>Ga0102943_1001718_pt1 | contig 13335 bp, 9 predicted proteins | sample SalPonC_black_MG_FD_78174 | JGI IMG/M metagenome (GOLD analysis project Ga0102943, IMG submission 78174) | Salt pond soil microbial communities from South San Francisco under conditions of wetland restoration - Salt Pond MetaG... | ecosystem: Environmental > Aquatic > Marine > Intertidal zone >...
AATCTGGCCCAAACGGCCGGAATAAAGAAAAAAATTAGTCCCCATACTTTCCGGCATTCGTTTGCAACTCATTTAATTGATGGCGGAGCAGACCTGCGAGCTGTCCAGGAAATGTTAGGACACGAATCGATTATCACTACTGAAATTTATACACACCTCGATCGCGAGTATTTGCGCGATGCCATTATACGATTCCACCCGAGAGCTTAAATATTAATTTCTATTGTAAAATGGAACATAAATACTTACTACATAAGTATCTGTTCTAAAATGAGAAGAGAAATCTGCTCTTGGTTCTCCATCATAATGAATCCTTAATCCTCTTCGATATCTAACATCAACTAAAAAATTAATTTTTTTAGTTAAATTTATATCTATTCCTAATCCAATATTAAATCCTGAATCATATTTCTCCATGAACTCAAAATAAACAGGTAACCTTTCATCTATAGTAGACTCAAAGTTAAACTCAGATTCAATGAAATAATTATAAAAAATACCAACATGAAAAAAAGGATTTATTTTTCCTAAAGCAAATTTATATTTTAATAATATATCATTATTAATTGATTTATTGGAAATTGTATATGTTCGTGAAATAATGTCTAATATTTCTAATTTGGTATTCCAACTACTATACCCTATCTCATATTGAATGGAAAGATTTTTAATATTAAAAGGTAAAACTTTATTAATAAACAACCCAAACTCAGTATAAAATTGTGATTCTAAAGTTTCAAATCCTAATGAAGTTGGTATTGAAATACCACCAGGATAATAATTATAACTAAACATTTCCATTTCAGAAAATGAAATAAAAGAAACTCCTGCTTTTGCACCAATTCTTATACTAGTAGGTTCCTTTTTAAGCTTATAAACCATACAGTCCTGATCTTCGCAAACATAACTGTGATAGTCACTTGTTATATTAATTAATGAGTTATGACTTAGATGCGCTCCATCAATCCTGGATTTTAATTCAGGAGCATCTTTAAGTAAATATTTTAAAATACCTTTGTACTGGTTAGATTTTTTTGTATAAGTTTTGTCATCAGATTCAACTATTCTAACATTATTACTTAGTTCATAAATCTCATTATCTCTTTCTACAAAATATATTGATTCTCCATTATAGTATACGTAAAATAAATCAACAATACCATCTACCAAAAATTCAACAAAGAGATGTTTTGCAACACTATCTATCGTTATTTTTTTTGATATGTAATATCTTCCATCTGTTAAACTATAGCCATAAATATCTTTTGGAGAATAATCAATAAAATTAGAGTTTTCATTCGTTCTAAATTTAATTGAGGTTGAATTTGAAACTAACTTACCATTATCAATATGACCAAACAATGTGTCTTGTTCTGATATTAAAATATAATCTTCATTAAAATGTTCTTGTGATAAACAGGTTGAAGTAATAAGAAGAAATAAAATTAATATTCTATTTTTCATGAGTTAAAAACTTTAATTTATTAGTAATTTTTGGCTCACAAAAATAGAAATATAATTTATTTTTTTAACTATCTGTGTTTATTTTAATAGTATAATATTTAATCCACTATAATCTAAGTTTCTCAAATTTTTCAATAATACTTTTCTTTGGCATTTTAATTTTACTTACAGTTAAAATTATAAAAAAAGCAAAAACAAAACCCGGAAGAATTTCATAAATATCAAAAAGTCCGCCTTCTAATTGTTTCCAGATTAATACGGTGGCTGCTCCGGTAATCATTCCGGCTAAAGCACCACCTGCGGAAATATTTTTATTGTATAACGACAGAATAATTATCGGACCAAAAGCTGCACCAAACCCTGCCCAGGCATAAGCTACCAACGATAAAACCGTTGAATCCTGATCGGTAGAAATATAAAATGCAATTAAAGCAATAGCAATAACCGTAGCCCTGCCAATCCATACCAGTTCTTTATCGCTTGCATTTTGTTTGATTACTTTTTCGTAAATATCGCGTGTTAAACATGAAGAAGATACCAATAATTGCGAGTCAATAGTACTCATAATAGCAGCCAGTATAGCTGCTAATACAAAACCGGCAATCCAAGGATTGAGCAAGAGTTCAGAAAGCAAAATAAATATTTTTTCGCTGTCCAGTAAGCTAACATCATGAGCGGCTACATAAGCAATGCCAAAAAATCCAACCATCAATGAACCAACAATAGAAATAATCATCCAGCTCATGCCTACATATTTGGCTTTTTTTACATTCTCTACCCGGTTTATTGACATAAAGCGTACCAGAATATGCGGTTGTCCGAAATATCCTAAACCCCATGCTAATAAGGACACGATGCCGATGAAGGTTGTTCCGGTCCAGATATTCATATAGTCGGGATTAATTTCTTTGACAACCCTTAACGTTTCGGAAAGGCCCCCTATATCTTTAATAGCAATGACAGGAACAACAATTAATGCCAGCATCATTAGGGTTCCCTGGAAAAAGTCTGTCCACGATACGGCATTGTAACCACCAAGAAAAGTATAAGAAACAATAACTATTGTTCCGACAATCAATGCTGTTTGATAGTCCAGGTTAAATGTAGCTTCAAAAAGCTTAGCTCCGCCAACTAAGCCGGATGATGCATATAGTGTATAAAAAACAAGGATAACAATTGAAGATACAATGCGTAAGTTTCTGCTGTTAAAACGGTTAGCGATAAACCCGGGGATGGTAATTGAATCGTCAAGTTTTTCGGTGAAATTACGCAATGGGCGGGCAATATAGTGCCAGTTTAAAAACGCACCAATGGTTAACCCGATGGCAATCCAGCTGCCGCTAATACCTGTGGTGTACATTAAACCCGGAAGTCCCAGTAATAACCACCCGCTCATGTCCGACGCTCCTGCCGAAAGCGCAGCTACCACAGGATTTAACCCCCTGCCTCCCAACACATAGTCGGAAATATTTTTGGTTCGGTAATAAAAATAAAAACCAATGGCAAGCATCCCCACAATATAAATCGAAAAGGATATGATTATAGGATTATTCATCATAAGGATAAGATTAAAAATGGATGATTAAAAAAAACAAATTACAAAAAACTATTCTATAATGCATTAGACAGGGTTAGTTTTTTTGTATTTTAAATTTTTGTGCTTTTCTGTAGGTTAAAGACCTCCATAACCATTCAATCGGACCGTAATAAAATCGGTTAAGCCAAAACCGACTAAAGAAAATTTGTAAAATAAATAGTACGAAGGTTAAAATAATTCCCTGCCAAATATTCAATTGGCCATATAAACCCGCTCCATAGCTATAAAACAGGGTGGTACAAATAATTGATTGTAATAGATAGTTTGTAAGTGCCATTCGTCCTACCGGAGCAAGCATTTTAGTACACCATTTAAAAAACCCTTTCTCCAGTGTCAGTGCAAATGCAGCAATATAGAAGAGCGTCATGGCTGGTACGCCAAAGCCAAACCCTATATAGGCAAGTACTGTAGTAGGAGTCATGTCCATCTGGCTTGAATGTTCCATTCCCCAGCTGTAAATTGTATTACCAATAATTCCAAGGAGTAATCCATACCAAAACATTTTTCGAAAAAACGGTTTGTTTTCTTTGATGTTGAACAGCCATCCTTTTTTGGCGATATAAAACCCCAGCAAGAACATGGCAAAAACGTTAGGATAAAAGAATAATATTCCATTTAACGAGAATCTCCATTCGGTTAATCGCATGGTGAAAATCTCTGAAAATGAGCCATTGGCATAAATCTCCAGTGCCTGGTCAATTATATTTTTTAAGTGTTGTTCTTGTTGAGCAAAAGAAGCTTCGATTTGTTTGGCTCCCTCCGGATGCATTTTGCCTAAAGAGATCATTAAAACAGCAAATCCGGTAATAATTATTGGAATTAAAATCATCGCTATTATCCACTTTTTAAGTCCTCGGGTCGATTTTTTTCTAAATAATAACAATATAAAACCAAATAGGGCGTAAAAAAATAGAATATCTCCTGCCCATAATAAGGTAATGTGAAGTATGCCAAAGAGTAATAAAAAAGTTAACCTCCTTCTAAATGTTGGAAGAATACTATGTCCCGAGCTATTTTGTTTTTGCATAAAAAGATAAAAACCAATGCCAAAGAGGATAGAGAAAAGTGAGTAAAATTTCCCTTCGAAAAAAAAGCGGATAAAAAGATCGGCGATTTGATTGGGAGCAGACTGCCAGAGAGTGAAATTACCTATCCGTGCCATAAATGGCGAATTAAACATAGGCATGTTTACCATTAATATTCCTAAAATAGCAAAGCCTCTTAAAATATCGAGAATTTGAATTCTTTTTTTGGTTGCAACGGGTTTTATGGCAGATGATGTCATAGGTTATAATTATTTAGAGTTTAAAATTTCAACTCAAATATAGTAATTTTAGAATATATAACTTACAAATATCGGGAGTAAATAAATATTGGTTATAGCCAATAGAAGGGTGCTTTTTAAGGAAAATTACCAAAATAAACTTTTCTGCTGTATAGCTCCCTCATGTTCCAGCAGCCATTGCTTTTTTAATAATCCCCCGGCATAACCGGTAAGGCTGCCATTATTGCCAATAACCCGGTGGCATGGAATTAGAACAGGAATTGGATTTTTTCCGTTAGCAGAGGCAATGGCCCGGATGGCTTTTTCATCACCAAATTCACGGGCAAGGTCTAAGTAAGAAATTGTTTTTCCGTAGGGGATTTTTAATAATAAGTTCCAGATTTTGGCCTGAAATTCTGTTCCCGAAGGATTAATACCGATGGTAAATACTTTTCGCTCTCCTTTAAAATACTCGTCCAGTTGGTTTATGCATTGTTGTATTTGTACAGGAATCATTTTCATCTTGTAATAAACCTCACTAAATTCAATCCTGATAATATCTCTTTCGTTGGAGACAATGCGTAAATAACCAATGGGCGACTTGTAGAAAGCTTCAAACATGAGTTTTTTTTAACAAAAATTAAAAGCCACAGAACAAATCTATGGCTTTTTTATAAAAAAATAAACGAGATTTTTTTAATTAATAAGTTCCTGTTTAATGACTTGTTTTAATTGCGCAAATTCTTCTTCATTAAAGCCGGTGGATTCGTAGATAATTTTACCCTCTCGGTTTAGCACAATATTACGAGGTATATATTTTTCTGCAAATAAGGCATAAATTTTTCTTTCCGGATCAGGAATGAAAGGTAAAGTATATTCATTCTTTTTTTGAAAAGAGACTAATTCTTCGGCACTATGTTCTCTGCCAAACACAAGCAGTTCGAAGTTCTTGTTGTTTTTATATTCCTGATATATTTCTTTTTCAATATATGGAAGTTCTTTGATGCAAATCGGACACCAGGTTGCGAAAAAATTCATAAATACTACTTTGCCCTGATGTTCTTTGATATTTACTGTATCGTTTTGTAATGTAATATACTCAAATTCAGGAACTGACTGGCCTTTTTCTATAAGGGTTGATGTTTTTACATCAGCTTCCTGTTCTTTCTGTGCTTTTTTTTCTTTGTAATTACAAGAAGTAACTAGTAATAAAACTGCAGATGTTAAAATAATTATTTTATTCATAGTCTATTATATTTTTTAAAAATTCGATATAAATATATACATATATTTTATTCCGATTTAGAAAAATACAAAAAAAATGACTGCTAACCATCACCATCGGATTTGCAATCCGCGGCTGAATTAGCAGCCATTCATAATTATCAATGGTTTATTACTTATTGAGGCTGCATCAATTTTTGTAATTTTTGCTGTAATTCAGTACTATTTTGAAGAGCAAAAGCAATTTCCTGGTATCTTTTTACGGTTAAGCCTTCGTCCTGGATTTTTTGTTGCATAGATTGTTGTGCTTTTTGTTGTATAGCACCTATCTTCTGATTTATTTTTTCATATTGTTGTTTTTCTTCTTCAGTTGGGTTTGCATTTTTTGTGGCGTCTTCTTCGCTTTGTAATATCTCATTATAACGTTGAACGCTTAACCCTTCATCCTGAACAGCTTTTACCATATCTTGCTGTGCTTTTTGATCAATGGCCCTTATTTGCTGAAAAGCAGAGGCAAATGTTTCTAAGTCTTTGTCAGAAACATCAGTAGCCTGAGGGGTTTGAGGGGTTTGTGCAAATATAAAGGTGCTGCTTACTAAGAGAGTTAAAAATAAACTGGTTAACTTTTTAAATTTGAACATAATAATTTGTTTTTGATTTATATATAATTTTAATTAATACATTAATATTTAGTTAGTTAATGTTGCGCAAACCTATGAAGAATAATTTTTTAGAACAAACATATCATAGGAATATTGTGTTAAAAAATGTTATAATAAAAATAAATACAGAAATAAATATTGCTATAACTTCCATGTGAGCCATTATACAGACCATATTATTTTATGGCTGATTTGGAGTCAATAAATCCATTCCTTTTTATATTTTTGCAGCTTCGAAGTTTTATTTTTCGATTTTAAGGATTTAGTTATGGGATTTAAAGAAGAAATTAAGCGAAGACGAACTTTTGGTATTGTAAGCCACCCTGATGCAGGAAAAACAACATTAACCGAAAAACTATTGCTTTTTGGTGGAGCTATTCATGTAGCAGGAGCTGTAAAAAATAATAAAATCAAAAAAACAGCTACTTCAGACTTTATGGAGATTGAGCGTCAGCGTGGAATTTCTGTAGCTACATCAGTCATGGGATTTGAATATCGGGGTAGAAAGATAAATATTCTGGATACACCCGGTCACCAGGATTTTGCTGAAGATACGTTTCGTACCTTAACTGCAGTTGATAGTGTTATCATTGTTATCGACTCAGCCAAAGGAGTAGAGCCCCAAACCCGCAAATTAATGGAAGTATGCCGCATGCGAAACACTCCTGTAATGGTTTTTATCAATAAATTAGATCGAAGCGGAAAAGATCCTTTTGAATTACTCGATGAGATAGAAAATGAATTAAAAATACATGTTCGTCCTTTAAGCTGGCCAATTAGTAACGGACCCACTTTTAAAGGAGTGTATAATATCTACGAAGAAAAATTGAATTTATTTAGTGGCGAATCCAAACAAACAGTTGAAGATGCAATTGAATTTAAAGATATCCAACATTTAGATTTGGAAAATTATATTGGTGATAAGTATGCCAAAACATTGCGAGAAGAGCTGGAATTGATTACGGGAGTTTATCCTGCTTTTGATGTTAAGGATTATTTATCTGCTGATTTGGCTCCGGTATTTTTTGGCAGTGCATTAAATAATTTTGGTGTAAAAGAACTGCTGGATTGTTTTGTTGATATCGCACCCTATCCATTACCTGTAAAAGCCGAGGAGCGAGAAGTAGATCCTTTTGAAAATAAGTTTTCGGGTTTTGTTTTTAAAATTCACGCCAATATGGATCCCAACCATCGCGACAGGTTAGCCTTTGTAAAGATATGTTCCGGAGTTTTCCGGCGAAATACTAATTATTTGCATGTAAAAGCAGGCAAAAAGGTAAAATTCCCTTCTCCAACTGCTTTTATGGCCGAAAAAAAATCAATTATCGACGAAGCCTATCCCGGAGATATTGTAGGTATTCATGATACCGGAAATTTTAAAATCGGAGATACCCTAACCGAAGGAGAAACGATTCACTTTAAAGGGTTACCCAGCTTCTCCCCAGAAATGTTTAGGTATGTTGAAAATGCTGAACCTTTGAAATACAAGCAGTTGGCAAAAGGTCTCGATCAGTTAATGGACGAAGGGGTGGCTCAGCTTTTTACTAATAAATTTAATGGCCGTAAAATCATTGGCACTGTCGGTCAATTACAATTTGATGTTATTCAGTTCAGGCTTGAAAAAGAATATGGAGCAAAATGTAAGTATGAGTCCATCCAAATGCACAAAGCCTGTTGGATTCAAAGTGAAGATAAACAACAATTGGAAGATTTTCGGAAAAGAAAATACAATACATTAGCCATTGATAAATACGGACGAGAAGTTTTTATGGCCGAATCGCCCTATGCATTGCAAATGGCTCAGGATAAATTCGATAAAATAAAATTTCATTTTACTTCAGAATTTTAATTTTTTTTTTAAACCTTTTTAAGACATCTAAGTCTTTTAATCACGGGAATCTTAAAAAAATATAAAGAGTGAGAAAGAAGATAATTATTGGGGTATGTATATTGTTAGGTATTAATACAATAGCATATTCGTTGAACAACAATAAGCAAACCATAGAAATTAAGAAAGTAGAGCATGGGCCAAAAATTGATGGGATACTAAATGATGAAGTATGGATAAATGCACCTGTAGCGAAAGACTTTATTCAATATGAACCATACAACGGAAATACACCATCATTACCAACTGAGGTAAGAATTGTATATGACAATCATGCTATCTACTTTGCTGCCATGATGTATGATAACAGTCCGGATAGTATTTTCAAAGATCTGGGTGTTCGCGATGATTATACCGGATTAAACGCCGATTTGTTTACGGTAGTAATTAGTACATTTAATGATGGAGTAAATGCGTCAGAGTTTATGGTTTCTGCATCTGGTATCCAATCTGATGTTAAACATAATGGTAATCATGGTGACAGAAACTGGGATGCTGTTTGGGAAAGTAAAGTAAGAATTACCGATCAAGGCTGGACGGTTGAAATGAAAATTCCTTACTCGGCACTCCGGTTTTCAAAGAAAGATAAGCAGGTTTGGGGAGTTCACTTTATGCGTCGTATAAGACGATACAGGGAGTGGAGCTCATGGAATTTTGTTGATAATCAGGTACAGGGGAAAATTAATCAAATGGGGGAAATGTCTGGTATTGAGAATATTGAGCCACCTTTGCGCTTATCCGTTACACCTTATGTGTCAGGCTATCTTGAAAAAAATGATGAAACCAATAAATGGGGAAATAACTTTAATGCAGGGATGGATTTAAAATGGGGAATAAACCAAAGTTTTACGCTTGACATGATTCTAATACCGGATTTTGGGCAGGTACAATCAGATGATGAAGTTTTAAATCTTTCGCCCTATGAAGTTAGATATTCTGAAAAGCGGCAGTTTTTTACTGAAGGTACTGAGCTGTTTAGTAAGGGAAACATATTTTACTCCCGCCGTATCGGAGGCAGACCAAAAAATGCATACGATGTTTATAATCATGTAGATTCTAATGAGGTGGTTAATTATAATCCTTTAGAAACCCAACTAATTAATGCAACGAAGATATCCGGACGAACTAAAAAAGGATTAGGGATTGGGTTTTTTAATGCAATGACCGGAGCAATTGATGCAGAAATTAAAGATACCCTTACCGGTAAAACAAAAACATACCGAACGCAGGGATTTACTAATTACAATATGCTTGTTTTGGATCAAACGCTAAAAAATAATTCATTCATTAGTTTGGCCAATACTAATGTTTTGCATGCTGAAGAAAACTATAATGCCAATGTAACAGCTACCGAGTTTCGTATTATGAATAAAGAAAACTCTTATCAGATTGCCGGTAGTGGAGCCGTAAGTCAACATTATACCGATAGTACTGAATTAGGACATAAATATGATATTGAAATTGCCAAAACAAGCGGACGATTTATGTTTGAGTTACAACATACCATTGAATCAGATACTTACAACCCAAATGATATGGGGTATATACGTAATAATAATGAATCAAGCTGGGATCTTGAATTGGAATATGATATTAAAGATCCTTTTTGGAGAGTGTTAAACTGGAGCAATCAAATTTCATTTCGTCATACAAGCATATATAATCCCAGGGAGTACTCAAGTTTCGAAATTAATGCCAGAACGCATACTACTTTTAGGAATCATTTATCTGTTGGGATTTTTGCTCATATAAGACCGTTTAAACGTTACGATTTTTTTGAACCACGCGTTGAAGGTTGGAAACTGGAATTACCTAGAAATTATTTTCTTAGAAGTTGGGTTTCAACAGACTATAGCAAAAAATTAGCCTTTTCTTTTAGCCTCGAAGCATGGCAATCTTTTGATGATGATCAATATGGATATGAATATGGTATTGGACCTCGCTTTAGGGTTAACGATAAATGGATGTTAACCTATAATTTTCATTTAAATAACAGCTTCAATACATTCGGTTATGTTGAAAGTTATGAAGATAGTAATGAAAATGATGTTATTATTATAGGTAACAGAGACCGTTCAACCTTGGTTAATACAATTAACTCCAGTTATATTTTTAGCAATAAAGCTTCATTAAGTTTTAAAATGCGGCATTACTGGAGCAGGGTTGAATATACTGATTTTCATCAATTATTGCCAAATGGAAAACTCACTCCGTCCATTGGATACGAGACGTACGGAAATTCAGCCGATTTAAATTATAATACATTTACGATTGATATGCAATACTTATGGAGATTTGCACCGGGAAGTGAGTTATCTCTGGTATGGAAAAATGCAATATATACCAATGGTAATGATATAATAAATAGTTTTGTGGATAATCTGGAAAACACATTTGCTGCATCGCAAATTAACAGTATTTCATTAAAAATTCTATACTATCTCGATTATCAGTATTTAATGAAAAATTAAATGTTTTCTAATTTACTATTGGCAGATAGCACGTTGTGTTATCTGCTTTTTTATTCGTACCATATATGAATTAAAAAATCTTAAAGTGAAAAAATAAAAACAAAATGATAATTAAGCTGTTATAAGATAAAGAGAAAATAAATGGATGTATAATCCTTCCATGAATTCTATTAAAAATCTTACGCAAAAGTCGTTGATTTGGTAATTTTTAGATATATTTGTATTCTGCAAAGAATTTTTGTTAAAAATATCATTATCAATAATTTATAAATTAAAAATTAGATAAAAATGTCAAACGAAAAGAGAGTTTATACTTTTGGAGATAAAAAGGCAGAAGGTAACTCAAAGATGAAAAACCTTCTGGGAGGAAAAGGTGCCAACCTTGCCGAGATGAGTCTTATTGGTGTTCCGGTACCTCCGGGATTTACAATCACCACCGATGTATGTACAGAATACAACAAATTAGGAAAAGATAAAGTTGTTGAACTATTAAAACCCGAAGTAGAAGCAGCCATAAAGAACGTAGAAAAAATTATGGGAACTAAATTCGGAAGCAATGAGGATCCTTTATTACTTTCTGTTCGTTCTGGTGCACGGGTGTCAATGCCAGGTATGATGGATACAGTATTAAACCTGGGAATGAACGATGATGCTGTGGAAGGGCTTACTAAAAAAACAAACAACCCTCGCTTTGCCTGGGATTCCTATCGTCGTTTTGTTCAAATGTATGGTGATGTAGTATTAGGACTGAAACCCGAATCAAAAGAAGATATTGATCCTTTTGAAGCTATTCTTGAACAAGTAAAAGAGAAAAAAGGAGTTGAGTTAGATACGCAGCTTGATATTGAAGATTTAAAAGAGCTGGTTAAGAAATTTAAAGAAGCGGTAAAGAAACAAACCGGACATGATTTCCCTTCCAATCCTTGGGATCAACTTTGGGGTGCTATAATGGCTGTGTTTGACAGCTGGAATAATCCAAGAGCAAACTATTACCGTGCATTAAATCAGATACCTGAAGAATGGGGAACAGCTGTTAATGTTCAGGCCATGGTATTTGGTAATATGGGCGAATCCTCTGCGACAGGAGTGGCCTTTACAAGAAATGCGGGTACTGGTGAAGATATTTTTAACGGAGAATATTTGGTAAATGCCCAGGGAGAAGATGTAGTTGCTGGTGTACGAACGCCCCAGGAAATTACCTTTGAAGGATCAAAACGTTGGGCTAAATTAGCCGGTGTTTCTGAAGAAGACAGAAAAGCTAAATTTCCATCGTTAGAAGAGGTTATGCCGGAGATTTATAAAGAGTTGGATGAAATACAACAAAAACTGGAAGATCATTATAAAGATATGCAAGACCTTGAGTTTACTATTCAGGAAGGTAAACTTTGGTTATTACAAACCCGAAATGGTAAACGTACCGCTGCTGCCATGGTGAAAATTGCTATGGATCTTGTAAAACAGGGCATTATTGATGAAAAAACAGCCATTCTTAGAATGGAACCTAATAAATTAGATGAATTGTTACACCCTGTTTTCTCAGAAGAAGGATTAAAGGGTGCAGAAACAATTGCTAAAGGACTACCTGCCTCACCCGGGGCAGCTACCGGACAGATTGTTTTCTTTGCCGATGAAGCTGCAAAATACGAACAATCGATACTGGTTCGTATAGAAACATCTCCCGAAGATCTTGAAGGAATGAATATTGCCCGGGGAATTTTAACCGCCCGTGGTGGTATGACATCACATGCAGCAGTTGTTGCCCGTGGTATGGGTAAATGTTGCGTTTCTGGTGCCGGAACCGTTTCTATCAATTACAAAACAAGAGTAATGACCATTGATGGAAAAGAATTTAAAGAAGGAGATTGGATTTCGTTAAATGGTTCTACCGGTGAAGTGTATGATGATAAAATTAAAACTAAAAAACCAGACTTAAGTGGTGACTTTGGTGAAATTATGGATATGGCCGACAAGTTCAGGACTATGGATGTTCGAACCAATGCCGATACTCCTAATGATGCAAAAACAGCCTTTAATTTCGGAGCTCATGGTATCGGATTATGCCGTACCGAACACATGTTCTTCGAAGGTTCCAGAATTAAAGCCATGCGTGAAATGATTCTGGCTGAAAATGAAGCAGACAGAAGAAAAGCATTGGAAAAATTATTGCCTTACCAGCGCGAAGATTTTGAAGGTATCTTAGAAGCTATGGCTGGTTACGGGGTAACTATTCGATTACTGGATCCGCCACTACATGAGTTTGTTCCTCACGATGAAAAGAACCAGGAAGAAATGGCTAAGGAATTAGGCGTTTCCGCTGAAGAAGTTAAAAGAAAAGTAGATGCATTACACGAGTTTAATCCTATGTTGGGACACCGTGGTTGTCGTTTGGGCAATACGTATCCTGAAATTACAGAAATGCAGGCTCGTGCAATTATCGAAGCTGCTGTTAACCTGAAACAAAAAGGTATTGATGCCAAACCTGAAATTATGGTTCCGTTGATTGGTACTCAACAGGAGTTCGAATTACAGGAAGATATTATTCGCTCAACAGCCGAAAAGGTGTTTGAAGAAAAAGGCACTAAAGTAGATTACCTGGTAGGTACGATGATAGAGATTCCAAGAGCTGCTTTAACGGCAGACAAAATTGCAGAAAGAGCTGAATTCTTCTCGTTTGGTACAAACGACTTAACACAAATGGGATTTGGTTATTCCCGTGACGATGCCGGTAAATTCTTACCTATCTACTTGAAGAAAGGAATCCTTAA
>Ga0102943_1001719_pt1 | contig 13333 bp, 11 predicted proteins | sample SalPonC_black_MG_FD_78174 | JGI IMG/M metagenome (GOLD analysis project Ga0102943, IMG submission 78174) | Salt pond soil microbial communities from South San Francisco under conditions of wetland restoration - Salt Pond MetaG... | ecosystem: Environmental > Aquatic > Marine > Intertidal zone >...
ATCATGGGGCTCTTCACGTGGTCGGGTGGGGGCGTGGGCGGGTGGCGTGCAGACCCGAAGTCTGGGGGCGCCCTTCTCGATCTTGCCAGCCATCACGTCGATCTGGCTCGGTGGTTGGTGGGCAGAGAGTGCGAGACTGCTCAGACCAATACCCGTTCTGTTCAAACCCCCCAAGATACCGCGGACGTCCTTCTGGGCTTCGCAGGCGGCGCAAATGCCATGTTGCATGTGTCTTCGGCAGGGGGGAGGAATGCCAATCGGATCTATGTGCTCGGTCAAACCGGTCATATCGAGGTCGACTTGACACAGCCCGAAGCCTGCAGAGTTTACAGGGGAGAGCCGCCGCGTTCACGCCTTGCGCGTCTGAAACATAAGCTCGCCGGCTTTGACCCCAGGGCGCTCCTTGCTTCGGGAAAAGAGCCCTCGTTTGCCCTTCTTCTTGAAGACTTTCTGCAAGCATGTGCGACCGGGAGCCCCATAACCCCGGATTTCGACGATGCGCTTGCGGTCCTTTCGGCTCTCGAAATGGGGCGTGACGCATCCCGGCATGCCCGTCGGTCGCGCGCGAATGGCTAGGCGATCACCCAGTCGAAGACGGCCAAGGAGGGTGCTGCTGCTCCATGATTATGGGGGCGATCGAGGGGGGGCTGAGCAAATTGCACTCGATTTTCGGCGCCTGCTGCGCGAACGCGGGATAGATGCGCGATTGATGGCCAGCGATGCCGACCCCTGGGACGATACATCGGCGCCGGACATCGTGACGAAAGGCGGAAAAGGCGCGTTTCACACGTTGCGTGAGGCATGGAACCCCGGCGCGGGGCGGCGGCTAGCGCGAACTCTCGAAGACTTCCGACCCGATATTGTGCAGATCGTGATGTTTCTTTCACAGCTTTCGCCCGCGATCCTGTCCCATCTGCAGAATGTCCCTACGGTCTACGCGATCAACACCTACCGAGCAGTCTGCCCCACCGGTCTGAGATGGCGTCCGGGAGCTGGCATCTGCACGCGCGACACAGGAACCGGATGCATGGCTATGGGCTGCGTCACCCCATTGGGGCTTCTGCCGCGCCTTGCACAACTCGCCGTGCTTCGCCGGGGCAGTTCTGCGATCGACAAGACAGTCGTACCCAGCAACATCATGGCGGATGTCCTGAAGCGCCATAACTGGCCCGTCACGGACATTGTCCCTCATGCGGTGCCGCCCCACCAGCGCCGTCGCGAAATGTCTGCGTCGAAGACACTGGCATTTGCCGGACGCCTCGTTCCCGAGAAGGGCGTGGACTGGCTGCTGCAGGCTTTCGCGCGGGTGGCGCCCGGCATTCCGGGCGCGACACTCCAGATCATAGGTGACGGCCCGGACCGGCCCAGGCTGGAGGTCATCGCCAGAAACCTCGGGTTAGTGGAGCAGATCGAGTTCACTGGCCATCTCGCGCGCGAGGAAAGCCAGAAACTGCTGGAAATGGCTTGGGTTCAGGCGGTGCCCTCGCTCTGGGCCGAACCTTTCGGTCTGGTCGCGGCAGAGGCGCTTGCCCGGGGCACTCCGGTCATCGCGAGCAATGCGGGGGGGCCCGCCGAGATCGTGGATCATGGGTCAACCGGGTGGATCGTGAACACCGGGTGCGACGTCGGGCTCGCTGAAGCGATCCTCGAAGCGCTCGACAGTCGCGAGCGCAATCAGACTATGGGTAGACGCGGTGCGAGGGTGGCCGCGGAACGATACGATGAAGGCGTCTGGATAGAGCGCTACATCGAACTTTATTGCGAAATGCTTGACGACCACGCAGCCCTTGGCGCGCCATGACGCAGGGCCGATCAAAGGACACGCTCACACGCGGGACAGCACTCGGTTTGTTGTCTGAGGCAATGATCCTGCCCACGGGCATCGTGAGTGCTGCCGTCCTGACCCGCAGCCTCGGACCAGATGGTTATGGCCTGATCGGCGTCGTGATGGCTGCGATCAGCCCGGTCGCGTGGTTGATCACCTCAGTCCTCGGTTTGCGGTCATCGGTCAAAATTGTGGGTGACGCGAACAATCCGCTAGAGGCAGCCAGTGCCCTGCTGCGTGCCAATCTGATCCTGGGATCTATCGGCGCGGTGCTCTTTGCATTCGCCGCGCCGGGGATCGCTGCGGCGCTGGGTCATCCGGGAATTACCCTGGCGCTTATCCTGGGGTCGTTCGAGATCTTGCTCATGCCGGTTGCACGGTCCCATCGGGATGCCCTTGTTGGGGTCCGGTCCTACAGCAATGCGGGGATCGCGGGCGGTGTGTTTCATGTCGCACGGCTTGCCACGATTATCCTGCTGCTCTTGCTGGGCGTTGGCATCGAGACTGTCGTGTGCGCTCACATCGTTGGCCGCCTCGGGGAAATTCTTTGGTGCAGAGCCCACGTCCCGGTGCCGCTGTTGCTCAAGTTCAAGCTCGCCACCCCGGCCACAGCACGGATCGTGGGACCGACCTTCGCCAACGCGGTTTGCCTGCGCATAGCGGATTCGGTCGATCTGCTTCTGCTATCCGCTCTGGGTGCCGGAACAACGGTGTTGGGGCACTACTCGGCAGCGGTGATGCTTACGCAGATTCCACGCATGCTGAATCTGATCGTCGGCCCGGGGCTGATTGTTGCCATTTCCTCAGCTCTGCGGGCTGGAGATACGGCGCTGGCCGCCGCCATCCGGGAAGATGCCTCCCGGCTTGTGGCGGCGGTCCTGGCTTGCCTTCTGGTAGGGGCGGGTGCCGCGCCAACGGTTCTGACCGTCTTGTTCGGAGCCCCGTTCGAGGCGGGAACCGGTATTCTGCGACTGCTGCTCATCGGTGGGGCCGGCATCATCGTCTTCGGCATCACGACAGCGGAATTCGTCGCCGAAAACAGGCCATGGGCACCTGTCGCCATCTCGCTCCCAATGGTGATGCTGAATGTGGGACTCCTGTTCGTTCTCGTTCCAAGATTTGGCGCGGAGGGGGCGGCCCTTGCGACGTCGGTTGCGTTCGTTGCGTCGGGTGTGGCGTCGGTGTGTTTGATGGCAGAGGGGAAGGGTCGGCGCGTTCGCCACCTCAGTGCTGGTATCATCGCAGGCTTGGCCGGCGGTGGGATCGCCGCCGGCCTTGCGGCCGCAGAATTTCCGGTGCTGGACCTGGCTACCGGATCACTTGTTGCCTTGCTGGTCCTTTCCGCCACCGGCGTAGTTGACCGAGAAATCGTACTGCGCTTCACTCGCAGTTATCCTTGGGCGAAGGAACGCGGTTCGTGACCATCGCAATCGACGCGCCGGCAGATCCGCGGCTCAGCATCGTTCTCGTAGGTCGCGATGGAATGCAAACCCTCGGGCCGATACTCAGCTGCCTGTCCGAGCAGACTATCGCGGCAGAGATCGAGCTTATTGCGGTTCTCCCCAAGCGCGCGTTTTCCGACGATGCCTTGGTCGATTGGCAAAGCGGCTTTCACTCCGTCCGCACGGTCTGTGTGCCCGCCATCGGGAACAGGGGCAGGGCAGCGGCCGCCGGCGTTCGGCTCGCGCGTGCGCCCATTCTGGCGTTCACCGAGAACCATTGCTTTCCCGATCCTGCTTGGGCGGATCGGCTCTGTGCGTCTCATTCGGAGGCCTATGTGGGCGTGGCCCCTGTGGTTCTGAACGCCAATCCGCTTTCGCACCTGAGTTGGGCCTCGTACGGAGGAGGCTATGCGGAATTCGCGGATCGTGGCGCGCCTGAAGAGATCGCGGAAATGCCCCTTCACAACACGAGCTACTTGCGAGCCGCCCTCGCCCCTCTCGAGAATGAACTGGAAGAGTTGTTAGAACATGAGGGAAAGCTTCAGGCACGCCTGGCCCAAAACGGAGGCCGCTTTCTTCTCGAGCCCGCTGCGAGGACCTCGCACATCAACGAAGCGACCTGGCTCTTGGTGCTGGGCCTGAGCTACTTCAACGGTCGCCGCTATGGAGGCAATCGCTGTGCCCGCTGGGGGTTTGGTCGACGGTTTCTCTATGCGGCGCTTTTTCCGCTTCTCAGCGTCAACGTCACGCGCAGAACCTTTCATCGCCTAAAATCCTGCGAAGACGCCCCGTCGCTATCACCGGGCCTGTTCGCCGTCGTCTGGCTGCAGTCCATGGCGCACGTGGTGGGAGAAGCTGTCGGCTACCTCCGCGGTCCCCGACAGACGTTTGCGTTCGTCGATCTTGAGGAATTCATGATTGTAGAGCGGCTTGGAGGCCACGCGGTTCCCGACCTTCGGCTGGCGGGGTACATCGCCGAGGCCCGGCCGGTCGATGGCCACCTCCTCTGGGGGGAGACTACTTGAAGACTGCAGATCAAACAGAACCATCGGTTTCCATCGTGATTGTGAGCCTTGGCGGGCTCGCAGAACTCGGTTTGCCCATGCCTGGCATTCTGGCCCAGACTATTGCGGATCAGATCGAACTGATCATCGTGGCGCGCGCGGGAACGGTTAGCGAGGCGGACCTGTTGTCCCTTTCCGGCTTGCAATCGGTCCGCTTGGTCGAGAAGCCCGTGATCACCAACCGGGGGCTCGACGCAGCTGCGGGCATTGCCGTGGCAACCGCAGCTTTCATTGGCTTGCATGAGAACCACACCCGCGCAGAGCCTGAGACCTACGAGCGTCTTCTAGCGGCCTTCAGGGCCGACGACGCGGCCTTGGCGCCGGTCATGTATCCGGCAAATGGTGAAATGCCCTGGGGGCAGGCGATGTATGCCGTCGCCCATCACCATGCAAGCCCGCCCAATACAGCCGAGCCAATATCGCAACTCGTCCTTCATCATGGGCTCTACAGAACTGAACTGGTGCGCCCATTCGGTGAAAGGATGAAGAACGAACCGCGGGTCCAGACAGAGCTAATCGATGCGGGATATCACCTGCGCTACGTCCCCCAGACCGTGGTTTGGCACCTGAACGATGCGCGGCCACGTTGCGTGGCTAAGCTCGTCTTCGCGCTCGGCCGCGTGTATGGTTTTGGCAGACAGCGCGAATACTCGGTCTTTCACCGCATCGCCAGATTGTTGGCTTCGCCTGCTATCGTCGGCCTTCATGTCCTGCGATGCGCGCGCATCGCCAAGCGGCAGGCCTTCACTCGGCGTCGGTTCGTCAGGTGCCTGCCGAACGTGATCTTTGCCGGCTCGGTCTTCGGCATTGGCGAGGTCATTGGTTATTTCGACACCAAGAGCGTCTGGCTCGATGACCACGAGTTGACCGAATTTGACGTTCTCGGACGGCTGGCGGGCCGGGAACCGGCCATGCGTTGGCTTCGGGAGGTCGTTCACTCTCTTCCTGCGGATATGCCGTGAGACACGCCTTGGGCGACACGACCGGGCACCGTCGCGCTTAAGCTCTTGCGGGCCAGCCCGCGCTTCGCGAAAGTCTTAGGCGGCGTCAACGAAACACTCGATTACCAGCTGCGACCTCGGGAACATTACGTGATAAGTTCCATATCTCTTCGGGGTGAGTATCGGCATGATGATTTCGGATATGTTGTCCCGGAATTCGCCCGCGTGGCTTGTGTCGACGGATAGGCGTAGAGGCTTCATGGGCGATATGGCACAGAAGCCGACAGGTGTGGCGAGCCGTATGTATGCAGGGTGAACGAGGCATGGAGCGCGACGACAGTCGCGAGGTCCCCAGCTTCGAGGTAATCGTACCCGCTTACCGAGCGGAAGAAACGATCGGAGCGTGCCTCGCTGCGCTTTTTGCGGCCGGATTTTCGGCCTCGGAGATCACGGTCGTCGATGACGGGTCGCCCGACCGCACAGGTGAGCTCGCAAGGGGTGCCGGCGTCCGCGTCGTTGCAAATGAGACGCCGACACGACCCGCGCGCGCGCGGAATAGGGCAGCGGAACATGCGACGGCGGACGTGCTTGTTTTCGTCGACGCGGACGTTGTGGTGCATGGGGGATTGCGCGAGAGGCTCGAGACGCACTTTTCCGACGAGAGCCTCGTTGCTGTCATCGGCTCGTATGACGACGCACCGGCGGCACCCTCGGTGATCAGCCGCTATCGCAACCTCCTTCACCACATCACACATCAGGACTCCGCGGGTCGGATCGCGACATTCTGGTCTGGTCTCGGCGCGGTCCGCCGGTCGGGCTTCGATGCCGTGGGCGGTTTCGATCCGCGCTGGGAGGATATCGAGGACGTCGAATTCGGACTGAGGCTTTCGGCAGAGGGTGCGCGTATTCTCCTCGATCCCCGGATGCTCAGCACACACCTCAAGGACTGGACACTGGTCGGTATGTTCCGGACCGATCTGTTCGGCCGAGCCGTTCCCTGGACCCGGCTTTTGCGGTCTGGTCGGATGCCGTTCGGCACGCTGAATACCTCACCTGCCAACGCTGTTTCAGCCGCCGCGGTCGGCGCGACAGCATCGGCGTTGGTCGCCGCTACCGTCTGGACGCCCGCGCTCTGGGTTGCGCTTTGTGCAGCAGCTGTTTTCTTCGCCGCGAACCTGCGCCTGCTGACGCGTCTCGCGCGCGTTGGTGGGGTCGGTTTTGCGATACGCGCATTGCCGTACCATGTGATCCACAACGCGGCCGCCCTTCTGGGGTTTGCAAAAGTGCGGTTCTTCGAACGGGGGCTGCCATGAGACCTGCGGCAAGTGTCATCGTGCCCAGCTATGCCAGGCCCGCTGCGCTCGCAGAATGTCTGCGCGCGCTCGCAAACCAATCGGTTCCAAATCTGGAGATCATTGTTGTCGATGATGGCAGTCCCGAGCCGCTTGCTCCCGTTTGCGACGCTTTCGAGGCTGTGCGGTGCATTCGTCAGGAAAACGCCGGCCCGGCCGCTGCGAGAAACCACGGCGCACGAATGGCAAGCGGCTCCTTTCTTGCATTCACTGACGACGATTGCCGCCCTCGGCCTGACTGGATGGCCGGACTAATTGCGGCTCATGGCGGTGCACTCGAGCGGCTCGTGGGAGGGCGCGTGGAAAACGGACTTGCCGAAAACCCTTTCGCGATGGCCAGCCAAGACTTGTGCGACTTCCTCTATGATTGGTTTGGGGCGGCTGAAGGCACAATGCCGTTCTTCACCTCGAACAACATTGGCTGTTCTCGTGAGCGCTTTCTGTCGCTCGGCGGGTTTGACCAGACCTTTCCATTGGCGGCGGCAGAAGACCGCGAGTTCGGTCTTCGCTGGCGTGAACAGGGCGGGGAACTCATCTACTCCGAAGCGGCCGTGATTGACCACTTCCACCCCCTCACCTTGCGTCGCTACTGGCGTCAGCACCACAACTATGGCCGCGGCGCGTACCACCTGCACAAGGTCCTCGACACGCGCGGGTCAAACACCCCAAGGCGCGAGCCGCTATCCTTCTATATCGCCCTGGTTCTGGGCCCGATCCGGCGACGCGGTATTCGGGGTTTCTGCGGAAGCGGCCTGGCGGTCTTGTCGCAAATGGCCATGATCGCGGGGTATTCGGCCGGGGCGAGACGATAGGTGCCCCGCTGCTTCAAGGGCTGAGATTGGAAGAACCGGCATCAGCCTGAAGCACTTATGGCGACGGCGCTCGGCCTGCCGCGGGTATCGCGATTGTACTGCAGCCGACCCGGTTGACGTTGAACCCAAGCGGGTATGCGAGATTTAACCGCCCGGGGCCAATACGCCAAATGGCGCTCTGGAGGCTGCCGTTATCATGGTTATGGTGCAATCCACGCCGAGGTGCTCAGAATTCACTGTGCGGCGAGAGCGTTTTGCTTCTTTCGGTCAACCTCGAAATCCTCGTGATAGGAGCGCTCCACGTTCACGTCCCAAACGTCGTAAGCATGTCCCAGGGTGTTGCGAGCGGCATACATCGCCGAAACCATGGAGTGGTCCTGATTGTTGTAGCGATGCAGCCCGGCGCGGCCCACCGTCTGGAAGTTCGTGAGGGTCTTCAGCCAGCCCGATATGACATCGAGGGCCTTGCGATAATCCCCATCATAAACCGGATAGGCTTGGGGCTGCCGTATGATCGCGAAATCGGTGACAGTGGCCGCATCGGCCAGACCCAGCTCTTCCAACTCCAGCGCTGCGAGATCGCGAAGCTCCTCATCTTCCATGTCCCAAAGATCGTCTCCCCGATTGCAGAAGTATTCCATGCCGATCGAAGACGTGTAGGGGTCGGCAAGCATGTCCGGGGACCAGGCGCGAAAGTTCTGGATGCGCGCGACACGAACATCCGGGCTATGAACGTAAATCCAGTTGTCCGGGAACGGATCGGCATGGTTCAGGCATAGTGTGACGATCAGAAAGTCACGATATCGGAGCTTTTTCGCAGCCGCGACCACGTCGGAAGGCGGAGCGGGATCGAAGGCCGCGACCAGTTCCCTCAGCGGCATGCTGTTGATGAAGTGTTCGCCCTCGATCCTCGTGGTTCCACAATCCTCACCACTCTCGCTCCAGCATCTTGCATCGACGGATGTCACTCTGTCGCCTGCACGGTTGATGCGAACAACTTCGCGACCCATGTGCACTTCACCGCCCTTTTGTTGGACGAGGTCGCGCACGCGCTCCCACATCATCCCGGGGCCGAGCCGCGGATACTGGAATTCCTCGATCAGACTCGATGTATCGTTGGCCCCCGAAACGGCGTTCCAGATCGCTTTCGGCAGGGATAGGTTCTTGATGCGTTGCGCGGCCCAGTCGGACCGTATTTCGCTGGGGTCGATCCCCCAAACCTTGCGTGTGTAGCTTTGAAAGAAGTGCTCATAGAGCCGCCGACCGAACCGGTTCACGACCCATTGTTCGAACGTGTCCTCGACGCGGGAGGGGCGCACCTGCCATTTGACGTAAGACATCAGGATGCGCGTAGCCTCGACCGGCCCAATGTTCGCCAGCGCATTCATTGGCTTCAGGGGATACGCGAAGTACTTCCCCTGATAATATATGCGACTGAGCCTCGGGACGGTCAGAAACTCATCCCAGAGGACCTCGTGCCACATGGCCTCGACCTCGGGAACCTTGGTGAAGAACCGGTGGCCACCGATATCAAAACGATTGCCGTTCTTCATTTCCGTCCGGGAAATCCCGCCAACCATGTTAGACGCTTCGAGAACCACAGGGCGAAGCGAAGAGCCGCAGCGTTGTAGTTCGTAAGCCGCTGTCAGTCCCGCGGGCCCTGCACCGATCAAGACACAATCGGTCCCCGAGCGCTCGCCATAAGAGCTTTTATCCATCAGATCGCATCAAAGCCGGTCTCCAGAGTTGACATAGCAAAAACCAGACCGACCCGAGGCGAAACTCAGTCCGGAACGAGATAGGGTCGCGGTTTGGGACTTCATGATCGGCCGACCCGCACCACTCATAGCTAATACGATCACCATCAGGAACCAGTAGTTGGGCCAGGGTTGACTATGACCACCTTCGAGGCAAGGTGTTGTCCGTCGGGGAAAGCGAAAATGCCGAGGCTTTACGATAGTCGAAAACGGGTGCTCGTCACTGGTGGCGCAGGTTTCATCGGGTCACACCTGACCGACAAGCTGTTGGCAGAGGGCCACGACGTACTCTGCGCAGACAACCTGTTCACCGGGACAAAGCGGAACATTGATCATCTGCATGGGAACCAGCGGTTCGAGTTCCTTCGGCACGACATCACGTTTCCCCTCTATGTCGAGGTCGACGAAATCTACAACCTTGCTTGCCCGGCATCTCCCATTCACTATCAATACGATCCGGTCCAAACGACGAAGACGTCGGTGCTTGGCACCATCAACATGCTGGGTCTGGCGAAACGATTGAACTGTCCGATTTTTCAAGCCTCGACGTCTGAAGTATACGGCGACCCGTCACAGCACCCTCAAACCGAGGCATACTGGGGCAACGTAAACCCGATCGGGCCTCGCTCATGCTACGACGAGGGAAAGCGCTGCGCCGAGACGCTTTGCTTTGATTATCAGCGCCAGCACGGAGTCGACATAAGGGTCGCACGGATTTTCAACACCTTCGGCCCGCGCATGCACCATGCCGACGGTCGCGTCGTTTCGAACTTTATCGTGCAGGCGCTCCACGGCGAGGCGATCACAATCTACGGAGATGGCCGTCAGACGCGAGCGTTTTGCTTTGTCGATGACCTTGTCGACGGGATCCAGGCGATGATGGGGGCCGGCAATGCCGCTACCGGTCCGATAAACCTCGGCAATCCCGTCGAATTCGAGATCGGGCAGCTCGCAGAACTCGTGATCGAATTGGTGGGGTCGGGCTCCACGGTAATCTACCGGGACCTTCCTCAAGACGACCCGACCCAACGTTGCCCCGATATCACGCAAGCCAGATCCATTCTTGGCTGGGAACCTAAGACGGACCTCTTGACAGGACTCAAGCATACCATCGGCTTTTTCTCGCGCACGCTTCCCAAACTCGAGGGCCGCAACGCTCTTGAGCCCGTGTTGTCTTCTGACGGCGACATGGCAAGTGCGGGCGTAAATGACGAGTGATGTAGTCATCACCAACGGCAAACCGCCCGTGGAGGCTTACTTGGCTTTCTCTCTTGGCTCACGGGCACCTGTCCGCACGCGGCATCGTTGCCTTTGACCGGTATCTACCGCGCCCTTGCATGGCTTGGACCGCATCCTCGAATGCTCATATGCAGGGCATATTCGTCCATGCGCACTCATTGAGGTTCAGGTCACACAATCCCGAATACCCGTAGAAGCGTGCCAAGCGGCATGCCCCATTCGATGCCAAATGTATGGCGCGGAGCCCAGATCAGGGCGAGAAAGAGCATGAACCATGCAATTCGTTGGGGCACCTCCCTCACCTGGACGATCCTTCCCCGGAGCAAGCACAGCGCCAACATCAGGATAATGGGCGTGATGTGCATGACAGTCTGGCGCCCCCAGTCGAAGCCGACCGTGTAAAGCGGCAGAAGCGGCAAGACGGAAAGTGCTATCGGCCATCTTAGGAGGCTCCAGCCGTCCGTACGTCTCACGAGGTACACGATCGGCACCAGTAGCGCGGGATATATGATGATGTGCCAGTATCCGTCACCATTGCCGATGGCCCCGTTCGCCACAAAATCGATGGCTTCTGAGGTGTTCGCTGCGGTGACGCGGATGGCATCTGCGCAAAGGCTTTCATCTAGCCCGCGCTCCAGCAACGGGCGGCAAACATCCATCGCCGAGCTGATCCCTGAAAACCGGATGGCGTACCAGGTGTTGAACGCAGCCCAAACACACATCACGCCAGCGCCCGCGATCCAGATCGGTGGCCGACGCCCAATTGCGAGCCACGCCATGAACAGAAACATCGGGGTCATCATCGCGTTCGCGATGTGTCCGCTTACGCCGAACGCAAACAGGAGCGACGCGCCAGTAACGACCATGCGGTCCCGCCGCGTGTGCCCGTTGGTAAACAACAGAAGCGACATCGCGGCATAGGTGATGAGTTCCTTGCGAGCAGCCCCAGCAGGGTCGGCCGCCCAGAACAATAGACAAAAGCCTGGTGAGATGAAGAGCAATGCCTTCAGGCAGCCATGTGGCGAGAGCACGATTGCCCGGACCGCACCTGCCGTGACTATTCCAGCGAGACTGCTCTGAAGAGCGATAACTGTCACAAGGGGCGAAATGCGAAACCCGTCCGAAATCCACAGTACCACCGAACCGAAGAGCCCACGGCGGACGTTCACGACTTCCGAATTGATCAGCCAGTCCGCGGAATTCCAAGTATGTCCCCCGGAACTCAGATGACCCCAGAAAGTGCTCAGAACGACTAGAAACGAGATGAGCAGAAGGAAAACGGCAATGGCACCAAAATGTGTTATATTTCGCAGCGGGTTGGACAAGGCACGCTGAACTGTCGCAAACGGTGTCATACCGCAGTAAAGGCGGAGTCTTGAGCATGAGGCAAGTACTCAACGCGGTCCTGTCAGAAGGATTCCTGTTGAGACTGGCAGGCCAGCGTGAAGCCATACACTGAGACTTCCGGAATGCCCCGGTCCTTGCACATCTCGAATAGTGCGAGACGTGGTTCGAGGCCGGCGTGATAGCCTGAATCCTTCGGCAGCCCCCGGCCCGCTGCCCAACGCCGATCGCCATCGGGGATGAAGCCTGCATGGCTTGGCAGCACGCGTCTCACCATGATGTACATCCTCGGTTTTTTGCTCGGGAGGCGTCTCACGTCCTTGGCGCAGAAATACGCCAGGCGCCACCTTCACGATGAACCGCTCCGCCCAGCCCTACGGTCAGCCGCATCAATCGAAGTCTTATCCTGTATCAGAGGCGACGGTCAGTCCGGCACCATGCCGTCCGGCGTTGAGTGGACGCAGCATGTGCTAGCCGAGACCCAATGAGCCATCCTGCCGCTTGTCCCGTATCTCGATACACTTTGGTGTGTATTCATCGCAGTTGCGCTCGGCGGCATCGCGGTCACGATCTAGGCCCGCCTCGATGACTGGCGCCGGGGCCTGCGGTGATGGCCGCGCTCCTCACCGGGCCAGTCGGATCGGCATGGGCGCGCGCTGCGCATTTCAACACCGACCGCAGCCTTTCAAGCAGATCTCTCTTCAAGGCCAACCGACCCTTCGCTCTCGCCGAGTCGAACGGACTCTGCACGGCATAGGGGACAGCGTCACTGTCCTTGCTGAGACGGGTTCGACGTTGTCTGCCAGCACCCTCCCTCGAGACCCGGATCCGGGTGCTGGAGGCGGCGCAGGCGCGCGCCGACGAGCGGTTCTTGAGCGTGCTTCAGATCCTCAGCGGGATCGAGACCCAGCTCGAACGCCTCGAAATCGGTCCCCAGCGGCGGCCCGATGGTGGCCGATCGCCCGCTCGGTTTCGCCCGGCCGGGTCGAGACCGGTCACCCGCCACACTTCACGCAGCCCCGCCGCCCGCGCGGGGCTTTTTCTTGGGAGAGAGATCCGGGGCCGGTCGAGTGTGCGCTTTTCTGGAGCCATGCCTGACGCGAGTTCTTCGAGCTCGCCGACATCAAGGGGAGTGCCCGGAGGGGCAAACCCACGCATGACATCTCTCCCGTGGCGCTGGAGGCCGTGGCCCGGATCGACGCGATCTTCGACATCGAGCGCGGGATCAACGGGCTGACTGCGGAGGAACGCAAGGCGGCCAGGCACGGGTTGTGCCGGTCTCTGGTCGAGGAGCTTCATGGCTGGCTGGATGCCGAGCACGACCGTCTGTCGAAGCCCAATCCGGTCGCCAAGGCGATCGGCTACATGTTCAGGAAGGACCGCTGGGTCGCCTTCACCCGCTTCCTAGAGGATCGCCGGGTTTGCCTGATGAAAAATGCGGCCGAGCGGGCGCTCCGCGGCGTGGCCCTCGGCCGGAAGTCCTGGCTCTTCCCCGGCTCCGAGCGCGGCGGTGACCGTGCCGCCTTCATGTATTCCCTGATCATCACCGCGTAGGTG
>Ga0102943_1001722_pt1 | contig 13324 bp, 13 predicted proteins | sample SalPonC_black_MG_FD_78174 | JGI IMG/M metagenome (GOLD analysis project Ga0102943, IMG submission 78174) | Salt pond soil microbial communities from South San Francisco under conditions of wetland restoration - Salt Pond MetaG... | ecosystem: Environmental > Aquatic > Marine > Intertidal zone >...
CCCGAGCAGCGCCGCGACGCCAGCGGCAAGAAGCTGACGATCAAGAACGCGCGCGAGCACAACCTGAAGAACATCGACGTCGACCTTCCGCTGGGCACGCTCACCTGCGTGACCGGCGCCTCCGGATCGGGCAAGAGCACGCTGGTGCACGAGATCCTGCACAAGTCGCTCGCCAAGCAGCTCTACCGTGCGAAAGCCAACCCCGGCGCGCACGACAAGATCGTCGGGACCGACCAGGTGGACAAGGTCATCGAGATCGACCAGAGCCCGATCGGCCGCACCCCGCGCAGCAACCCGGCCACGTACACCGGGATCTTCACCGAGATCCGCGACCTGTACACGCGCGCGCCCGAAGCGCGCAAACGCGGGTACAAGCCCGGCCGCTTCAGCTTCAACGTCAAGGGCGGCCGCTGCGAGGCGTGCAAGGGCGACGGCACCGTCAAGGTCGAGATGTACTTCCTGCCCGACATCTACGTCCCGTGCGAGGTGTGCAAGGGCGCGCGCTACAACCGCGAGACGCTCGAGGTGAAGATCCGCGGCAAGTCGATCAGCGACGTGCTGCAGATGACGGTCGAGGAGGGCCTCGGCTTCTTCGAGAACATCCCCGGCATCGCCCGCAAGCTGCAGCTGATGAAGGACGTCGGACTGGAGTACGTCAAGATCGGGCAGCCCAGCCCGACCCTGTCGGGCGGCGAGGCGCAGCGCGTCAAGCTGGCGTCCGAGCTGGGCAAGCGCGGCACCGGCAAGACGCTCTACATCCTCGACGAGCCGACCACCGGCCTGCACTTCGAGGACGTCGCGAAGCTGCTGAACGTGCTCCACCGCCTGGTCGAGGGGGGCAACACCCTGCTGGTGATCGAGCACAACCTGGACGTCGTCAAGACGGCGGACTGGGTCGTGGACCTCGGCCCGCACGGCGGCGCGCGCGGCGGCGAGATCGTCGCGACCGGCACGCCGGAGCAGGTCGCGGCGACCGCCGGCTCGGCGACCGGCGCGTTCCTGCGCCGCACGCCGGGCATCGCCGAGCGCGTGGAGCCCCTGCCGGCCGAGCTCGCGGAGACCTGACGCACCGGGTACCTGGGCGGGCTACGATGCGGCCGTGATTCGCACCGCGCCCGCGCCGCAGAGCACGATCATCGGCATCTTCCTGGTGCTGCTCGCGGCCGTCGCAGCGGTCGCGCCGCTCCCCCTGGCGTTCCGCAGCGTCGGCATCCTGGCGGCCGCCTACCTGGCGTTCGCCGCGGGCGGGATGCCGTGGGCGTACCTGACGGCGCTCGTCGCGCCGGCCGTGGGGCTCCTGGGCGGCGATTCCGCCTGGCTGGTGATGCTCCCGGTGATCCTGAGCGGCAACCTGCTGGCGATGCTGGGGCTCGAGTACGCCTGGCGCTGGCCGGCCCTGGTCGTCTCGCCGCTGCTGCTGATCGCGCCGCAGGTCACGACGCTGGCGCTGTCGCGACGCGAGCTGTTCCGCGTCGAGCTTCCCTGGGAGCCCAACGGGGCGGCATGGATCGCGCTGCACGCGCTGGTCGCCGTCGCCGGAATCCTGGCCGCGATCCTGATCGAGCGAAGCCGGCTCCGGACGGCCGACTGAGGCGCCGTGGCGTCGTCCGAGCCGCGCACGAACGACCGCCACGCTCTCCGCGCCCGGGCGTGGCGCACCACCGTCCGCATCGTCCGCGGACTGGTCCGACGCTACCGACGGGCCCGGGTCTCGACCCTCGCCGCCGCCCTCGCCTACTACGCCGCGTTCTCGCTGGGGCCGCTGCTGCTGCTGCTGGGCGGCTGGCTCGGCTCGATCCTGCGTGCGCGGCCCGACCTGGCCGAGCGCTACCGCATGGCGCTGGCCGAGATCATCGCGCCCATCCTGCCGGAGTCGGTCGACAGCGTGGACCTGCTCGACCGCAGCTTCGACATCGTCGTCAACCAGCTCTCCGAAGGCACCCTGCTGCGCGTGGCGTTCTCGCTGCTGGTGCTGCTCTGGGCCGCCAGCGGCTTCTTCGCCTCGCTCCAGCGCGCGCTCGAGGTGATCTTCGAGGTGCCCGACGTGCGCGGCTTCTTCCGCACCCGCGCGGTGGCGGTCCTGCTGATCGCCGGTGTGGCGCTGGTGATCGCGCTGGAGCTGATCGGCGGGTCGCTGGCGCTCTGGATCTGGCAGACGCTGCAGTCGCTCACCGCCGGGCTGGAGCCGTTCAACCTGTCGCTGCCCGAGCCGCCGGGCGTGCTGACGGACCCCGGCCTGCTGCGGGTGGTGCTGGCGACGCTGGCGTTCGCCGCCGCGTTCCGCTGGCTACCGCGCCGCACCTCGCGCTGGAGCGGCGCCCTCGTCGGAGCGCTGGTCAGCGTCGGGGGGCTGCAGCTGATGCGGATCGTGCTTCCCCTGGCGTTCAACGAAGCTCGCTTCAACCTCGTCTACGGCGTGGTCACGTCGCTGCTGCTGCTTCTGCTCTGGCTGTTCCTGTCGCTGATGCTGTTCCTCGTCGGCGCCCTGGTCGCGGCGGAGGTGTCGGCCGAGGAGCGCCGGCGCGAGCGCCGCAAGGCCCGCCGCCGCGAGCGACACCGCCAGCGAGAGCGCGAACAGGAGCCATTAACCCCGCTCGGGTAGCATGAAGCCATGTACGGCACGCTGATGCGGCTGGTCGAGCTTCCCTGGTTCTACTGGACCGTGCGCACCCTGTTCCTGATCTACGCCAAGGTCGTCCTGGGCCTCCGCACCCGGGGCGCCGAGCACGTGCCCAAGGAGGGCGGGCTCGTCGTCGCGGTGAACCACTTCAGCGCGCTCGATCCGCCCATGATGGGCTCCACCGTCCCGCGCGAGATCTCGTTCATGGCGAAGAAGGAGCTGTTCGAGAACCGTGCCTTGCGACTACTGGTGCGCGGACTGCACGCCTTCCCGGTCGACCGGTCGAGGAACGACGTGAGCGCCGTCAAGGAGGCGCTGCGCCGGCTGAAGGCGGGACGCGCGGTGGGCGTGTTCGTGCAGGGCACCCGCAACGCGGGCGACGTCGAAGCGCTCGACGGCGCCACGTTCCTCGCCCAGCGCTCCGGCGTTCCACTGCAGCCCGCGGCGATATGGCGTGAGGGACGGCGCTACCGGGTTCAGTTCGGCGAGCCGTTCATGGTTCCAGGCAAGGACCGCGAGGCGATCCGGGCGGCCACCGCGACGACGATGGCGCGCATCAACGAGCTTCTTCCGTCCCACAAGCGCCTTCTGCCACCCGAGCGCGATCCGGCGGAGCCGGCGGCGGAAGCGAGCACCGACCGCTCGAGCTGAGCCCCGAGGGCCTCCGAAATCCGGTTTCTTCCGTCGTGCACTTGCTTGCCGCGTTTTCGCATGCTACGGTGCCTCAAGTCCAAAATCCCTGGAGGAGGCGCTGACCATGGCGAAGAGCAAAACGGTATCCAAGGCGGATCTGGTAGGCATCGTTGCCGACGAGACCGGGATGAAGAAGAAGGACGTGAAGGACGTCATGGACGTCATGCTGGACAAGATCAGCGAGAACCTGGACAACGACATGAAGGTTCAGCTGACCGGCTTCGGCACCTTCGAGGTTCGCGAGCGCAAGTCCCGTACCGGCGTGAAGCCCGGCACGACCGAGAAGATCAAGATCCCCTCCAGCAAGTACCCGGCGTTCAAGCCCGGCAAGAGCCTCAAGGAGAAAGTCAAGGCCTGACCTCTTCAGGGACCGACGGAACGACGGGGCGGCCGAACGTGGGCCGCCCCGCGTCGTTGCGCAGCGCCTGCTGGCCGCTTCGCCGCGTCGCGTCTTCGTGACAGCGCGTCACGGCGCTACGTCGCATCGCGGCGACACGGACGGGCCGGAGCGGGCTAGCCTCCGGTCATGAGTCTTCTGGACGTCATCGGGCCCGTCATGATCGGGCCGTCCTCGTCGCACACCGCGGGGGCCTGTCGGCTGGCGCTGCTGGCCCGGCATGCGCGCCTCACACCGCCCACGCGGGCGCAGCTGACGCTGCACGGCTCGTTCGCCAAGACCGCCCGGGGCCACGGCACCGACCTCGCGCTGATCGGCGGCCTGCTGGGCATGCACCCGGACGACCCGCGACTGACCGACGCCCACGCGCATGCGGACGCCGCCGGGCTGAAGGTCGAGTTCGCGTCCGCGGACCTGGGCGACGTCCACCCGAACACGGTCCGGATCGTCACCGAGGGGGGCGAGGGGCCGCAGGCCGAGCGGGTCTCGCTGACCGGCTCCAGCCTGGGCGGCGGCCTGGTCCGCGTCTTCGACGTCGACGGCTTCGGCATCGACTTCGTCGGCGGCAGTCACACCCTGCTGGTCCGGCACGTCGACCGGCCCGGCGTCATCGCGCGCGTGGCCCGCGTCATCGCGGACGACGACGGCAACATCGCCACGCTGCACTCCGCGCGCCGCAAGCGGGGCGGCGAGGCGATGATGTCGGTCGAGATGGACCGGCGCCTGTCGCAGATCGCGCTCGACTATCTGGACCACCTCGCGGACGTCCACTGGCTGCGGATGCTGCCCGAGGTCCTCTCGGGCGACGACCTGCCCGAGCCGGACGAGGACGGGTCGGTGCACGCGTGACGTTCGACGAGCTGGCCCGGTACGGCGGCCTGGCCTCCGAGGCGTTTCTCGCGAACGAGACGGACGGCGACGCCGCCGCACGCGATGCCCTGCTGGACAAGATGCGCGGGCGCCTGGCCGCCATGCGCGACAGCGTCGAGCGCGGGCTGCGCAGCGACGCGGCAAGCCGGACGGGCATGGTGGGCTGGAACGCCAAGGGGCTGAACGAGGCCGACGACCTGCTGGACGCGCCGCTGCTGAAGCGCGTGCAGGCGTACGCGATGGCGGTGAACGAGGAGAACGCGCGGATGGGCCGCATCGTGGCGGCGCCCACCGCGGGCAGCGCCGGCACGCTGCCCGGCGCCCTGCTGGGCGTGGGCGATCACCTGGGGCTGAATGACGAGGCGCTGGTGCTGCCGCTGGTCACCGCCGCCGGCGTGGGCGAGGTGATCTCGCGCACGATGTTCATCGCCGGCGCGTCCGGCGGCTGCGGCGCCGAGATCGGCCCCTCCGCCGCGATGGCGGCCGCCGCCGTGACGGAGCTGCGGGGCGGCCACGCCAACGCGGCGGTCCACGCCGCGGCGCTGGCGCTGATGAACACGATCGGGCTGGTGTGCGACCCGGTGGGCGGCTACGTCGAGGTGCCGTGCGTCTCCAGGAACGCGTTCTACTCGGTCCACGCCGTCGCGGCCGCGCAGCTGGCGCTGGCCGGACTCGAGTCGTTCATTCCCGCCGACGAGGTCGTCGGCGCGATGGCGTCGGTGGGCCGCATGCTGCCGCCCGAGCTGCGCGAGACGGGCGAGGGCGGCGTCGCCACCACCCCCACCGGCCTCCGCATCGCGCTGCAGATGGCGGGCGATGCGCCGTCCGGCGAGCACTGAGGTGCGACGCGCGGGTGCGCACGCGGGCGTGGGCACGCGCGGGCGGCGCATCCGCTGACGCCGCGCGCCCGCGCCTCCGATCGGCGGGCCTGGACCGGTCGGCTCAGGCGGCCCCGATGCCCGGCAGCGTGAGCAGATGCCAGTACATCGCCTGCACCACCAGCGCCAGTCCGGCCAGCGCGCCCAGCAGGTAGTGGACCCGGCCCGCGCGTGACCAGACGCCGCGCGCCCAGGCGATCGGCGTCAGGACCAGGGCGATCGCCACGAGCACGGCGGCGACCGGCAGCAGCGCGCCGAGGACCTCGACGGCGCGCGGCACCCCGAACGTGACCTCCTGAACGTTCACGAGGGCCGATCCCAGCGCCACGACGAACGCCAGCAGCAGCAGCGCGGCCACGACCAGGACCGCGCGCCCCCAACGGTGCAGGGCCGAGGGCCGGTCGCGGAGCCGGCGGTGCAGCACGGCGGTGAACGGCGCCACGGCGACGACGCTGAGCAGCAGCACGACCGACACGGCGAAGACGATGGCGTGCAGCCCCGGACGCGCGTGCCACGGCACCTGTTGGAACGCCAGGACCGGCGCGTTCTCGACGAACAGGACGCGTCGGCCGTCCCGGGCGTCGGTCACCACGCGTTGACGGGTGTCGGGGTCGCGCCACAGGCCGGGCTCGACCGGCGCCACCGTCATGGGGGGCTGCGCCAACGAGGTGATCCGAAGGCCACCGTCGCCGCCTGCCGCGACGTTCATCGTCATGAACAGGTTCATGAGCCTACCGTCGCCGACCTGCACGCTGCGGGTCGACAGGTAGCTCCCCGCGATCTCGTTCAGCTGGCCCAAAGGAACGTCGTGATCCGCGGGCGACGGCGGCGCGTGCGGGAAGTAGCGCTCGACGAACGCGCGGGCCAGGACCTCCTGCGCCAGCGCGCCGCCGGCGCTGTTGTAGGAGACGAACACCCCGACGTTCCGCTCTGGAAACAGCATGAGCCGGCTGATGAAGTTCGGCATCCCGCCGTCGTGCCCCAGCGTGGGCTCGCCCATGATGCGGCTCTCGTAGAAGCCGTGAGCCATGCCGGCGATCCGGGGGTCGTGCCCGAACAGCCGGCTCTTCATCCGCTCCGAGGTGTCGTCCTCGAGGATCCGTGCACCGTCCAGGAGCCCGTCCTGGAGGTGGGCGATCATGAAGCGCGCCATGTCGGTCCCGGACGCCGCCACCGCGCCGGCCGGCGCCAGCGGCACGAACGTGAACGGCTGCGCCCTCGGCACGCCGCCGACGTACGCGTAGCCCCCCGACATGTCGCCTTCGAGCGCGGCGGGCAGGGGCTGCCGGGCCGTGGTCGCGCGCATGTCCAGCGGTCCGAGGATCTCCTCCTCGAGGTACGTCGCGTACGATCGGCCGCTGATCCGCTCGACGACGTACCCGAGCAGGCCGACGCCGTGGTTGGAGTAGCCCGCCAGCTCGCCCGGCGGGCGCACGCGCAGGGGAAGCGTACGCTCGAGGACGTCGCCCAGGGGCTCCATCGCCTCCGCGTCGCGCGCGAACAGGCCGTCGAAATCCTCCTGGAAGCCGGCCGTGTGGGTCATCAGGTGCGCGGCGGTGACCGGCTCTCCGTACGCCGCGGGAACGAGCGGCGCGTCCAGGTAGGTGTTCACGTCGACGTCCAGGTCCAGCTCGCCGGACTCGACGAGCTGCATCGCGGCCGTGTAGGTGAACAGCTTCGTGACCGAGCCGATGCGGAACAGCGTCGTGTCGGGATCCACCGGCGCCCTAGCGTCCACGTCGGCGTAGCCGTAGCCGCGCGCGAACACGATCTGGCCGTCACGCACGACGGTGACCACCGCGCCCGGCACGCGGTGCGCCTCGAGCTGGGCCGGCATGAGCCCGTCGAAGAACGCGCCCAGGTCGGCGGTGGTGGGCACGGGCTGGGCTGCGGGCGCCGTCTCGGTCGCCGGCTGCGCGAGCCCTGCGCCCAACAGCGTCACGACGGCGGCGAACAGCCCGGCGCGCCGCATTCGGCGGGTCCGGCGCCGCATCCAGGATCCGACGGGGGCGTCGGGGCGGGGTCGCTCGTGGGTCATGCTCGCTGCCTCCTCGTGCCGCGTGGCGCTACGCGAAGCTGCGTCGCGCTGCCTGGCGCTTCGTCGCGCCGCGTCGCGGTGCCCGCGTCGTTCGCATCGTCGCCCGGTGGCGACGCGGCACCGCATCTCCTGATGGTGCACCGTTCGCCACGTCGTACGCCTCCAACGAACGTCCCGGAAACGCCTGGGCCTGCGTGAGGGTGCCGGCGTTGCGGCGCCGCCGACTGTGCCCCGCACGGTTGACGGCGACCCGCCCCGGAACGTAGCTTCGTTCACAAGGGACCAACGTCCCGGTCGCCGCGCTCCGGGCCCGCGCGACCTTCCCTTTCCGGCCCGCGATACCCATGACGCACACCGAACCCGACACGAGCCCCTCGCACGACGCCGTCACCGCGCGGCCCCGCGTCGTCGTCGTCGGCGCCGGCTTCGCCGGCCTCAACGTCGTCAAGCGCCTGAAACGCGCGCCCGTCGACGTGCTGCTCGTCGATCAGCACAACCACCACACCTTCCAGCCGCTCCTCTACCAGGTCGCCACCGCGCAGCTCGAGGCGGGCGAGGTCGCCCACCAGGTGCGCGCCGTGCTCCACGGCCAGGACAACGCCCGCTTCCGCCAGGCGACGGTCGACGGCGTGGACTGGGACGCGAAGACGCTGAGCCTCGCCGGGGGCGACACGCTGCCGTTCGACCAGCTGGTGATCGCCCCCGGCGCGATCTACGCCGATTTCGGCGTGGCCGGCGTGCGCGAGCACGCGTTCTTCCTCAAGAGCCTGTCCGAGGCGGTGAACCTCCGGAGCCACGTCCTGCGCCGGTTCGAGGAGGCGTCCGCCGACCCGGAGGCGGTGGAGAGCGGCGTGCTGGACTTCGTGATCGTGGGCGCCGGACCCACCGGCGTCGAGATGGCCGGCGCGCTGGCGGAGCTGATCTACCGCGTCCTGCCTCGCGACTACCCCGAGCTGGACCTGTCGCGCGCCCGGATCGTGCTGCTCGAGATGCTGGACACGGTCCTCCCGCCGTTCTCCGAAGGCTCGCGACGACATGCCCACCGCGTGCTGGAGCGCAAAGGCGTCGAGGTTCGCCTGAACACGACGGTGAACGAGGTACGCGAGGACGGCGCGGAGCTGGGCGACGGCGCCTTCCTCCCGACCCGCACCCTGATCTGGGCGGCCGGCGTTCAGGCCCATCCGCTGGCGCAGGCGCTGGGCGTCGAGACGACGAAGGGCGGGCGCATCGTGGTCGAGAGCGACCTGTCGCTGCCCGGCCGTCCGTACGCCTGGGCCGCCGGCGACGTCGCGGCGTCGAAGGCCGAGGACGGCTCGCTCCATCCGCAGCTCGCCCCGGTCGCGATCCAGCACGGCCAGACGATCGCGGCGAACCTCGTCGCCCGGCACGAGGGCCGTCCCACGTCGCCGTTCCGCTACCTGGACAAGGGCACCATGGCGATCATCGGCCGCAACTCGGGCGTCGCCGAGGTGTCGCCGCGTTTCGGCGGCTTCCGCTTCAGCGGCTTCCTGGGCTGGCTCGCCTGGCTGTTCATCCACCTGATCACGCTGCCCGGCCACCGCAACCGCCTGGGCGCGTTCGTGACCTGGGGGTACGAGTACCTCAGCTTCGACCGCCACGCCCGCCTGATCACCGAGATGGTCCCCTCCCCCGCCGAGGTCGCCGGGCGTACCGCCGAAGCCGTCGTCCCGGCCGACGCGCCCGCCCGCGTCGCGGACGAGGCGGTGGAGCGCGCCGCGGAGCGCACCTCGGAGGCCGGTCCCCGCAGCGACCGGGCGTAGTCCGCCGGAGAGGCGACGCGCGGCTATCATGCCGACATGACCCGACTTCCCGACGATCCCTCGCTTCGACCGTCCGATGGCGGGGCGGCCGGTCCGGACGGGCCCGGGCCGGGCGCCCCCGATCCCGGAATGCACGAAGCCGCTCGGCCCGGCGCGCGCGCCCGAAGCCCCGACGTGGACCTCGATCGTGCACTGCGCGTCGCGATCCGCGCTGCCGAGGAGGCGGCCCGCATCCAGCGCGCCCAGCTCGGCGGCGACCTCGAGATCGGCACGAAATCCAGCGAGACCGATCTGGTCACGAAGGTCGACCGCGCCTGCGAGACCCGCATCCGCGAGATCGTGCTGGACGCGTTCCCGGACCACGTCGTCCTGGGCGAGGAGCAGGGTCAGCAGGGCGAGGCCGCCTGCCGCTGGATCGTCGATCCCCTGGACGGCACCCTGAACTACGCGCACGGCTTCCCGTTCTACTGCGTTTCCATCGCGCTCGAGGTGAACGGCGCGATCGAGCTGGGCGTCGTCCTGGACACGCCTCGCGACGTGCTGTACCAGGCGATGCGGGGCCGCGGAGCGACGGCGAACGGCCGGCCCATCTCGGTCAGCGACGAGACGGTCCTGATGAGCGCCATGCTGGGAACCGGCTTCGCCTACGTCGAGGGGACGCAGCACGAGAACCTCGAGGTGTTCGCCCGCGTGCTCCCCAAGACCCGGGCCGTCCGCCGGCCCGGCGCCGCCGCGCTGGACCTGTGCCTCGTCGCGTCGGGCCAGATGGACGGCTTCTGGGAGCTGAAGCTCAGCCCGTGGGACGTCGCCGCGGGTCTGCTGATCGTCCAGGAGGCCGGCGGCACCGTCACGGGCGGCGACGGCGCGCCCTACCGGCTGGGCCAGCGCGTGATCGTTGCCAGCAACGGGGCGCTGCACGCCAAGCTGCTCGACCTGCTCGACCTGGGCACGGTGGTGGCGGACGACTGACCCCGCCGGGCGGCGGGAGAGCGGCCGGCATCGAAGCGGGTGGCACGGAGGCGGAGATCAGCTCCCGCCGTGGGCACCGTCCGTTCGCCGCAGGTAGCGTTCGGCTCCGTCCGACGCGAAGGCGACGACCACCTTGCCCGGTCCCAGCTCGCGCGCCGTCGCCAGTGCGGCGTGCAGCGTCGCGCCGGCCGACGGTCCCAGCGAGATCCCTTCCTCGCGCAGCGCCCGGCTCGCGAGCGCCTGCGCATCCTCGTCGCGGACCGCGGCGACGTCGTCGAGAAGGTCCACGTCGAGGTTCGCGGGCACGAAGCCCGGACCCGCGCCCGCGATCGCGTGCGCTCCCGCCTCGCCGCCGCTCAGAACCGCGCTGCGCGCCGGCTCGACGGCCACGATGCGCACCTTCGCGTCACGGCTCTTCAGGTAGCGCCCGACGCCGCTGATCGTGCCGCCCGTTCCGGCTGCGGCCACGAACGCGTCGATCCGCCCCTGCATCTGCGCCCACAGCTCGGGACCGGTCACCGCCCGGTGCGTCTCCGGGTTGGCGGGATTGTCGAACTGGCTCGGGCGCCAGGCGCCCGTCGCGTCCCCGATCTCACGGGCCCGAGCGATGGCGCCGCGCATGCCGGGATCGCCGGAGACGCGCGTCACCTCCGCCCCGTAGGCGCGGATCAGGGCGGCGTGCGTGGCGCCGGCCGTGCCCGGCAGGACGATCGTGCAGCGGTAGCCGCGCACGGCCGAGAGGAACGCCAGGGCGACGCCCAGGTTCCCGCTGGACGCCTCGACGACGGGGCGGCCCTCGCCGGGACGCAGCGCGCCTCGCTCCTCGGCGTCGGTCACGAGGCCCAGCGCGGTCCGGTCCTTGTGGCTTCCTGCGGGCTGGAAGCGCTCGAGCTTGAGCCAGACCTCGGCCGTGTCGGGTCGTGCCAAGGGGGCGTGGATGCGGACGATCGGCGTGTCCCCGACCAGCGCGTCGACGCGGCGGACGGGCGGGCTGGCGTCCTCGGGTTCGGCCGGATGCAGGCTCATGGCCGGCACGATAGCGTCTCCACCGAAGGACGGATGCGGGCCTCCGGGCGCTGCCCTATGGTGGGCGCATGGAACGCAAACGACTCGAACGCGCAACGCAGGACAAGTGGCTGGGCGGGGTGTGCGGCGGCCTGGGTCGCTACTTCGACATCGACCCGACGATCGTCCGGCTCATCTTCGTGGTCGCCTTCTTCGGCTTCGGGACCGGCCTGCTGGTCTACCTGGTGCTCTGGTTCGTGATGCCGCGCAGCAGCGAGTTCTGACGCGGGCGCCGCGTCACGACCCGCCCGCGCCGTCGACCTCGTCCGGCGCGGGCCACCGCTCCTCGGCACCCAGCCCGACCCACGTCTCGCTCCGCTCCCACAGCTCGCGCGCCGTGGCGTCGTCGCGCGCGGCTGCCGACGGGGTCGTGGCCGTACGCTCCACGAAGTAGCCGCCGTCGGGCTCGGGCGCCGGCTCGGCCGTCGCCAGCCAGACGCCGGTATCGGCGCCCTCGACCACGCTCCGACCGAACAGGCGCTGCGTGAGATCCACGATCCACGAGACGACGCCCTGACCCGATCCGAACCCGCTGTTCACGAAGCCGGGGTGGTAGGCGTACGACCGCATCGCGGGATGGGGTGCGCGCCGCGCGGCCTCCCGCGCGAAGTGGATGTTCGCCTGCTTCGACATGCCGTACGCCCGCCAGGCGCTGTACGGCACGCCGGTCGCGGCGCGATCCAGGTCGATCGTGCCCATCCGCTCCGCGTTCGACGAGGTCGTGATCACCCGCGGCGCGTCCGCGGCCTGAAGCGATCGCGTCAGGACGTGCGTGAGGAGGAACGGCGCGAGATGGTTGAGGGCGAACGTCCGCTCGAACCCGTCCTCCGTCAGCTCGCGCCGTTGGACGTACACGCCGGCGTTGTTCACCAGCACGTCGAGTCGCTCGATCTCCCTCGACAGCTCGGCGCCCAGCCGCCGCACGTCGCTCAGCGACGACAGGTCCGCCGGCGCGAAGGTGGCGGTGCCGCGGGTCTCTTCGTCCGCACGCAGGCGGGCCACGGCCTCCTCGCCGCTGCCTCCGGGTCGCGAGACGGTCCACACGTCGAAGCCTTCGCGCAGCAGTCCGCGCGCGATCTCGTAGCCGATCCCGCCGCTCGCGCCGGTCACGACCGCGGTACGTGGAGCGGCGGGCGAGCGACCGGGCGTGCGATCGGGAAAAGGAGCGTCAGCGTCCGTCATGCAGCGAAGCGTACCGGCCGCGGCCGCAGCACACAGTGGCGCGGGCCGCCACCGCTAGTGCCGCCGCACCTCGCGCCGCTGCACCGAGTGCCGCTGCACCTAGTGCCGCTGCCGCATGGGCCGCTGCAGGATGCGCCGCCCCGTCGCGTCTCCCGCTCAGAAGTCGTCGGGGAAGCCGAGCTTGCCGCGCTCCCGCACCTTCTGCGCAGCGATTTCGGGGGGCACGCCGCGGCCCCGCTCCGGAGGCTCGGGGAGGCGCCGCACGGGGGTGAGGCGCTGCTCGAGAGGAACCGCGGTGTAGCGACGCGACCACGGCTCCCACGTCAGCGGGACGCGCAGCCGCCACGCCCTCGCGGTGGACGACGGCACGTACAGGTACAGCTCGAGGACGCCCTTGCCGCCGCCCCCGATGTCGAGGTCCGCCTCGAGCTCGACGGCGCGTCGTGCACCGACGAGGGCGGTGGACTCGGCGACGGCACGCTGCCGGTCCGCGCCGGCCGCGGCGATGCGGAGCAGCTGCACCGGCTCGTGGTGGAGGTTGCTGAAGCCGGCGACGAGCCGGTACGCGCCGTTCGAATCGTCGTGCGGCTCCAGCTCGGCTCGGGTCAGCATCAGCTCGGGCTTCTCGCCGTTCGCCGTTCGCGACGGCCTGCGCGCGACGGCCGCCAGCCACAGCAGCAGCAGCGCGACGATCGCCAGCCAAACGTAGACGGGCACGCCCCCGCTGGTCTCCACCAGCCACGGGCGCGCGGCCTCCCAGGTGCTCACCAACGCGTCACGCATCATCTCGAGCACCCGTTCCATGAACACAAGCCTACCGGAACGCTACGC
>Ga0102943_1001724_pt1 | contig 13318 bp, 7 predicted proteins | sample SalPonC_black_MG_FD_78174 | JGI IMG/M metagenome (GOLD analysis project Ga0102943, IMG submission 78174) | Salt pond soil microbial communities from South San Francisco under conditions of wetland restoration - Salt Pond MetaG... | ecosystem: Environmental > Aquatic > Marine > Intertidal zone >...
ACTTCAGGTTGAAAAGCACCGATCTCATCTTTGGTATGTGTGTACTGAAGCGAGATCAGAAGCGAACGTAACTGAAGATCCATCGTTACTCCATCTCAGATAGCCGGTTTGAGAGACGGAGTGCCGGACAAAAAGGTTCTTGTACTTATGAAAACGACAAAGGGGGCCATGTCATTAAACGTAGGCCGTGTTATTCTTCGGTTATATGAAAAACCAATGCGTCTATCATCAGAAAGGTCTTTGCTAATGAATACGGTTGGAAAGAATTTTCCATATTCCCGGTCAATGAGTCCTTTTTCGTCAGTTGAACTGAGATAGCTATCGGTATACTCGTACCGAAGGCCCGCATTCATTTGCAACTGTTCAGATGGCTTCCAACTGCCAGAAAGATATGCGGCTCCAATATTTTCTGAAAGATTTGCATCACTGGTAAAACGGTCATCGATCTCCCAGGATCCGCCAAAGTTATTTTTGACTGTGACATCATTTACAAAATCAGAAAGTGTTCCTTTCACTCCTGTTTCAATAGATAAAGTACCTGAAGGCTGGAAGGTGTAATCTACTCTTCCAACCCAGATATTTATTGGAGTTTCTTTCTCAACATCAATCCCGCCGGCTTGATACAAATTTCGATCTCCCTCAATGAATTCATTTTGATATACAGATGGATTGTCGTTTATGTAATGCAGATAATCAAAATCAAAGCTAAGGTTCTGATTTTCATTAAAAGAGTGATCAATACTCGCGTTTATCATTCCATTTCTCCAAATATTTCTCTCACGAATACCCATCTCAAAAATCAATGTGGAATCAGGTCCAAGATTGTTAAAATTGTTACTTAAAGCTTGTTGATCCCAGTGCCTTCTGTAACCACTTATTAAAACACCGGCCGTTGTTTTTGAACCAATAGTGTATTCCAATCCCATTCGCGCATTTTGAACATTAGTTGTAGGTTCTCGCTTTTGATCTTCCCGAATTTGTTCGGTAAAGCTGCTCTGAACCAAGAATCGGTTGTTCAGTACATTTTGTTCAGTACGATCATAATTAATAGAATAATTCAGGAAATATGCGAGTTTTCTGCCCCTGTAGTTATAGTTCATATTTCCTCCCAGCGTCTCAGCTGCATTGTATCCCAGATTAGTTCCAATTGTCCCATTACTTCCAAGATCTTGCCGTTCAATCATGACGATATTGATAAGGCCTGCATTTCCTTCAGCTTCATACCGTGCGGGAGGAGTGCTGATCAATTCAATCTGTTCAATATTCGCCGCACTCATCCCATCGAGCATCTGAAGAACGGCATCAATGGGCAGGCGTACAATCTTATCATTAATCATAACCCGTACTCCTGCTTTGCCACTCATGGAGATACTCCCGCTTTGACGATTTACCTGGATACCCGGAGATTTTTCAAGAAGCTCCAGTGCACTATTACCCGAAGAGGTAATGCTTTGCTGAACATTGACAACCAGGCGATCGATTTTTTTCTCGAAAAAAGGCCTTTGTGCTGATACAGAAATTTCATCCATCTCTTCAAGAGATGTATAAAGCATAATGGTATCTGTAAGAACCGGAGCGTTATTTACATCAAATGGATCTGTAATATGGGATTGGTAACCGATAATAGAAACTGACAAAAGATAAGAGCCCGGCATAATTTGCTGAAATTCAAAGTGACCCGTTTCACTTGTTATGTTTCCTTTTACTAAAGTAGAGTCTGCAGAATTAAGCAAAAGAACATTCGCAGCTGGCACGGAATTTTCTAATTCATCGGTCACTATTCCGGTTACAGATACCTGTGCTTCTGCATCGAGAACCAATCCAAGCAAGATAAAGCAACTTCCCAGGATTGTAAGTAAAATAAATTCTAGTGGTTTATTAGCTGAATTTAGTATGTGGTGAAAGTAGCTCATTGATACTCTGGGTTTAATTTGAATGCCTACTCTGTTTAGGATTCTCGGCAAGGTCTTTTCCAATTAAAATGTAGTTGGTGAGATTACAGAGGTCTTGCACAATTGGTACAATTATTAGGACTATCCTGTCATAACTTGCTGATTGAGATGAAATATTAATATTTCAGTTGAAAATAACCGGGTTATAAACAGCCTTTATATACTGGTACCGGTTTGGATTTTTTTATTTCACATGCAGGTTTTAGACTCTATCATAAGTTGGGTATTTGATTTGATGTATTTCGACTTAATTCTTTCTTTAACCTCAGTTGCACCTGTTTCTCGCTTTCTTCTTTCTGTAAGTTTTTGATTGCCAAACAAAAGTGTAAAAGTGATTCTGACTTGTCTTTCTGAAAAATCACTTCCTGGTGGTAAATTCTAAGAATACGATGATTCTGTAAAGCAATGCTATTTTTGGAAAAAACCTCTGCTATATCGCTTTCTTATTTGATTTCTAAATTTTTAGCAGTCCTAACAGCAGATCGGATGGTCAACACATTACATTAGCAGTGTTCGGAAAGAAAAGAAATGTTCCAAATAGTAGTACGCAATCATGTAGTAAGGATCAGATCCAATAAACTGAATCAGACTATTATTTTAATAATTTATTCAACCCTGTGAATAACTGTCACAGAAGCTGATGTTAATCCCGTACTACCACCATGCAATTTTTGGGTACTTTATACAGCTAAATCGCTGTTATTATCCTTTTTTGAGAAAGCAAATATAGACAGGATAATGTACCCTTGAACTCTTGCATATAAGTAATTGTAATTTAAAATTACTTAAACCCTAATTAATAAATTCAAACTTATAATACAAGTAATTATGAATTTCAGATATGCAACTGGAATCTGACGGTTCAGAAAAAAGTGAACCCTTAAGTGATCAAAGTTCACGCATTCTATTAAGATTTGTTACAAAACAACATCTCCAAATTTGATAAACCTGTAAAGACTTGGAAAAAACACACGGTTTAGAATGACAGTTCTTGTAGAAGATCTTCCACAAACAATTAGAAATCTTCCAAATACGGTTCATGTTCCACTGACTTCATTCTAAGAGTTAGAATTATCAGATCGTTAACTTTCTATCAATGGAATATGTAAGAAGTCAAACTTTGCTCCTGCAACCCCATTTTTTCAATGAGCTCAATAAACTTGGGATCATCCCGCATATAATCAAAGATTGGACTCACACTGAGGTAAGGCATATTGGGATCGTGTTCTTCATAAGCTTTATCCAAATATTCTAAAGTTGTTTCTTTCATTCCAATCCGCGCGTGCAACGTGGCAATCTGCCATGGAGTAACATAAGTAGTTTTTGAACGCTCAATGAATAGTTCTGCTACGTTTCGTAAAGCGAGTTCATATCCTGCCCGGTCATATCCGTCATTTAATACTCGAATAGCTTCAAGATCCCCTCTAATATCATAGACCTTTCGCCATGTCTCAATTTCCTTCTCAAACATTCCTTTTTGATGATAGGCTGCAATGAGAGTTGTTAATGATACCAGATCACGCGGAGATGTTTCGAGATTTTTTTCAAGCAAGAGTATTACGTCGTCGTAGCGTCTTAAATACATCAGATCCATACCATACAGGGCATGAAATAACGGGTTAAATGGATCAAGTTCTAAAGCATTTTGAATCTGATAAAGGGCTTCATCAGGGCGCTTGAGGAAAAACAGGAGGTGAGAATAATAAGCTTTGGCTTCGGGCAGGTTGGGATTCAGTTCAATAGCTTTTCTGAATTCACTCTCAGCTTTTTTCCAGTTCCAGTTGCCCCAGGTATTCAAAACACCAAGCATGTAATGTACCTCGGCTAAAGTACTATCCATTTCCAAAGCTGTTTGGGCAGCAAACTCAGCCTGTTCTCCAACCTGCAGGAAAGACACATAACCCATTTGAGCTCTTCCCAAGTAAGAAAGAGCAATTCCGCCATAAGCCATGGCGTAACCCGGGTCAATTTCGACCGCTAATTTATAATAATTTTCTGCTATTTCAAGTGACTGAGGAGTGAGCTGGAACCAGTTATAATTGCCTTTCAAATAGGCCTCGTACGCCTCTGGATCTACCGCATATCTATCGGTTAAAATAGTCTGTTCATAAGGTGTCAGTTGAACTTCAATTTGACCTGCAATAGCTTCGGCCAGTTCTCCCTGCAATAACAGAATATTTCTCAAATCCCGGTTATACTCATGCGCCCAGATATATCTATCATTAGAAGCATCGATTAATCTTGTACTGATTCTTACCTGGTTATCCATTTCAAACATTGAGGCTTCAATTAGATACTCAACCCCCAGTTCGTCTGCAATCTCAGAGGCTGATTTGTCTGTGCCCTTGTATTTCATAACTGATGATCGGGATATAATTCTCAGTCCACTAATCCGTGCTAAATCAGTGATTAATGCATCGGTCATACCGTCTGTAAACCATTCCTGGCCTCTATTACCTGATAGATTTTCTATGGGTAAAAGGGCAATAGAAACCGGTTTGTTATCTGCGTTAAAATCAATCCAGAAAAACAGAGTAGAAATTGACAGAATGATTATTACGGAAGTGAATTGATAAATAAACCGTTTATTTTTTCTACCCAACCTGAACATTGAAAGGGTTCGGTTCTTGCCTGATTCCATTTCTTCCAAAACACTTTCAAGAGCTTCTTGCATTTCGGCTATACTGCCATAACGTTTTTCCGGTTTTTTCTGGAGAGACTTTCGGATAACTTTTTCAATTTGTGAAGAAATATCACCGCGTATTTTTGAAATAAATTCAGGTTCTTCATTCAGAATTGAATACATCACAGCTTGTTCATATTCACCTATAAAGGGACGTTGTCCAGACAGCATCTCGTAAAGAATCACTCCCAACGACCAGATGTCTGTACGCTGGTCTACAGTTGCACCCTGAACTTGCTCGGGCGACATATATGCGGCGGTGCCAAGTATTGTACCGGCTTGAGTGAGTAATGAGTTGTCTTTTAGTTTAGCAAGCCCAAAGTCTATTATTTTTACTTCTTCATCCTCGGAAAAGATGATATTTCCGGGCTTTATGTCCCTGTGAATAATGTTTTTACTGTGAGATTTCTTAAGCCCGGCGGCAATTTGAAGAGCAAATTGAATGGCTTCAGTAACCTCAAATGTATCTTCTTCAATTCTTTTTTGAAGTGTTTTACCCTCATAAAACTCCATGACGATAAAGAGTTGTCCGTCGACTTCTGCAATGTCATAGATAGTGGCAATATTCGGGTGATTTAACGATGCAATGGCCCTGCCTTCCCGGATAATGCGCTTTTTCCTGTCTTCATCATGCATTGCATATGGATGGAGGAACTTCAGGGCAACGGTGCGGTCAAGCCGTGTATCCCGGGCTTTGTAAACCACGCCCGTTCCTCCTTCACCTATCTTCTCGAGGATCTGGTAATGTGATATGATTTTACCAATCATGACAATTTCCCTCCCTCTCTCTTTATTTAAAAACGTATAGAAATGCTAAAAAGTCCTATAGGTAAGTAATACTATTTCTCAATCAATTGCCATTGTTACGTGTTTTTCGGTTTAAATTTATCTAAGGAGTGTCCACCCTTCGAAGTTGGCAATGGGGGATGATTGGAAGTGTATTCGAGCATTTTTCTAAACATTGGAGCAAATCCATGTTAAACAAGTCATCCCCCTGTTCACTGTGTTCGTCTTCTCCTTCAAAGGGAACATTCGTCCCATTTTGACTCAACCGCTCAATGTGTCATATTTATTAATAATAAAGATCCGATTTATTAGCTAAGCAAAAAATTTTTAAAAATAGAATTTCTGCTAATTGTGATGCCAAATCATAACCCCTCCAGATACAGCTCATCCTCCCCGGCAATGAGTACCAAAAATCGAGAGTTCTCTCGATGCGACCCTCACCTTGGAGCTAAGCGAATCCAGTTTCTCTGACAATATTGAAATAAATGGAACGTGTACGTCAAATTCCGGACGCTCCTATTTTAAATGAACTCCGGTTTTCAACTTACTCAACCTTTATAATCATCGTAGGTCTTACAATGTCATCGTCTTCAGGACAGCTAAGTTCTAATGCATAAGTTCCATCAGGAATATTATTTTTGATTTTAAGTTTAGCTTTATCCCCATTTGCTGGAATAGTTAAAGGTAGGTCATCCGTAAACGAACAGTCAATACTAGCACATTCCAATGTGTATTTGTTACCATCAGTAGATCGAAATTCGATTTTTTTATCTTTTTTAAATACAGGCACGAGTTCACATGCATTGACTTCAATTTTTCTTGCCATAATTATTCACCTATTTTTTATTTGAATGGTTGTTAGTTGTTGGTATTGAACTTCTCTACAATTTCCATATAAGCAGGATCTTCTCTCAGCGCAGCAATTTTTGGATCGGGATCATTATTAATCTCTTCCGGCGGATATCCGTTTTCAAAAGCTTTACCGATCCAATTCAAGGCACTTTCACGATCACCGAGATACTCCATAATTCTACCTATTTTTACTTGAATATCAACATCATTGGGTTGCATATCTATAACACGATTCACCAATTCTTTTGAGATCTCTTCATTCCCAAGATCGATGTGAAAAGATGCCAGGTCTACAAGCAGACCTGGATTTCTGGGATTGACTTCCAGTTGATTTTCTGCAAGTTCTTTCGCCTTACGAATTGCCTCTTTGGATCTGTCCGGTTGAGGGGGTTCAGAATACTCATAAGCGCTTGCCAGGTTACCCCAGACCAGATAATCAGAATCGTTTAATTCCAGCGCTTTGGAGTACATTTCAGCAGCTTCAGCATATTTTCCTTCGTAGTAATACATAGTACCCATATTGGAATAGACTCCATAATTCGGTTCGATTTCAACAGAATTATTAAAAGCTTGTAAAGCATCGTCTGGGCGATTCAAGTAGTAGTAAACAGCCCCCAGGTTACGATATGCAGATGCGTTATTTGGTGTTAACTCGGTTACAATTTCGAACTGCTCGGCTGCTTCTTTGAAGCGCCCGTTTCGTGAATAAAAGACGCCTAACTCAGCATATCCGGCCCAATATCCCGGTTTCGTATCTATGGCTGTTCTATACGTAGCTTCCGCTTCTTTAATACGTTCCTGGGCCATGAATGCTCTTGCCCTGGCACGATACGCCTCAAAGTTTTTGGGATCCAGGTTCAGAGCCTGATCAAGCTGTTCATGGGCTATTTCGTACTCTCCCTTTTCAATCAGGAGGACTCCGTATGTTGTATAAATTGGAGAAAGCCGATCTTCCAGGTTTAAGGCTTTTTGAATATTAGTTGTGGCAGGCTCAAGCCAGTTTATGTCTTCCGTTCGTCTGTACTTGTACAGGTATGCATCGCCAAGAGCAGCATAAGCCAATGAAAAATTTGGATCCTCTTCTAATGCTCTTTCGAAACGATCTATGGCTGTCTCTATCTCTTGTATTTGATCGAATCGTTGTAGATGTCCCAGTCCTTGCAGATAAAATTCATATGCTCCGGGTTCTGCGGTTTGACCAGCCGTAAGAATTGTTTTCGCTTCCGGCTGAATTTCGATATTGAGCATACTTGCAAGATTAAATACGGCATTATCCTGCAGTGTTGACTTTTCAATAAATGAGTCATCGATCACAATAGAATCAATCTGTCGTAGTGTAATTGCGTCTATCAGGTTGAGAGTAACACGAACGCCCCGGTCCAATTGCTGTACACTACCGGTTACCACTAAGTTTACCCCAAAAGAAGCTCGTGCTTGAGATGCACTTTGAATATTCATTGACCTTGTTTCACTTGTGGGCACAACCAGATACTCCTCCTGAAACTGCTCTAATTGAGAAAGTTTACTGGAAATCGTTTCGAGAAGTCCGTCGGCAAAAGCACGGTTTGTTGGATCGTCACCAATAGTTCTGAAAGGAAGAACTGCAATCTCTTTTGATATGGGTATAGCATTATTCGAGAAAAAAGGAGCATTGGCATTTTGGATTGTCGGGTATATCCATAACAGGGTAAGCGTAAGAAACAAAACGATTGCTGTAACGATCAGTGCACTGATAGATGTACGTTTGGTTTTTTCACTAATGCTTTCTTCGGCAGGATTCGAGTGACCGGGCAGCGATAAGGTCTTCTTTTGATTCAGCTTTAACGTGTCATCTTTTAAAGCTTCCAAAAAATTCTGGAGTTCACTCATCTCCTGGAATCTATTTTCCGGTTTTTTTTCAAGAGCTTTTGAAAGAATCCATTCCAGCTCCACAGGTAGTTCAGGATCTATTTTTGTGATTGGTTTCGGATCTTCATTCATGATCGAGTACATCTGAGCATGATAGTATTCAGCCCGAAATGGATGCGTACCGGTGAACATCTCATACAAAACAATGCCCAGTGAAAAAATATCACTTCGGTGATCAACTTTATTTGAGATGAGCTGCTCCGGCGACATATAACCCGCAGTTCCAAGTGTTGACCCGGTTTGAGTCAGCTTGGATTGGCCTGAAATTTTGGCTAATCCGAAATCAACAATTTTTACAAGTCCCTGATCTGTAATCATGATATTACTGGGTTTAATATCACGATGAATAATTTCATAATTATGTGCGCAGCTTAAACCTTTTGTTATTTGAATAGCCAGGTCCAAAGCTTCTTCATATTTTATCGGTTCCTTCTCTAAGCGATCTGCAAGAGTTTCACCATCATAATAGGCCATGCTGATGTATAGGGTTCCATCCTGGCTTTCACCCACTTCATAAATGGTGCATACATTCGGATGATCGAGAGCAGCGGCAGATTTGGCTTCCCGGGTAAACCGTTGTTTATCTTTTTGGGATTGAGTAAGATGGTGTGGTAGAAACTTAAGAGCAACGGTTCGGTCCAGTTTGGTATCCTTGGCTTTATAGACCACACCCATTCCACCTTCGCCGAGTTTTTCGAGGATTTTATAGTGTAATATTGTGGTTCCCTTCTTCATAAAATGGAGTCAGTTATCTTGAAGCTTCGGTGGACAGGTCACTCCTCAGCGATGATACGTTGACCTGGTCGTACCTCACCAGATTGCCAGATATTGTGTTGTTGTATGGAGGTTTTTCTTTCCAAGGGCATCTTCTAAATGTTGGAATTACGCAGTACGGACTTGCCTTTACCACGCTTCTCTCAATCTCTTACAGGAAGGCAGTCGATGTGACTATTATACTATTTTTGAATCTTGAATGCTATAAAAGCTGCTAAATGTTGAAGTAAGATTTGTTTAGCTGTTTATTTTGGATTTACCCAAAAGGTCTAGGGCGACGGGATATTCTGCTGGTCGATCTTATTGGAGGCTGAATTTTTGATTGAAAGACCGCGGGAATAGTGGGTCACGACACTTCGAGATTCGACCCTGTGTTCGCATTTAAAAGGATCTGCCCAAAAAGCGATATTTATCTCAGTTGAATATTCACGAGCAACGACATAAACCAAACTCAAAAACTTATTTTCATCCTTGGTACTTTTGAACCGTCCCCGACTTGTTCGGGATAGGCAAAAGGTACCCAAAACCTCCAGGCTTGGTTTGTCCGCCCGGAACCACTCTGCGAATGCTCACAGGGTGAGCGCGCAGAGAGATTTCTCCCGTGCTGACAACAATCAAGGCAACTCCTCCATCCATCAAGGCCGGAGGATTGAGTCATTGAAACAGTGTTATACTAGCAATTACTTTAGAATAGGAGATTGCGGGAATAGCGGAAAGGATACTCTGAGGAGCACAGAAGAACTGAAATCTCGTAATCCTATTGAAACCACAGAACGTGAACATCTCTATTCCCGAAGCGTTTTTCGTCACTTTTTTCGCACTAAAAAAGTGACTACCCCTTAACGGGATGAAGTTTAGGTTAACGTTTAGAATCAAATTTGTCATTCAAAAATCGTTATTAAGTCTTTGTTCTTTTGGACCGCCAAAAGAACGAAAAAACTCCCGGCTGTGAAGAATCTGAGGCGGCTGATGGTTCAGCGCGGCACCCTTCGAATGGTCCATCAAGTTTAGAGGTCGATTTAGGTTTATCGCCGGTGACGAAGGCTGCCCACGCGCTTCACAATCCAGCCTGTTCCCACAGATTCATCAAGGCCGATTTCCTTTAAAAACATTGAAACGAAATTCAAGGATTGCGGGAATAGTGGGAAAGATGAGTTGAAAAACACAAGCGAACTGAAACTATAGAGAGTGAACATCTCTATTCACGATGCGTTATTTCGCACCAAAAAAAGTAACTACCTCAAATCAAGAAAAGCATTTATATCATTTATTCAACCGTCAAATGATTTTTGATTCCTTTTGCCTGTCCGAGTGAGTCGGGGTCGTTCAATAGGAATAACAGGTAACACAATATCATTGAGCGTTAAAGTCAATTTTTTCAAAATTGGAAATGTGAAAAGTAAACTGTAGAATAAAACATGTAAAAAGGAGAGAAAAATAGATCGTTATTTTTTTCGGGCCAATCTTGAAGTGCTTTTGTTGTTTCGATTACCAAATACACAATAAACTACCACTGCCATGACAAAAGTAATTATTACCGCAGAAGTTGAGGATGCTGCCAAATGGGAAAAGGGTTTCAGAACTCATGGAGATCTTTTCAAAAAAATGAGCATTTCTAAACCCATTTACGTGGGTACCACTGATGACAATGAGGCTTGCGTATGTTCTGAGCCTGATGACCTGGATAAATACATGGAATACTCAACTCTCCGGCTACAGCTGAAGCAATGGCTTATGACGGTGTAAAAAGAGATACTGTGAAGGTCTTTGTTTTAGATAAAGAGATGAAGGTTTAAGTTTTTTATTTTCTGATCTGATCAAATCTATTTCATTTCTTTTAAAGGGGGGAGGAGTTCTGAATTGATGGTAATTACAACCCATCGATATACGGTTCATCCTCCCCCGCTATGAGTTCCTGGAACCGGGGGTTGTCGCGGAGTGGGTCCCATTTTGGATCTAAGCGAAGGTAATTTCTGTGAATTTCTGATGGCACCGATAGCAAGTACTCCAGTTTATCAATCGCTTGTTCTTCCTGACCGGCCCATGCGAGGATCTCAGCAAGTTCCTCTTCAAATGCAGCTCTAAATTCAACATCATGAAAATAAGGCATTATCAGTTCAGTGATTTTTTCGACTTCATTCATTGCCTTTTCATATTCTCCTAAACGAGCATAGACTTTACCCAAAGTCGTTCGATATCCTGTTACATCCGGGTATTTATCACGTAATAATTCCAGGTGCTTTCGTAACTCTTCAAAATATACAAGAGCTTGTGAATCATTTCCTTGGTAATCAAGCGTGACAGCTATAAAGAATTTTCGGGGTATATAACTTACGATTCTTTCAATCTGAATCTCTTTTTCAATATTTTTATAACCTCGAAGTGCCTCTTCATAGTCACTTTTAAGCATATTGTACTGACCCCAGGCCCATGGAAATTCTATAGCTAGATCAGAAGGACGAATTTGATCCCACCATATTTCAAAATTTTCAAATGTACCATCTCTGGATAATCCAATTCTTGCTTTCATGAAAAAAGCAAAGAATAGATCTGGGAACAGTTCTAAAGCACGGTCAGTATAAGATTCCGCTTTATTATAGCTTCTCATAAACCAATAATCATAAGCTAATTCGCTATGAAAACCTGAGTAAAGCGGGTCCTGTTCGAGTGCTTTATTCAGATGATATATAAGATCTTGCCAGTTGCCCAGGCGTCGGTGAGTAACTGCAGTCATGAAGTGTAGAAGAGGTTGATTTGGAAACTTTTGTAAAGCCGTTTCAAAGTGTGATAAGGTTTGGTGTTGATTTGTACTTGACCAATAAAGATAGACTCCATTAGCGAGATATGTTTCTGCGAGATCCGGTCCATAGAAGAGAGCCCATTCAGCCGCTTCCCCCATCTTCTGGAGATGTTCCGGACCTCTGTGATAAAACCAGTACAACTGTGAGTATGTATATGCCAACATTCCCCAGGCTTGGGCAAACTCTCTATCCTTCTCCACAGCATTCCTTAGAAGTTTTTCGGCCGAAAGCAGATTATTTTCATTAAATACCGAACGACTGAGATATTCTCGCCCTCGCATGTATAATCGGTAGGCTTGAGGATTGTCTGTAGGTCGTTCTTTAAGCCGTTCTTGTTCATCAGTAGTCAATGAAGCTTGGAGCTCTTTTGCCACCTGTCTTGCTACGCGACTTTGTATCTCAAAAACATTATCAATATTGTCGTCGAAGCTGCCACTCCAAAGTGTCGCTAAAGTGTTGACGTCTATAAGTTGAACCGAGACACGTAACTGATCACCCACTCGTCGGACCGTTCCTTCCATAAGAGAAGATACACTCAGTTGTTGCCCGATTGATAGAATATCTCGTTGACCGGGTTCAAAACCCAAAACGGAGCTTCTGCCAATAACGGTTAAGTCTCCAATGCCCGCCAACCGGTTAATCAGCTCTTCATGCACCCCATCAGTAAACTGTATATCCTCAGGCTCCGTGCTGATACTCTCTAAAGGCAACACGGCAATTTTATTTTTTATTGGAGTAGACTCTGTTCCCGAAGTTTGAAATAGCCAATAGCCAACCAGTGCTAGAACAATGACAATTCCAGCCAGGCTAAGTAATCCATTTCGCGAACGTAAAGAAGGAAAGTTGATGGTAATACTGGTTGAGCCGGAACCGGAAGAATCCCCGGTTTCTCTCTGAGCAGTTGTTGATTGTGTGACTTTTGATACCTCCAATGAATCCGGCAACTGCTCCAGGCACGCTTTAAGTTCGTTGGCCAATTGGTCAGAATTTAAGTATCGTTTGGCGGGGTCTTTTTCCAGCAGGCGGCCGACCAACAGGGAAAGTTTTTGCGGAGCGTTTGGCATGAAATCAGAAAGCAGAGGTGGGTCTTCATTAACAATGGCATAGGTCAGGGCCGCATCATAGGGTCCGCCAAAGGGTCGCCGGCCCGTGAGCATCTCAAAAAGCAATACGCCAAACGAGAACAGGTCTGCCCGGTGGTCCACCGGCCTACCTTGGATCTGTTCCGGGGACATATACGCCATGGTGCCGAGGGTGGTTCCTGTTTGGGTGATGGGAGCTGATCCGGCGAGCTTTGCCAGTCCGAAGTCTATCACTTTAATGCGGTCTTTGGAATCCACCATAATGTTGCCGGGCTTGATATCCCGGTGGACAATGCCGTTCTCGTGGGCTTCGGCAAGGGCCTCGGCAATGCGAATACCATATTCAAGGGCGACTTTAGGAGTTATTCGTCTGAACCTAACTTTTGCCGCAGAGTCTGCCCGTCGATATACTCCATCGAGATGAAGTGTTGGCCTTCATGCTCCTCCACACTGTAAATCGTGCAAATATTGGAATGATTG
>Ga0102943_1001726_pt1 | contig 13308 bp, 13 predicted proteins | sample SalPonC_black_MG_FD_78174 | JGI IMG/M metagenome (GOLD analysis project Ga0102943, IMG submission 78174) | Salt pond soil microbial communities from South San Francisco under conditions of wetland restoration - Salt Pond MetaG... | ecosystem: Environmental > Aquatic > Marine > Intertidal zone >...
ATCATTACAAAGTGTAATTTAAAGCAGGGAGCTACGCCATTAGAATCGCTTAAACTTTCACTTCGTAAATTGAATGTAGATAAAGTCGATACATTCATGTTCCATAGTTTTGATGATTTCAAAGAAACAGATCAAAACGATATTGAAAAGTTAGCTGAGCAAAAAGGTGAATCCTATTTAAAGTTAGGTATTTCAGTATATACAAATGAACAAGCAGATGAAATTTGTGCGTATGATTTGTTTGAAGTGGTTCAGTTGCCATTTAATGCTTTAGATAATCACAACCTGAGAGGAAAAACCTTAAAAAAGCTACAGGCGAATGCTATTGAAACCCACACGAGATCCGTTTTTCTTCAGGGTTTATTTTTTATGGATGTGAATAAAATCCCTTTAAAACTTCAGCCATTAAAAACCTACTTAGAGCAAATAGATACGATAGCGAAAGACTTTAATGTGGGGATATCAGCTTTAGCATTACAGTATGCTTTATCAAAATTGTACATTGATGGACTTTTGATCGGAGTTGACTCATTAGAACAAATGGAAAATAATATAACCATGTTGGCTTCAGAAGTTTCACATCAAGCCATACATGCGATTGATGATATTGCTGTAGATGAATCCCATCTTTTAAATCCTGCCAAATGGAACCTTTAACAATTTTGCTGATTACTCAGGCGCGAGTAGGAAGTACCCGCTTTCCAAAAAAGGTAATGAAACCCATAGCGGACAATACTTTGTTAGGACTGCACCTCGATCGAATTAAAAAATCCCGTTTAGTCACCAATATTGTAGTGGCAACAACTGAGGAAGATGGAGTTGATACAATAGTGAATATCGCCCAACATTCAGGAGTTGCCGTTTTCCAGGGTGATTTGAATGATGTTTTGGATAGGTTTTATCAAGCTGCTTTACCCTATTCGCCGGATTATATTGTTAGAGTGACATCAGATTGTCCCCTGCTTGATGCGACGCTAATAGATTCCGTAATCGAATTAACCGTTCAGGAAAAAGCCGATTATGGCTCAAATATGATCGTAGAAGAATATCCTGACGGGCAAGATATTGAAGTATTCACTTTCAAAGCGTTAGCGCAAGCGTGGAATGAAGCCAAAACAACTTCCGAGAGAGAGCATGTAACGCCATATATTAGAAATAATTCGAATATAAAAGGTGGAGCACTATTCAAAGTTGTACATTTTAAATCACCCTCAAATTTCAACCATATCAGAATGACGGTTGATGAGCCCAGAGATTTGGAAGCTATTAAAATTTTGGTATCCAAAATCGGAACTAAAGCTACCTGGCTGGAATACACGCAGTATATAATTAACAACATAAAGGAATTCAAAAACCAAGATATTCAACGAAACGAGGGGTATTTGAAATCACTGAAAAACGAAAAAAATTAATATATGGGCACAGGACAAGAATTATATAATAAAGCTAAGCAACTGATTCCAGGTGGAACAATGTTGCTTTCAAAAAGGCCTGAAATGTTTTTGCCAGATCAATGGCCGTCTTATTTTTCTAAATCTAAAGGATGTACTGTCTGGGATTTAGACGGGAAAAAATTCCTGGATATGTCTATTATGGGTATAGGCACCAATGCCCTGGGTTACGGTAATAATGAGGTAGATGCTGCGGTGATTAAAACCGTAAAAAAAGGCAACATGAGTACCTTAAGCTGTCCGGAAGAAGTTTATCTAGCAGAAAAACTCATGGAAATTAATCCATGGGCAGACATGGTGCGATTTGCGCGTACTGGTGGCGAAGCTAATGCTATTGCTATAAGAATAGCACGTGCAGCCTCCGAAAAAGACAATGTGGCGATTTGCGGTTATCACGGCTGGCACGACTGGTATTTGTCTGCAAACCACAATGGCGGAGACGACTTAAAAGCGCATTTATTACCTGGATTAAGCCCTAAAGGTGTGCCAAAAAATCTAAAAAACTCGGTGTTTCCATTTCATTATAATAATTATGAAGAGCTCCTAGATATTGTAGAACAACATAATATCGGTGTCATAAAAATGGAAGTGATGCGAAATTTTGGACCCGAAGATAATTTCTTGCAAAAGGTGAGAGCATTAGCAGACGAAAAAAATATAGTTTTAATTTTTGACGAATGTTCTTCTGGCTTCAGAGAAACTTATGGTGGAATATTTAAAAAGTTTAATGTGATACCAGATATGGTCATGTTCGGAAAAACGATTGGTAATGGCTATGCCTTAACCGCAGTAGTTGGTAAAAAATCGGTTATGGAAGCTGCACAATCTACATTTATTAGTAGTACGTTTTGGACGGAGCGTATTGGTCCAACGGCAGCATTGACAACTTTAGGCATTATGGAACGCGAAAAATCTTGGGAAATTATTACGGCTACAGGAATTAAAATGCAGAAGGGCTGGAAAGATCTTGCAAGTGTGCACGGCTTGGATATTACGGTTTCTGGCATACCAGCAATGACTACTTACGGATTTAATTATGATAATGCAGCGATATACAAAACACTAATTACGCAAGAAATGCTGAAAAAAGGATTTTTGGCAAGTACCAATTTTTACGCGTGTACAGCCCATACGGATGCTCATTTAAAATCCTACTTTGAGGCTTTAGATGGTGTTTACGGCATCATTTCAAAATGCGAATCTGGCGAAGTCAATGCAAACAAGGTATTAAATGGTCCTGTTTGTCATACTGGTTTTAAAAGATTGAATTAACTAGATATGAGTTATAATTACAAGGTTTTAAAACAACAAACTTTTTCAAACGGTAAGCAGTCCATCGTGCCCATTCGCATGAAAGATCGACATAATATTAGAACATGGCGTAATGAACAACTGATTCATCTCCGACAGAATAAAGTTTTAACCGAGGAAGATCAAGACAACTATTTTAACACAGTGGTTAAAGGCTTGTTTTTACAAGAACAACCGAATCAAGTTTTGTTTTCGTATTTAGAGCATAATAAATGTATTGGCTATGGTGGTTTGGTTCATATTAATTGGAAAGACAAACATGCTGAAATATCATTTTTAACAAAAACCGATATAACAGGTAAGGCGTACGAAGCGCACATGACTCGTTTTATGGACCTAATTGAACAAGTAGCATTTAAAGAGCTTAGGCTTCATAAACTATTTACTTATGCTTTTGATTTGAGACCCGAAATATATGGTATTTTGGAAAAAATTGGATTTAAACAAGAAGCAATCCTAAAAGAACATAGTTTTTATGAAGGAAATTTTATAGATGTCATCATTCACTCTAAAATTAAAACCTAAACTAAAAATAACGACTAAAATAATGTACTATGTTAACTTATAGGTACGCCACCATCAGCGACTCGGATCTTTATTTTAGATGGGTAAATGACGATTTAGTTAGAAAAAATTCTTTAAATACAGAAGCTATTTCGTTAGAAAATCACAACAAATGGTTTTCAAATAAAATTAATAATCCAAATGTATTTATGTATGTTTTTACAAATCACAAAAACGAACCTGTTGGCCAAGTTATTATAGAACTTAAAAAGGATTGGGTTTCTCTTGGTCAATCTATAGCAAGAGAGCATCGTGGTAAAAAATACAGTACGGAAATGCTTACTAAATCTACAGACGCTTTCTTGAAAAATTTTCCTACACTTACCATAGTTAGTGTTGTAAAAACCACCAATAAACCCTCTATAAAAATGTCTATAAATAGTGGATTTAATGTTTTAGAGAACGAAGCAGTTAATGAGAAAATTTTAGTTTTAAAAGGTCACAAACAATACGACAAAGATTACATTATCAAAGCAAAGAAGTATTATAACTTAATTTAACAACCGTCCAAGTAGCATTATGGATTCCAATAGTGTACTAAATATAATAAAAGAGCGTGTTTTTATAATTGCTGAACTTTCAGCAAATCACAATGGGTCTCTAGAAATAGCAATCGAAACGATTAGAGCAGCTAAAAGAGCTGGTGCAGATTGTGTTAAACTACAAACCTACACCGCAGACACCATGACCATCGACTCTAGAAAACCTGGTTTTACAATAGAAGGCACTATTTGGAATGGAAAAAACCTCTATGAGCTATACAAAGAAGCATATACTCCATGGGAATGGCACGAAACTTTATTTAGAATCGCAAAAGAGGAAGGCTTAGTTTGCTTTTCTTCACCTTTTGATAAATCTGCCGTAGACTTTTTGGAGCGCTTAGATGTACCAGCATATAAAATTGCATCTTTTGAAATCACAGATATTCCTTTTATTGAATATGCAGCATCAAAAGGAAAACCCATTATTATTTCAACAGGTATTGCCTCAACGGAAGATATAGAATTGGCTTTAGATGCATGCAAGCGTATGGGCAACACTGATATTGCTGTTTTAAAATGCACTTCAAGTTATCCGGCACCAATTGAGGAGGCAAACATGATTATGGTTAAGGACTTAGCAGAGAGATATGATGTTATAAGTGGACTATCTGATCATACGATAGGAAATACAGCACCTGTTGTAGCTACATGCTTTGGAGCAAGAATTATTGAAAAGCACTTTATTTTAAATCACGATATCGGCGGACCAGATGCGTCATTCTCTATGGATGAGACTGAATTTAAACATATGGTCGAAGCAGTAAGAGAGGCTGAAAAATCCATTGGTGAAGTAAATTATAATCCTACGGAAAAACAAAAAAAAGGACGAGAATTCAGTCGGTCTTTATATGTAGTTGAGGCTATTAAAGAAGGAGAACTCATTTCAGAAAAAAATATCAGAAGTATTAGACCTGGTCATGGAATGCATCCCAAATTTTATAAAGACGTACTCGGGAAAAAAGCGTCGAAGAACCTAGAAAAAGGGAATCCATTGAGTTTTAATTCTATTAAAAACTAATGGGTGAATTCCAAAAGATCATTACAACTGTATTTAAGAATAAGGTTATTCTTTTTATTTTTAGTCGGTACGTTACCTATTTTATCCACTTTATCAATTCACTATTCATTGCCGTTTATTTAGGGCCGTATTATTTGGGTATTTGGGGATTTATTACCCTCGTTATCTCATATATGCATCATTTAAGTTTTGGTATTGCAGATTCTGTAACCGCTATTATATCCGTTAAAAAAAACAAAGAGTTTTACGTTCAGAAAGTTATAGGTACAGCTATAACCATGTTACTTGGACTATCGGTCTTATCTACTTTATTATTTTCAATAAATGGTGTTTTTGAACTTGATTTAGGCAGTAAATACGGTTTTTCAACATATGCACCTGCTGTGCTTTTAATAGGCATACTAGCTTATTTTAATAACTTGTTTAATCATATTTATAGAGTTTACGGTAAACTTTTTGAAATTGCCTTCAGCCAAACTGTTTTTCCGTTATTAATGCTGCTGGCTATTATTTTTTTTAAAGATAAACAGCTACTCTGGGCTATGGTTTTTGCAAACTTTTTAGCCTTTTTCTTAGCATTTATTATGTATGTAGTACGAACACCTATTAAGATAAAACCAATATTTATTTACAGACTATTTAAGAAAATTCAACGAAAAGGATGGCATTTATTTGTATACAATACGTCCTTTTTTTTTATTGTTATTTCTACACGTTCTTTTGTGAGCGGTTATTATAGTGTTGAAGAGTTTGGATATTTCACATTTGCTTTTTCTTTAGCCAATGTGATGCTTCTATTACTACAAGCTATTGCATATTTAATTTATCCCAAAATGCTTAATCGTTTTGCAACGGAAAAAAACAGTCAGAATATTGAATTATTGCAAAAACTAAGAGACGCTTATGTTACTACATCACATCTGTTGATTCATATAGCAATAGTATTGTTCCCATTCTTTTTACTGCTTTTCCCGGAATACGTAAAGGCTACGGAAGTATTCAAACTAATTGCCTTGTCTATCCTATTATACACCAATTCTTTCGGATACTCTGGCTTACTAATCGCAAAAGGGTATGAAAAAAAAGTAGGCAGGATTTCATTTACAGCGCTGATTATAAACTTAATTAGTGCTATTGCATTAATAGAAATGTTTAATGTGCCTTTTACCCTTGTGATATTAGCTACTATGTTTAGTTATCTTATCTACGTATTTATGATAGGTAATTTGGGCATGAAAATTTTAGAATTAAATAACAATTTTATTGAGGTTGTTAAAGATATCTTCCCATTACGCTTACTAATTCCTTATTTAATTAGTTTAGTTTTAATTTTATTAGCTGTACCAAGTCACTATTTAATTTTATCTTTAACAATTTTTATAATTTTTAATTTGAAAGTATTGCTGAATTTAAAAAGTATTTTTAGATCAATTATAACTAATCCTAAATTCATTAATATTTAACAGTTCACAAAATGATTGGACGAAGAGAAGAAATTGCCATGTCTGTTGTCAATTTAATAGACAACTATCGAAGAAGTTTAATATACAGTGCACATTGGTTATTTAGTAAAGATTTAAGACAAGAGTTAGCAACAACAAAAGAGTTGCAAAATAAACATAGAGACAATCGTTGTTTTATTGTTGGTAACGGGCCATCGTTAAAAAATCACGACTTGAATAAAATAACAGACGAGTTTGTTTTTACGGTTAATTACATGATGAAAAGTGATGATTTTAAAACCCTAAATCCAAATTATCACTTATTTGCTGACCCAATCATTTTTGAATTGAATCCTAAAGAGAAGGAGGAAAATAAAATTATAAATTTGATTGACAGCACTTTAAAAACTAATCCTGAACTCACCTATATAATACCTTTTCGCAGAAGAGTGAATTTTGTAAAATTATTTCCTAACCACAAGTTCAAATTTATCTATAATTATAAATCATATACACCCAAGCTTAAGAAGACCTCACGCCTGCATAGTATCACGCCTGGATTCCAAAATGTAATTATATATGCAATTAATACTGCTCTTTATATGGGTTTTAAGGAAATCTATTTAATTGGAGTTGATATGACAGGTTTTTTAGAGCATTTTGAGCATAATAAGACTAATGAACAATGGGGACACTTTTACGCTAAATCTGAAGAAGAAAAAGCATATGTCTTAGAAATAGAAAAAAAGAAAAAATTTGATAATGAGTTTTATTTAAAAACCTATGGCAAAACATTAGAGCAACTCAAATTAATGTATGCTTACGCCGCAAAATGTAATGTTAAGCTCTTAAATGCGTCCCAACACGGTGCCATTGATTTTATCCCTAGAGTAGATTACAATTCACTTTTTACCAATGATTTTTATCACAAAAAGTAACTTCAAGTGGTAATGAATACCCAAACAGACAAAAGTTCCTACTTAATCCATCTCGTGGGATTTGCAATTGTGCTTTTTGCCTTAAGTGATGTGTTACAATCTAGGGAGCTTATTATTGCTGGCGCTGCATTGTCTGCTTTTGCTTTCATTCTTTGCATTCCAAATAATGATGGTTACCGGGTAATGCAATCTATTTTTTTTATAATCCTTTTGCTAATCACCTCTCTTGTCAATCTATTTTTTACATCAAATGGACTAGGAGGTACTATCATCTTATTTGGTAATTTACTATTAGCTTATCTCTATATTTTAACTTTGGATAAAAAATTAACAATATGGATTTTACTAGCTTATACAATAACTATTGTTTTTATATCATATAACTTGTTTATATTAAACGTTGGCGCAAACAATATATACGATGGACTAAGTAGAAATCATGCTGGATTTGTTGTTATTTTTTGGACGGGATTTTTACTGTTTCATTTAAAGATTAATTATAATTCAACTTTTTTAATCTTTCCTATTTTCGGACTCGCTTTATGCTTTTTTTTATTAGGAAGAACAAGTCTAATAGTGAGCGCTTTATTAGTTTTACTAGTTTTATTACATAAACTAAGAAGAAATAAAATCAGCCAAATTATTGCAGTAGCGGTGCTTTCTGTTTCTGGTTACTATCTTTTTATCCTGTTTGGAGAATTGCTCGAAACACAAACAAATTTAGGTAGTGGTTTGGATACCATACGTTGGGAATTGTGGCGAATATATTGGGAACATATTAATCTAACAAACATCTTTACTGGTGTAGATGTTTCCACACTTCCCAAATACGATTTAATTGGTGGTAACCCTCACAATTCTTTTATCAAATTCCACTCTAGAACAGGAGTTGGAAGTGTCGTTTTTATTATTCTATTATTTGTATCAATTTATAAATACTTGCACGCTAAAAAATATTTTATATTAGGAATCCTTTTGCTATTAACACTGCGCGCGTTTTTTGACAGTGATTTACTTATAGGAAGCTTTGATTTTATATTTTTAATCATCACTTTTTATTGGATTAAAACCGATGAATATGAACCCAGATATCTCGATAATCACCGTAGTTTACAATAGCGAAAAAACCATTGAGCGCACTATACAATCTGTTTTAAGCCAAAGTTTTAATAACTTTGAATACATTATAATTGATGGTAACTCCACAGATAGAACCAATACAATCATCAATACATACAAAAGCCATTTTAAAAATGGTATTATTCATATCACTGAAAATGATAGTGGTATTTATGATGCAATGAATAAAGGTATTGCACTCGCAAAAGGCAAAGTAATAGGATTATTAAATTCTGATGACTATTATTTTAAAGATACATTATTAAATGTTTATGATGCCTTTAAAAATACAGACGGAAAAACAGTTATATCGGGTGAACTAATTTTTAAGAGTGATAAAGGTGAACAGCTGTTAAAGACAAGCAGAGAGCGTTTTTTTAAAAAAACCAACCAGTATAAAAATGGCGTCCGACATCCGGCAACGTTTGTACCAAAAATTATATATGATCATGTAGGTCTCTTTGATTTAAATTATAAAATTGCAGCAGATGCTGAATTGATTCATAGAATATATGAGGCTAACTATGAGTTTACCTTTCTTAAGAAACCTCTGTTAGTAATGAGTGATGGAGGTGCATCAAATTCTAAAGGATTACGTAAACAGCTTTTAAAAGAAAATAAATTGCTTTTAGAGTCTTATTGTCCAAGCGTTTTTAAGAGATTTATTTATATTAGCTTGGCTAAAATTAGATTAACCACAAAAGAAATTGGGGCTAAATTGATTTATAAATACAGAAAGATGGAAAATTTGTAATAACTACTATATGACAGATATTAAGGAACTTATAAAATTATATTCCGCAAAATCTGCAACCGGAAGGCTTATGTATAACAAGCTTAGAGCTATTCTTGAAAAAAGGATTTTGAAAAAATATTGTGATGAAGAATATATTATGCTCACGTATAAAAAAAGATTTGGTCATGATATCAATTTAAACAACCCTACGACTTACACTGAAAAACTACAATGGCTTAAATTATTCTATCGAAATGAGAAAATGCCAATTTGTACTGATAAGTATGAGGTACGTCAATATCTAACCGACTTGGGTTACAAACATTTGCTTAATGACTTTATTGGAGTTTATGATAATGCAAATGATATCAATTTTGATGACTTGCCAAATGCATTTGTTATTAAATCAACACACGGTTGCAATTCTAATATTCTTTGCAAAAGTAAAGATGAATTAAATTGGAATATGACGAAACGAATTATAAACTCTTGGTTAAAATTAAATGTAAATTCTTTTGGGAGGGAATGGAATTATAAAAACATTAAACCTAGAATTATTCTTGAGAAATTTATTGAGTACCAACCACTCATTGACTATAAATTTATGTGTTTCAATGGAGAACCTAAATATCTTCAGATAAATAATGATTTTAATGGTGTTCACTATGTGGATTTTTATAGTATTAATTGGACTAGAGTAGACTTCACTTACGAAAGATATATTAAGTCCAGTCACGTGTTGCCAAAACCACTACAATTTCAAGAAATGAAAAAACTTGCCAGGGAAATTAGTGCCTCATTTCCATATGTTCGTGTTGATTTTTATAATCCCCCTAATAGAATAATTTTCGGTGAACTAACCTTTTTTCCAGGTGGTGGACTATTGCCACTTGTCCCCAAAAAAAATAAATATGATGAATTACTTGGTTCTCAACTTGTTTTACCAGAGGCAAACAATAATTTGGATTTATACAATAAATATTTAGAAAAATGACAAAATTAAATTTTAACCTAAATAGTCAATCGCTTATCTGTGCATATAGTTAAAAATAGACATACCAATTTATTTCAGTATTCTATCATTCATCTTGTTGCAAGGGATTTAATAAGGAAGCTAATATAATGATTATCAAAGATGAGATAGTGTAGAATGCAGTCAACAGTAACTGTAGGCATCCCATTCCATAAATCCACTGATTCTCTTCAACTCGAGAGTGCTATAAAATCCATATTAAATCAATCAAGGAAACCGGATGTTGTTCACCTGATTCAAGATGGTGAAATTTCCCAAGAACTTGAAGAAGTGGTTAATCAATTTCAGGGTAGTATTATAGAAAGAATAACGTTTCAAGAGAATCATGGCCTAGCATACGTCCTAAATAGTTCGATTAATAAAACTGACACCAAATATTATGCCCGAATGGATGCAGATGATATTGCTTTACCAAACAGGCTATTAAAACAGCTGGATTTTCTTGAATCAAATCCGGACATAGACATTTTAGGTAGTTGGACAATAGATATAAATAATCATGATAATGAATTGTCGATCAGAAAGGTGCCAACAAATGATAAACATATTAAAAAGTTTATTTGGACATGTCCATTAATACACCCAACGGTAGTTTTTCGAATATCTTCAATTAAAAAAACTGAACTTTATAATTCAAATTTACAAAGAAGACAAGATTATGAATTTTGGTTTCGTTGCGTTAAAGCTGGAATGAAGTTTGCTAACATACCAGAACCCTTATTAAAATATAGATATACGGAAGATTGGTTTAAAAAAAATACTCCTGGAGTGATCTGGCAGCAAGTCAAAATGGGTTGGAAAGGAAATAAGTTAGTTAATGCTTCATTTGGAGCGTATATTGGAACATTGTTCCCAATAATTAAAATATTACTACCTGCGAAAATTGGGCTAAAATTGAATAATTTTTTTAAAAGGCTTGATCCGCGAGATAAGAATTTCTGACCTTAAATATCATGAGAGTATTAATTACAGGAAGTAGTGGTTTTGTTGGCACAAACTTGATATCCGATTTAGTTAAATATAAATTTTCAATCATTGCACTGAATCGTACTGTCCCAAGCTCACTGAATAAAAATTTAAACATATTGATTTATGATGATTTTTGGCATAACCAAATTGGGGCTAATCAGTATATCCACCTTGCCGGCAAGTCCCATGACCTAAAAAACACATCGGACGAGTCAGAGTACTTCAAGGTAAATTATGAGTTAACCAAAAAGCTGTTTGATCGATTTCTGAGAGATGAAAAGGCAAAAACGTTTATTTTTATTAGCTCAGTAAAAGCAGTGGCGGATGAGGTTCAGGGAGAACTCACAGAAGACCATGATCTGGATCCGATTACAGCTTATGGTCGCTCAAAGTTAAAAGCCGAAAATTATATATTGGATAACCTTCCTGATGACAAAAGAGTGGTCATTTTGAGGCCGTGCATGATCCATGGTCCCGGAAATAAAGGAAACCTGAATCTGCTTTATAGTATCGTAAGTAAAGGTATTCCATGGCCATTGGGTTCATTCAATAACTCGAGATCATTTCTATCCATAGAAAACCTGTGTTTTGTTATAAAAGAGGCTTTGGAAGGAAAACTAAACACAGGCGTTTATCATGTTTCGGACGATACCCCTCATTCTACCAATGAGTTGATCTGCATTATCTCCAGAGTAAGGAACCGAAAACCACGAATCTGGAGTGTTCCTAAACCCATAATAAAATTAACTGCTAAGATCGGGAATGTACTTCCTCTCCCGTTAAACGAGGAACGCCTGGAGAAGCTGACGGAGAATTATCTTGTTTCTAACAAAAAAATAAAAAAGTCACTTGGGATAGAACAAATGCCGGTATCAGCGCGAGACGGGATGTTCAGAACCATCGATAGTTTTGAGCAATGATTGATTACCTGATCATATTTCTGCTGCTTACGATCTCAATGAGAGCATATATAAAATGGGCAAAGAAGTACGGTGTCATAGATAAGCCAAATGAACGAAGTTCACATGAAAGTCCCACTGTTCGGGGTATAGGGATCATCTTTCCGGTTGCCGTACTGAGTTGGGGGATACTTGTTGAACATTCTGCTTGGCCTTTGATCATCTCGATCATTCTTATCGGTGGCATTGGCTACCTGGACGATCGTTATTCACTTGACAAGTTTCCGCGTTTGTCGGTTCAGTCAATATCCGTGTTAATACTGCTCTATTTTGTAGAAGGTTTTGAATTATCATATCTATTCATCGGGGTTGGGTTTATTCTTATTACCGGGTGGCTGAATACCTTCAATTTCATGGATGGCATAAATGGTATATCTGTTCTGTACTCAGCTTCCGTGATAGCCGGTGTGTATGTTTATAGGGAATCCGTTACTCAAGTACCTGATTCATTTACCTTTGCAACCGGAATCGCCTTAGTTTTATTTGCATTCGTAAACCTGAGAAAGAAAGCAATGGCCTTTGCCGGTGATGTAGGAAGCCTGAGCCTGGGGCTGATCATAGCCTACTTCATTTCAGACCTCATCATAACCACCGGCCGCTGGGAGTTCATCCTATTCTTAGGCGTCTATGGCGTTGATTCTGTGATGACGATCCTGTATCGGTTACAACGTAGCGAAAATATTTTTGAAGGCCATCGAAGTCACCTATACCAATACCTCGCCAACGAACGGAAGGTTTCTCATGTAACAGTTTCCTACATTTATGCCACTCTTCAATTCATAATAATACTTGGATTTATTTTCATCCCAATTGAAATTGCTTGGATCTATACCATTGCTGTACTTTTTATACTCGTTGGAATTTACATAACCGCCATATACCTGATCATCAGAAAGCTTGAGTATGTAAATTCGCGGTAGGTCTAACTTTCCGCTGTCATCTCGGACAAATCGAAATCCCGTGAATCGGGAGAAAGTATCCACCCGACCAACCACATGTTGGATTCACACAGTCAATTGGCTATGGCTGAGTAAAGTTCTGAGGGTATAACATTCGCACATCATTGTATTTGGTCTGCAGGATATTGGACAATACATGGGTGAGCCACTGCGTGGGATTTACGCCATGCAGCCGTATCCACCGGACCAACTACATCTTGAATGAACCCGACCGATTGGCTATAGCAGGCTAAAGTTCTGAGGATAGAGAGCGCGCACGTCGTTGTA
>Ga0102943_1001729_pt1 | contig 13301 bp, 14 predicted proteins | sample SalPonC_black_MG_FD_78174 | JGI IMG/M metagenome (GOLD analysis project Ga0102943, IMG submission 78174) | Salt pond soil microbial communities from South San Francisco under conditions of wetland restoration - Salt Pond MetaG... | ecosystem: Environmental > Aquatic > Marine > Intertidal zone >...
CCTTATACTCCTGTTTTGGGGACTTTTATAGTCACCACACCCAATGGCGATCAGCAGCAATTTGTCACCATTGGCGGAATAAACTCGAGCAGGTTGGAATGGTACCACAGATTGGATGTATCGGCGGGCTATACTCTGCCATTGAAAAAAGGGGCTTTGCAAATGGGGTTGTCAGTGTACAATGCCTATGACAATTTAACAGTCAAGTACATTGACTATTTTCAAATTCCCAGGCAGGATACTGACTTTTATGACCTTGGGCAAAGAAATATTCTTTCCTTGGGATTTACGCCATCTGTTTACTTGAAGTTGAAATTATGAGAAGATTGATTAAATTATTGGGTGTTCTGTTCTTAATTATACTCGTTTCAGCCTGTACTTCTGATAATTCGTCAGATGATACAAATCCGAATGAACAGTTGATGGTGGAAGCATATGTCTACGCCAACGAACCTGTAAATCACGTTAAGGTAGCTCGTATACATGATGATGGCGAAGCAGATTTGATTCCTGTCAATGATGCAAATATCAAAATCTCGCAAGGCAATCTGAGCGCCACGTTATCACTGAAAAGTGGTGCAGAAGGAATTTACGAAATTAGCGATCCTTCGTTCGTCTTTTCGGGACCTGAAAATTTATTGCTGGAGGTCATACACGATGGAAAGACTTATACTGCTACATCCAAGTTTCCTGCACTTATAGAAAATCTCGACATTACGAATAACTATGTCAATATAACCGAAACAACGAATGATGAATTGCCTCTGACAACTTTGAGTTGGAGCGCTGCCGAAGGTGGCCATACCTACTGCATATTTGCACGTGGAGTAGATAGCGATACGTCCATGACGATTTACCCAATTCAACCTTCTTCTGACAGTCCCTTATTTGCTCTACATGATGGCGGCTCCATTGATCTCTATCGTGACCACTTCACGTATATCGGGAGCTACCAACTCTATGTAAGTGCAGTAAATGAGGAGTATATTCAAATGTACACTGAAAATTCAGCCCCTGATCTTCGTGGAGCTCCATCAAATATACAAGGAGCTTGGGGTGTCTTTACAGCATTTAACGGTCTGTCTGTAGACATTACCGTAGAATAATCCTTTTATCGAAGTAGGGTAAAAACTCGAACACGTGTATAACTGAGGCAAACATCAGGAAATACACAAATACAAGTGGAACAAAATTTTAATTCAAAATTAGATATTCTTCTCGATAAGAATCGGCTTCCATTTTCAACATCCCAAGCAGAAGCTAAGACTCAAGTAATGAGAAGGATCGAAGAAACCGACAAGGTTATTCCGCTGCTCCGATCCGGCAGAATCTATTCGAAACTGGCCATTGCCGCATCAATAGCGGCTGTGTTTGCTCTCTCAATAGGATTTCTTGGTTCAGAAACTGTGGAAAATTCCAGTGATTCTGTTCTTGCACATGAACTTCCCGATGGCTCAACCATTCATTTGAGTCCCGATGCCGAGTTAAATTACAACGATTTGACTTGGCCCTTGTTTCGAGATCTTGATTTTTCAGGTACCGGTTTTTTCGAAGTGGAGAAAGGCAGCAAATTTAGCGTGACTACCGACTTGGGAAAAGTGAGTGTGCTCGGAACCTCTTTTTCAGTTATCACTAAGAACAAAAATCTCAGGGTCTCATGTAAAACAGGAAAGGTTTTGGTAGAGAATGGAAATGATCTTTCCATGATGCTCACACCAGGAAAGGGCGTGAAAATGAGCGAATCCAAGGCTGAAGAATTTTCTCTGGACTCTGAAATCGTAGATGCCTGGGTGGACGGGACTTATCGTTTTGACAATGTGAACATTGACCAAGTGCTCAATTCCATTGAAGATTTCACTCGTTTTCAAGTTGAATATCCCGAAGGATTGAGCGCGAGCTACAGCGGTGAATTTTCAACTGATCAGTCAATCGAAGAAATTCTTGATATCGTATGCAAACCACTGGGTTTGTCTTACGAGATAAACGAAAAGAAAAGTCTAATTCGAATCTCAAACAAATAAAGCCATGCTCAAAGAACTCAACAAGATCAGAATGAATCTTAAAGCCAACAAGATCTATGGCGGCATGACTCCTCTATGGGATGAATATTACGTAGAGGCTCAAAACAAGAAATTCAAAAATAAATGGGATAAGGTTCGCTCGACGAGCAAGTAACCCGGAAAGTCAAAATAAACGTTAAATGCGACATCGGCATGGGGGTTAAATCCCGAACAGATGTATAAGTAATGTATGGGAGTGGTTACCCATGCATCTTCATAGTAGTTTTATTGGTTAGTTTAGAAAGGCGCCCTTCGGGGCGTCTTTCTTTTTATGCTATTTTGGCTACTATCCTACCCGCAGTTTCTCCCCCCAAAATCTCATCCATGTAGTCGGGGATTTCCTCCAAATCTACGATCTTACCCATTTCAGCCAATCCTCCGGGTCGGTAATCGGTGGCGAGCTTTTGCCAAATCTTTTTCCTTAATTGGATGGGCGTTTCAGCACTGTCGACGCCGAGAACATTCACCCCATTCAAAATAAAAGGATATACGGTGGTCTGCAATTCATGAGAACCCACCAATCCACAGACCGCGACAGAACCTTCTTTACGGCAGGATTTTATCAAGGTAGCCAAAGTATTTCCACCAACGGTATCAATGCCTCCTGCCCATTTAGCAGCCATTAGAGGTCGTCCCGATTCGTCATTTGCCTCCTCACGGCTGATGCACCTCTTGGCACCAATGCTTTTGAGCCAAGCGTAGTGTTCTTGCTTTCCGCTGGAAGCGATCACACGGTATCCGCGTTTTGCCAAAATAGCCACCGCCATGGATCCTACGCCACCGGATGCACCCGTTACCACCAATTCTCCCATTTCAGGATTTTGTCCTGACTTTTCCATCTTGTGAAGGGCCAAAGCGGCTGTGAATGCCGCCGTTCCCATGATCATCGCATCTTTTAGGGTTAAGCCTTCCGGCAATGGAACTACCCAGCCCGCGGGAACCGAAATGTATTCGGCAAAGCCTCCCTTGGTGTTCATTCCCAAATCAAAAGAAGTCACGATTACCTCTTGCCCGGGAGAGAATTCCGAAGAGGAACTTTTCTCCACGACCCCTGAGGCATCAACCCCGGGCGTATGCGGATACTTTCGCGTTACACCTTTGTGACCCGCAGCGGAGAGCGCGTCTTTGTAATTGAGGCCGGCATAAGAGACTTTTATCAGCACCTCGCCTTCGGGGAGAAAACTCAAAGGAACTTCTTCTACTTGTCGTGAAAATTCATCTCCTTCCTCCCTCACCACTAATGCTCTGTAGGTAGACATGGTTATTTATCGTTTAAAGTTGCGATGCATTTGAGCTCTATCCCGATAGGTGTCGGCAAACTATTGATTTCAACCGTTGTTCTGCACGGTTGATTGTCCTTGAAATACTCGGCGTAGATTCGGTTGTAAGTCTTAAAATCGTCTTTCATATTGGTGAGAAAAACGGTGACATCCACCAGATTTTCCCATGAAGATCCCGAAGCTTCCAGAATAAGTCGAACATTCTTAAAAACCGAGTGACACTGGGCTTCGATGTCGTAGCTCAATATGCTTCCGTTTTCGTCAAGTTCAACTCCCGGGATTATTTTCGTCCCTCTTTCTCTTGGCCCTACCCCACTCAAAAACAGGAGGTCTCCTACATTTCTGGCATGAGGATATAGACCTACCGGTTCGGGTGCCTTTTCAGAATTGTATTTTTCGTTCATCAATTTCTTTTTTTTCGAAACTACACAAAGGCTTAGAACTAAACCAACCAAACTTTGACCTGTTAAGCACATATGCGTCTCATCGAATTTACAGAAAAAGGACTTTATTGCCCTCAGGGAGATTTCTACATTGACCCTTGGCGACCGGTTGACAAAGCCGTGATCACTCATGCCCATGCCGACCACTCGCGATGGGGAATGAAAAGCTACTTGACTCACCACCAAAGCATCCCCGTAATGAAACACCGGCTCGGAGACATCAGTGTTGCCGGTCTCGAATTCGGCGAGGAGAGAAAAATGAACGGCGTGAGTGTTTCCCTTTTTCCGGCGGGACATATACCGGGATCGGCTCAGGTCAGAGTCGAGTACAAAGGAGAAATTTGGGTAATCACCGGCGACTACAAATTGATTGATGACGGAATCTCGACCCCATTTGAATCAGTGAAGTGCCACAGCTTGGTCACCGAGTCCACTTTCGGTCTTCCCGTTTACAAATGGAAACCTCAAGAAGAAGTATTTCGAGAGATGAACGATTGGTGGAGAGAAAACCGAGAACAAGGACTGGCATCCGTTATCCTCGGCTACTCTCTCGGCAAAGCTCAGAGAATTTTGTGCTCTATAGATCCGAGCATCGGACCCATTCTCCTTCACGGCGCCATTCACAACAGCAATCTTGCTCTTATCGATGCAGGGCTGAAATTTCCCGAAACGGAACTCATCACGAAAGACACACCCAAGGAGAAATACCGCGGGGCCTTGATCATCGCTCCACCATCTGCATTCGGCTCTCCGTGGATGAGAAAACTCAAGCCTTACAAAGTGGGAACGGCATCGGGATGGATGTCGCTGCGCGGCGCCCGACGTCGACGGAATGTGGACCGCGGTTTTGTCCTTTCCGATCATGCCGATTGGGACGAGCTCAACCAAGCCGTGGAAGCCTCGGAAGCGGAAAAAATTTATGTGACACACGGGTACACAAACATTTTTTCAAATTGGCTAAAGGAGCAGGGGCTCGATGCAGAGCCCGTGACCACGGAATACGAAGGCGAACTTTCGGAAATAGGTGAAGGAGCAAATCAAGAAAAAGAGGCAGAATGAAGGATTTCGGAGAACTGATTCTGGCGCTTGATGCTACCACCAAAACCAACGATAAATTGGATTCGATGGTATCCTTTTTAAATTCCGCCACCGATGCCGATAAGCTTTGGTTCGTTGCACTCCTTAGCGGGAAAAGACCTAAGCGTCCCGTGAAAACAAGCTTCCTTCGCGAATGGGCTGCCGAGGTTTCGGGCATCCCGCTGTGGCTGCTGGAGGAATCTTATCACGTGGTGGGCGATTTGGCAGAGACCGTAGCGCTGATCTTGCCCGATGTGACCGAAACAAGCGAGAAAACGCTGGATGACCGAATGCAAGATCTCCTTGGGCTCAAGTCATTGGAGGAAGAAGAAGTCAAGGCGTACATCGTCTCCGCTTGGGCGGAAATGAACAAGACGGAGCGTTTCGTTTTCAATAAACTGATTACGGGCGGATTTCGCATCGGAGTTTCGCAGAAGCTCATCGTGCGCGCTCTGGCGCGTCATCTCAGCGAAGAAGAAAACCTCATCGCCCATCGGCTCATGGGAAACTGGGATCCGCAAAATGTCACTTTCCAAAAATTGCTGGTGGAGCCCGACGAAAACGAGAACCTCTCTCGGCCCTACCCCTTCTACTTGGCCTACCCGCTGGAAGATACACCACAGAGCCTCGGCGATATACACGATTGGCAACTCGAATACAAGTGGGATGGTATCCGCGGTCAGCTCATCCTTCGAAATGGGGAAATCTTCGTTTGGAGTCGAGGTGAGGAATTGGTTACAGAACGGTTTCCCGAATTGGAAAAACTGAAAGACTTTTTGCCAAACGACTGCGTGATCGACGGGGAGATCATGGCATTTAAGGACGGAGCACCCCTTACCTTCAATCATCTTCAAACAAGGATCGGAAGGAAGAAGGTGTCGAAGAAAATCCTCGAGGAGTCACCGGTAGTGATGATTGCGTATGACCTCTTGGAGCTAGAAGGGCAAGATTTGAGGGAAGAGGCGATGGATTACCGACGCGCAGAGTTGGAAAAAATTGTGGCTTCTGCCAAAGCAGACAGCCTGATGATCAGTGAAAAAATTGAACCTCTAAATTGGGGCGAAGCTGCAAAGCTCAGGGAGAAAAGTCGGGAAGTTTTGTCCGAAGGATTGATGCTCAAGCGCAGAAACAGCACTTACAAAGTAGGTCGCAAGCGCGGTGATTGGTGGAAGTGGAAAGTAGACCCGATGAGCATTGATGCGGTAATGATCTACGCTATGCGCGGTCACGGAAGGCGTGCCAATCTCTATTCAGATTACACCTTTGCCGTTTGGAAAGGTGATGAATTGGTCCCTTTCGCAAAGGCATACAGTGGACTTACGGATAAGGAAATGCAATCGGTGGATCAGTTCGTGAAGAAGAACACCGTAGAACGATTTGGCCCCGTGAGAAGCGTTAAGCCCGAATTGGTTTTTGAAATTGGATTTGAAGGAATTGCTCCCAGCACACGGCACAAGTCGGGGATTGCACTGCGCTTTCCGCGAATTTTGAGAAGACGACTCGATAAAAGGCCTGAAGAGGCCAATACGCTGGACGATCTGAAAAGCATCCTCGATTTTTACAATATCTAAGTGTTTTTACGAAAGTAAAGTGCGGAAAGACCAAGCCCGAAAAAGGCGAATGAAGTCCAAAGCAAGTATTCTGCTTGAGGAAAACCTTGGATATGCAAGAAGACCCCCACTATCAGCACGATACGTCCCGCGAAATAGGCATAGGCGGTGAGAGGCCTGTCTTCCGATCTGCGAAGTCGAACCACAGCGGCAAACAAGAGGAAGAGCATCCCGAAAAGTAAGGCCGCATTACCCAAGGGCCAGAAGAAATAGCCCGAAACAAACCAGTAGATGAATAATATCAATGCTGCTCCATAAACCAAATAGACATTCAGTCCTTGATTTGGTTTTTTCTTTAGGTCGAGTATTTCGTCTTCTTCGCTCATAAAAAAAGGTGCTCTAAAAGCACCTTTCAATATCGTAATTCAAATGAAATTATTTTCCGGGAGAAACATTTGCTTTCAAATACTCACGGTTCATTCGCGCGATATTCTCCAAGCTAATTCCTTTCGGACATTCTACTTCGCAAGCGCCGGTAACGGAGCAGTTACCAAAGCCTTCCTTGTCCATTTGAGCCACCATGTTTTTCACGCGCTCGCTTGCCTCTACCTCTCCCTGAGGAAGCAAGGTAAGCTGAGAAACTTTAGCCGAGACAAAAAGCATGGCCGAGGCATTCTTGCATGCTGCCACACAAGCTCCACAACCGATGCAAGTGGCAGCATCGAAAGCCATATCCGCATCTTCTTTCGGAACGGGAATGGCATTCGCATCAAGCGTATTTCCACTGGTATTTACAGAAACGTAACCACCTGCTTGGATCACTCGGTCAAATGAGGATCGGTCTACAACCAAATCTTTGATAACCGGAAACGCTTTGGCACGGAAAGGCTCAATATGAATGGTATCTCCATCCTTAAAAGAACGCATATGCAATTGACAAGTCGTGGTGCGGTGCATCGGACCGTGTGCCTGTCCATCGATAAAGAGATTGCAGGAACCGCAAATCCCTTCGCGGCAATCGTGGTCAAATGCAATCGGCACCTCACCTTTTTCTACCAATTCCTCGTTCAACACATCCAACATCTCTAAAAAGGACATATCGGGACTGACGTCAGAAACCTGATAAGTCTCCATTTTTCCCTTTACTTCGGGTCCCTTTTGTCTCCAAACCTTAAGTGTTAAATTCATGATCTTATCGTTTGACCTGATCGAACAGGTTATTTATAACTTCTTGTTTTTACTTCAACGGCTTCAAACTCCAGTTGTTCTTTGTGCAGTACCGCTTTTCCAGGGTCACCCGTAAATTCGTAAGCACTCACGAAAGAGAAATTCTCATCGTCGCGCAATGCTTCACCTTCCGGAGTCTGGTATTCTTCACGGAAGTGTCCACCTGCTGACTCTTCTCTATCCAAGGCATCCAAACACATCAATTCACCCAATTCCAAAAAGTCGGCCACACGGGTGGCTTTTTCAAGTTCTGCATTCATCTCCCCGGAAGTTCCGGGAACTCTAACATCACTCCAAAATTCATCTCGCAAAGCGCGAATATCCTTCATCGCTTTTTTCAAGTCTTCGCCATTTCTGGACATTCCGCATTGATTCCACATGATTTTTCCCAGACGTCTGTGGAAATGATCAACGGTTTTTGAACCATTGATGTTCAAAAGCTTGTCGAGACTTGTTTTCACCTCTTCTTCGGCTTTTTGAAATTCCGAGGTATTTATATCAATTTCTCCCGTTCGGATATCATCCGCGAGATAATCGCCTATCGTGTATGGCAATACGAAATACCCATCAGCCAGTCCTTGCATCAAAGCGGAAGCACCCAATCGGTTAGCCCCGTGATCGCTAAAGTTGGCTTCTCCGCATGCATAACAACCGGGTATGGTCGTCATCAAATTGTAGTCTACCCAAATGCCACCCATGGTGTAATGAACGGCGGGATAAATCTTCATCGGTGTTTCGTAAGGGTTGTCATCGGTGATCTTTTCGTACATCTCGAAAAGGTTTCCGTACTTGGATTCAACGACTCCTTTACCGAGTTTAGTAATCTCCTCTTTCGAAGGGTTTTCCTTTCCTTGAACCTTGGCTTCGGTTTTTCCATAGCGTTGAATGGCTGCTGCAAAGTCCAAGAAAACGGCTTCACCCGTTTGGTTTACACCAAAACCGGCATCGCATCTCTCTTTAGCAGCTCTCGACGCGACGTCCCGCGGAACTAAGTTTCCAAATGAAGGATATCTTCTTTCCAGATAATAATCGCGATCTTCCTCTTTCAGTTCAACGGGCTTCAGCTTTCCTTGGCGGATGGCTTCGGCATCTTCCTTCTTTTTGGGAACCCAAATCCTACCGTCATTTCGCAGAGATTCTGACATCAAAGTCAATTTTGACTGATGATCTCCCGACACGGGAATACATGTAGGATGAATTTGTGTATAAGAAGGATTTCCAAAAAAGGCTCCTTTCTTATGCACCTTCCACGAAGCCGAAGCATTTGATCCCATGGCATTGGTAGAAAGGAAGAATACGTTTCCGTATCCACCCGAGCAAATCACCACGGCGTGCGCCCCATGTCTTTCAATCTCTCCCGTCACTAAGTTTCGGGCAATGATTCCACGCGCTTTTCCATCTACTTTTACGACATCCATCATTTCATGACGGTTGTACATCGTAATTTTTCCTTTGGAAATTTGGCGAGACATTGCTGAATAGGCTCCTAGCAGCAGTTGTTGCCCGGTCTGTCCTTTGGCATAAAAAGTTCTGGAAACCTGCACTCCTCCAAAGGATCGGTTGTCCAACAGACCTCCGTATTCTCGAGCAAAAGGAACCCCTTGCGCGACGCATTGGTCTATGATGCTGGCAGAAACTTCTGCCAATCGATAAACGTTTGATTCTCTGGAGCGGTAATCTCCTCCTTTAATGGTATCGTAAAAAAGACGGTAGACACTGTCGCCGTCGTTTTGGTAATTCTTGGCCGCGTTTATTCCACCTTGAGCCGCGATACTGTGGGCTCTTCGCGGTGAATCTTGAAAACAAAAAGCTTTGACATTGTATCCCATTTCTGCCAACGAAGCGGCGGCAGAGCCACCTGCCAATCCCGTTCCGACCACAATGATATCGATCGATCGCTTGTTAGCAGGGTTAACCAGTTTTATAGAATTCTTATGATTCGTCCACTTCTTGTCTATCGGTCCCTCAGGTATTTTAGCATCTAGCTTTGTCATGACGATATCTTAATGATTAAAAAATATGTAAACGGGAATCGAGGCGAATGCCAAAGGAATTAAAACGGCAAAGGCATAACCCACTGCTTTAATGGTCGATTCTACTTTAGGGGTTTTCAATCCCAAAGATGTAAAGGCACTTTGGAAACCATGCCAAAGGTGGAATGCAATAGCCGCTACTCCGATCACGTATAAAAGAACGATCCACCACTCTTGAAAGGAGACCATCACTTCTTCGTGCAAATCTTTCATTACGGGACCAACAATTTCGCCCCCGGCCGCCACAACTTCAAAATCTGCGTTGACCGTGCCTCCCGGAACTTCCTCGCCTGATTTGGTCAGCAAGGCAGAGCCATCTTCGGTAGTCATATATGGCATTTCTTGAAATTTGAAAGCATACCAGAAATCCTGCATGTGAAAAACAATAAATGCCAGGATAATGGTCCCGAGAATACCCATATTGCGAGAGGTCCAAGGAGAGTTTCTGGAAGGCTTAACCTTTACATAATTGCTCGGTCTTGCCCTGTTATTATGAATTGTCAGAACCAACCCATCAATGGCATGAAAGAGGATACTAAAATAGACCAGATAGCTAAGCGCTTGAATCAGAGGGTTTGATGTCATAAAGACAGCATACTCATTGAATTGAAGCTTTCCTTCGTAACCATCTAGAAACAGTTGGAAGTTTCCGGCCAAATGTCCTATCAGGAAGAGACATAAAAACAGACCCGTAAGGGCCATCCAATACTTCTTTGCTAAGCTTGATTTAATCAATGCAGAATTACTCATGGTAAAAGCAGTTGTTCAGAAAATTTAGGCACAAAGGTAAGTCTCCAAAGGGAATAAAGTAAAACTTGATACAATCTAAACTCATTCTACGCTGATTCAATCTTCACGGGTATTAAACATCGATTAAATCGTAAAGTTTACATTTGAAAAATTGAAATTAGCAATATGAGATATCAAGCACTCACTGCCGAGACATACGTGAATCACAGAAAGAAGCTAACTGACCGAATGTCAGACAGAGAGATGGCAATCGTTAGCTCAAACGATATACTTCCTACTAACGGAGATGGAAATATGCCTTTCCGCCAGAACAGTGATTTGCTTTATTTAACCGGGGTCGATCAGGAAGAATCCATCCTGGTGATTTTTCCAAATGCTCACAATAAAGCACACCGAGAAATTTTATTTCTGAAGGAAACCAGCCCCGAAATAGCCATCTGGGAAGGTGATAAATTGAACAAGAAACAAGCTCAAGAACTCACGGGCATCGACACGATCATGTGGGTGGATAGCTTCGAGACGGTATTGAAAACATTAATGTCTGAAGCTGAGACGGTATTACTCCCCTCCAATGAGCATACGCGTCGATCCATCACCACGGAAACTAGGGAGCAGCGATTCTCCAAATGGATTCGAGAAGAATACCCTCTACACACTTACGGCCGGCTTGCACCGCACATGCATAGAATTCGATCCATTAAGAGTGTGGAGGAAATCGAGCAAATGCAGCGTGCCTGCAAAATTACCGAAGATGGTTTTCGAAGAGTCCTCAAATTTGTAAAGCCGGGTGTCAAAGAATACGAAATTCAAGCCGAGTACATGCATGAGTTTCTTCGAAAAGGCTCGAGAGGCTTCGCTTACGAGCCGATTATAGCTTCCGGCTTTAGCGCTTGTGTATTACATTACATCAGCAATGAAAACGAATGCAAAGACGGGGAGGTCATTTTGATGGACGTAGGTTGTGAATACGGCAATTATGCGAGCGATATGACTCGCGCCATACCGGTAAACGGAAAATTTACTCCAAGACAAAAAGACGTCTATAACGCCGTGCTTCACGTGATGAAGGAGTCCAAAAAACTATTGAGACCCGGAGTGTTTTTGGGAGAATACCACAAAAAGGTGGGCGCGCTCATGGAGGAACAATTGATAAATTTGGGATTACTTACCGCAGAAGAAGTGGACAAGCAAGACCCGTCGAAACCAGCTTACAAAAAGTACTTTATGCACGGTACTTCTCATTTTATTGGCTTAGATGTACACGATGTAGGCCTTTGGACTGAGCCTATCGAGGCGGGTATGGCCTTTACTGTAGAACCGGGAATTTATATCCGGGAAGAAAATCTGGGAATTCGACTCGAGAATGACATTATCATTACTGAGGAAGGCTTCGTAGACTTGATGAAAGACATTCCTATTGAGCCGGATGAAATTGAAGAGTTGATGAACACTTAGACTTAAGAGCGCAAATCAAATTTTTCGGTGAAAACTCGATCACCATCCAACACCAACAAAATATATACTTTGTTGCTTAAACCATCCAAATCGACATCAGTATTGGATGAGTCAATTCCTCCCGTTTTAAGAATTCTCCCATTCAAATCACAGATATCATAGAGGGTTCTCGAAGATCTCGGCTTAAAACCAACGTTTAAGGTGGCACTTTCTTTGTCTACGGCTAATTTTACTTTGGCTTGAGAGTTGAGCATATTCCGTTTAATTTCAATCGGGATATCCTACGCAATCAACTCCAAATGAGTTACAAACAATGGCTGTAGCCAAGTGTCATCACCCTAAGGCTTTACCGATCAGAAAAAATCCATCGAGATTCAGATTCAGAAGTGTTTATGGAGGTACTTGAGTTAGGTAAAGAAGAAATCATAAGCTTTAAGTTTTTGTTCATCTTAAATTTATGTCAACTTTAATGATTCATTTGGGTCGAAAAAAGGAACGGGTTAAATGAATCAACTATCGGAAGATTAACCGCAAGATTTTGGAAACTACAGGAGAGAAAATAAGGGCTTTAATCGTGGACGATGAACTTCACGCGAGAGAGAATTTAAAGTTCTTAATAGAAGAAAGCTCCCCTGAAATTGAGGTGGTTGGAACTGCGGACAGCGTTCACTCTGCCGAAAAGCTCTTTCGCAAATTGAAACCCGACCTGGTATTTCTCGACATCAGAATGCCATCGGGAGCAGAAGGGTTCGATTTATTGGAGATCCTTGAAGGGGAGTCGTTTCAAGTGGTATTTGTCACGGCGTTTAAAGATTATGCCATCAGGGCATTCGAACGAAGAGCCCTCCACTACGTGTTAAAGCCCATTGATGAAAATGACTTGAGGGAATCGGTAAAGAGAATAATGATATCGCGCGCCAATTCTCAAAACCTCAATAGTCAAGAAAATCTCAAAAATCTAAAAGAAGAAGTCGAAAATAACAAGGAACCCGAGCGCATCACTATTCATCACGCCAAAGGCATCCGAATAATTGAGATTTCAGATTTAGACTACTTGGAGAGCAGCGGAAACTGCACGGTTCTACATTTTAAAGACGGGCAAAATTATTTGGACACGCGCACGCTGAAGGTTTATGAAGCGCTTCTACCTACCTTTTTTAATAGGGTTCATCGTTCATTTATGATTAATCTCAGAGAGGCGCGGGAAATCCTCCATGGCGACGATCAAGCGGTCATCCTAAAGTCAGGAAAAAGCATACCCGTTTCTCGGGAGCGTAAAAAAGATTTGATTGAGGCGATCAAAAGATTGGCTTAAATACATGAGAGCTACCATTGGCTCATTGAGAAGGCAAATTCGTCCATTCTCAGTTAAATGGCAGAAAGCTATTTCATAACTTCATGGAAAAGCCCGCCTATGAAAGCGTTA
>Ga0102943_1001731_pt1 | contig 13287 bp, 9 predicted proteins | sample SalPonC_black_MG_FD_78174 | JGI IMG/M metagenome (GOLD analysis project Ga0102943, IMG submission 78174) | Salt pond soil microbial communities from South San Francisco under conditions of wetland restoration - Salt Pond MetaG... | ecosystem: Environmental > Aquatic > Marine > Intertidal zone >...
AGCGGTAATGAAGTCCAGATAGGCGTTGCGCGACTCCAGCCGAATCTTTTTTTTCTGGTCTGACAGAGCAGCTTCAGCCTGGCGCTGCTTGGCCAGGGCCTGGCGGACCTGGGCGCTTCGCAGACCCGCGTCAAAGAGGGTAAACTGAACCTGGGCCTGGATATAGGCGCTGCCGGGTTCGTAATCGAAACGGGTTCCGGCAGAGGTATCATAGCTAATATCATAGTCATTGTAGCCGCCTTCCAGGCTGACCGAGGGCCAATAGTCTCCCCTTTCATAAGAGACCGTTTTTCTGGCGATTTCAACGGCCTTTTGGGCCTCCTTGATTTCATATCTTTGGCCCAGGGCCTTGGTCTGGATTTCCTCCGGGGTGGTGGCAAATTCCTGGATCTTGCCCAGGGCATCCTCTGAGACCTGAAAATCGTCTTCAACGCCGACCAGACGGGCGATCCCCGCCTTGGCGCTTTTTACGTCATTCACGGCGACAATCTGGTCGGTCTTTGCCCGGGACAGCTCGGCCTCGGCCCGGTACAGGGCGGTTTTGGTCACATTGCCCACGTTCAGCTTCTCGTTGACTGAATTTCTGTGGGCCACCAGCCGCTCTACATCGGCGTTAGTCACCTCTACCAGCCGTTTGAGGCTGATGGCCTGCACATAGGCCTGGGCCACTTGAAAAATATAGTCGGAACGCACCGTTTCTCTTGAAAAAGAGGCCTTTTCAATGCCTTGCTTGCTGACATCATAGGCAATGAGCTCCCTGCCGTTAAGGGTGAAAGACTGTGTCAGTTTGCCTCCCACCGTTGTGGTATCTGCAAAACTTGGCTGATCGTTTTTATAGTTGAGATAATCGCCGTAAAGGGTGGCCCGGGGAATCAGAACAGATCTTGCCCGAACCTTTTCCTGCTGGGCAATATAAAGATCTTCATCCGCAATTTTGATTGCCTCTGCATTTTCATTGGCCAGGCGACACAGGTCTTTAAGGGAGTACAGGGTTTGGGCACCGGCTGTCAGGGTGACAGCAAAGATGAGCAATGCCTGGATTAACAGGCCGATACAAATACGGACCATGGGTTTCCTCATTTTTAACATAAGGTTAATTTTTTTAACTTCATGGTCAACAATAGTATGTCAACCCGGTCAGGTCAAGCCTTGACTTGGCCGGGCCTATCCCCTCAAGGGCCGGCCAAGGAAAAAGTATTACAGCAATAGAAAAATACCCGATTCTATGATATTAACCAGCCATAATATTATAAAGAAGTATAACCTTATAAGGAGAGACCAGATCATGATTCCAGATACAGAATACCAGGGACTTCCCCTGGTCCGCCAGGGCAAGGTCAGAGATATCTTTGATACGGGACAGGCCCTTCTCATGGTGACCACGGACCGGCTTTCCGCCTTTGATGTCGTCCTTCCAGACACCATTCCCGACAAGGGCAAGGTCCTGAACCAGATCTCCGCATTCTGGTTCAAGCAGATGCAAGATATCGTGGGCAACCATATCATCAGCACGGATGTGGATGATTACCCGGACGCGTTCAAACCCTTCAAAGACAAGCTGGAAAAACGGAGCATGCTGGTCAAAAAGGCGGAGCCCATGGCCGTGGAGTGCATTGTCCGCGGGTATATTTCAGGGTCCGGCTGGAAATCCTATCTCAAGGAGGGCCATGTCTGCGGCATTGACCTGCCCCAGGGTCTCAAGGAATCCGACCGCCTTAAAACCCCCTTGTACACCCCGTCCACCAAGGCCGAAGTCGGGGATCACGATATCAATATCAGCTTTGATGAGACCGTCAACATCATTGGAAAAAAAACCGCTGAAAAACTTCGGGACCTAAGCCTTGAGATCTATAACAGGGGCGCTGCCCTGGCCCTGGAAAAGGGGATCATCATTGCAGATACCAAATTTGAATTCGGCATACTTGACGGGGAAATCATCCTCATTGACGAAATTTTGACCCCGGACTCCTCCAGATTCTGGCCCAAGGAGGATTATGTCCCGGGCAGGGGCCAGAAAAGCTTTGACAAACAGGCCGTCAGAGACTGGCTGACCAACTCCGGATGGGACAAGACCCCTCCCGGACCCAGGTTGCCCCCAGAGGTGGTTGAAAACACCAGCAACACATACAAGGAAATATTTACCCGCCTGACCGGACAAGAAATCTGATGCCATGACGCAATACCAGCCCATTGCAATTTCGGATATTGACCTGTCAGACCAGACCTACAGGGTTACCCGGGCACCAGAAGACCTGTCTGCTCTGACCCTGTCCATCTCGGCCCAGGGCATGATCATTCCCTTGAAGGTCATTGAAAAAGCTCAGCAAAGGGGACGCGGATATACCCTGGTCTCAGGCTTCAGGCGGATAGAAGCGGCCCGTTCCCTTGGCCAGTCCCAGGTCCGTTGCCAGATCTATCCTGCCGGGGAGGCAGCGGCCTGTGCCAGGATGGCTGTGGCGGAAAATGCCTTTTGCCGGGACCTTGGGCCGGGGGAGCTTGCCCGGGCCGTGGTACTGGTGTCCAGGCATATGGATGCCGCTGCCCTGGCCGAGCACTCCCTGCAGATCTTCAACACCCGTCTGAACCTCAAGTTTGTGGAGACCCTGATCTTTCTTGGCCGTTTAAATGAATCCATTTTCCACCTGATGGATTCGGGCCAGCTGGCCATCAAGGCGGCCCGGGTTCTTGCCACAATGCCTGAACAGGATGCCCAAACGATGCTGGGTCTGTTTTCTTGTGTCAAGGCCTCTTCAGGCAAACAGATGGAAATTTTCACCTGGGCCAGGGAAATCTGTGCCCGGGAAAAAATCAGGCTGGACCAGCTGCTGAATGACAGCCAGATCCGGGCCGCCCTTGATCCAAACAAAAGCAACCAAGACCTGGGGGCCGCAGCCAACCGGGTGCGGGCCGTTCTGTACGCCAGACGGTTTCCCCAGCTGGAAGCCGCCCGAACACGGGCAACCGGGCTGGTCAGGGACCTGGGACTTCCCCGGACCATGCGAATGACCCTTCCGGAAAACTTCGAAAGCATGGTGTACAGCCTTTTGGTCAGCTTCACCAGCCCCGAGGACTATGCCAAAAGTCTTGAGGTCCTGACCCGGCTGGCCGCCCACCCCGCGTTTCACCAATTGCTGGACCGCCAAGGACCCTTCAAATGAAGCTGACCCGCCTCTTCATTGACCAGGCACTCACCGGCAAGGCAGGCGTGAGTGACGGCATTGCCGATGAAATTGCCGCCATTGCCGAAAAAACCGGTTTGACCCCGGAACCTGTGGCAGACCCCGCCCAGGTCTACGACACCATCAACCAAGCAGATGAGCCCATCGGCTTTGCCAAGCAGGTTCTTTTTATCACGGCCAACAAAGGGGCAATCATCCGGGCGTGCCCGGGCACCAGCCATTACACCTGCTGCGACTACACCATCCTGCACACCGGCACCTTCTGCACCATGGACTGCTCTTATTGCATCCTCCAGGCCTATTTCCATCCCCCGGTGCTGCAGTACTTTGCAGGACTGTCCACCCTGACATCCGCCCTTCAGCCTGTATTTTCCGGCAACGATCTGCTACGCATCGGCACAGGAGAGTACACCGACTCTCTGATCTGGGAGCCTGTCACCCCCATGCCGGCCTTTCTGGTGGATCAGTTTTCCACCCAGGACCGCGCCGTGCTGGAGCTGAAGACCAAGACCGTGAATGTTTCCTCTTTGCTTGAAAAAAATCCCCAAGGCAAAACCATACTGGCCTGGTCCGTGAACACCCCGGAGGTCATCCGCGCCGAAGAGCGCGGCACCGCATCACTGACCGCAAGACTTGAAACCGCCAAAAAATGTGCGGCCAAAGGCTATCGCCTGGCCTTTCACTTTGATCCGCTTATCATCTACCAGGGATGCGGCCCAGCCTATGAAACGGTTATCGAAACCATCTTCACCCATGTGGATCCCAAGGATGTGGTCTGGATCAGCCTGGGCACCTTCAGATTCATGCCCCAGCTCAAATCCGTCATCCAGACAAGATTTCCAGACTCTGTGATTCCCTTTGGCGAATTCATCCTGGGACTGGACAACAAGATGCGGTACTTCAAACCCCAACGCATCCGCCTGTATCAGCGGCTGGCTGCAAAACTCAAAGAAACCGCGCCCGGGGTTTTTGCCTATTATTGCATGGAAGACCAGGAAGTCTGGGAAAAGACCTTTGGATTCTTTCCGGGAAAACAAGGGGAACTGGCCCATCTTCTGAATCAGGCTGCCGTTGAAAAGTGCGGACTTGACCACCGCCTGCTATAGTCTGCTTTGACTGAACCATAACCTATAACAAGGAAGGCAAAACAATGAATCCACAGCATCTGATTCCCGTGGCAGATACAATACCTGTGCACTGGGGATGGCTTCAGTTCCTGCTTATCCTGACGTTCACCCTGCACCTGCTGGCCATGAACGCCATGCTGGGCAGCGGTATTATCACCCTGATCAGGGAGTTTATTCAGGGTGATCAATCTCATCAGATCAACAAGGAAGTGTCCTTAAAACTGCCCTATACCATCGCCTTTACCGTTAATATGGGGGTGGCCCCGCTTTTATTTCTCCAGGTGCTCTACGGCCATTTTATCTATACCAGTTCCATTCTCATGGCCGTGTACTGGATCTCTATCATCCTTGTGCTGATTCTGGCCTATTATGCTGCCTATATCTACGATTTCAAATTCGATGCCCTGGGAGAGGCCAGAAAAATCTTCATCGCCCTGTGCGTTATCCTTCTGCTGTGGACCGGATTTATCTTTTCCAACAACATGGTTTTGATGATCCAGCCGGAAAAATGGACCGCCTATTTTCGAAATCCCTTTGGCACCCTTCTCAACCTCAAAGACCCCATGCTCCTGCCCAGGTATCTGCACTTTGTGGTGGCTTCGGTGGCCGTGGGCGGCCTTTGCCAGGCCATTGTCTATACACTCAGGCAAAGCAAACAGGGCAATGTTGATGCTGTCCGGTCCGGGTTGAACTGGTTTTCCGGGGCCACCTGTGTGCAGTTAGCCGTGGGCATCTGGTTTCTTGTCTCCCTGCCCAAAGACAAGATGATGCTGTTCATGGGGCAGGGTACGCTTCATACGACGGTTCTGATTCTGGGTATTTTCGGCAGTATTGCCGCATTGATCACGGCCTCAAAAGGCCGGGTCTGGATGACGTCGGCTTTGACCCTGGCCACAATTATTGCCATGGTCCTGGCCCGGGACCTGCTTCGTGCAGCCTTTCTGACTCCCTATTTTTCACCGGCAGATCTCAAAGTCGCCCCGGAGTACAGCCCCATGGTTGTGTTTCTGGTCTCTTTTGCCGCCGGCATCGGGATCATTGTTTATATGCTGAAACTGGCCGCATCAGGCAAGGAGGGATGATATGAACTATCCGGTTTGGGAATTATATACCACAGGCGGCGGGCTTTTCATCGCCTGCATCGCTGTGATCCACGTGTATGTGGCCCATTTTGCCGTGGGCGGGGGCCTGTTTCTGGTCTGGGCCGAAAAACGGGCCTACCGCCAGAACTCAGATCCTCTTCTGGCCTATGTAAAACAGCACACCAAATTTTTTCTGCTGTTAACCATGGTGTTCGGAAGTATCACCGGGGTGGGGATCTGGTTTACCATCTCTTTGCTGAACCCCTCTGCCACCTCTACCCTGATCCATACCTTTGTCTTTGGCTGGGCCACGGAATGGGTCTGTTTTTTAGGTGAAATCGTGGCCCTGTTCATCTACTTTTACACCTTTGGCAAGATCTCCAGAAAAAATCATCTGAAAATCGGATGGCTTTACTTTATCTTTGCCTGGCTCTCCTTGTTCCTGATCAACGGCATCATTGACTTCATGCTCACCCCGGGTCAGTGGCTACAGGACAAGAGTTTCTGGTCTGGTTTTTTTAATCCCAGCATGTGGCCGGCCCTGGCCTTCAGAACAGCGGTGGCCTTTATGTTTGCCGGGGTTTTTGGCTTTTTAACCTCTATGTTCATCAAGGAAAAAGCCCTGCGCGACAGCATGAACCGGGCCTGCGCCCTGTGGATTATCATCCCCTTTGCCTTGATGGTGGCCAGCGGGTATTGGTATTTTTCCGTGCTTCCCGATTCTGTCAAGCTGATGGTGACCCAATACTCTCCCGAGCTTTTGCCCTATGTCAATGTCATGGTGGCCGGCGGGGCGGTCCTCTTTATCGGTGCGGTATTTTTAGCCCTGTCACTGCCGCTGCCTGTGAAAAAAATCACCGCCTTTATCATCTTGATCTTTGGTCTGGTCTATATGGGGGGATTTGAATTTTTAAGAGAGGGCGGCAGACGGCCCTATGCCATTTACAATCATACCTATGCCAATGCCATCAAGGTGACCGATCAAGAACAAATAAACGCCAAAGGATTTCTGGCCTCTGCAAAGTGGGTGTTCAACCGGCAGATTACGCCGGAAAACAAGCTGGCTGCCGGCCGGGAACTCTTTCGCCATCAATGCTCGTTTTGCCATTCTGTGGGCGGTCCCATGAAGGATATTCTCAAGCTGACAGCAGGGTATTCAGAATTCGGCATTGACTCCCGCCTGGACGGCCAGGGCAAGGTCAACCCCTATATGCCGCCGTTCATGGGCACCGTGGCGGAAAGAAAGGCTTTGGCCGCCTATATTGTCCAGGGCCTTCACACCCGCAAGGACGTGCCGGATATTGTTGTACCCGCAGAAGACAAACCTGTCGACATTCCGGTCTTTGATCCTGATGAAGACGAATATGTGCTCCTGGCATGGAACAACCTGGGCATGCACTGCATTTCCGACTCTGATCCTTATTGGGTGCTGCTGCCCCCGGCCAATGACCTCTTTGCCCAGGTCATCCGGCGCGGGGAACTGCCAGAGGTGGTGACCCAAGGCGTTGAAATCACCTATGCCGTGGAAAAGGGCTTTGAAAACCCGTCAGCCCATGTCAAGTTCTGGGACCATGTAAAATCCAACTTTGGGACCCAGCCGGAAAAAAACATCGGCCTGTCCGGCAACGGCCTGTCCGGAACCATGCACCTGAGCCAAGACCTCATGGCCTATGAAGCCTCTCTCATCCCTGTGGTTCCCTATCCCGATGACGGATCCTATAACCCGTACCCGACCTTTACCATTGAGGCAAGGGACAAAAAAACCGGAAAAGTCCTGGCAAAAACCCGCACCGTTGCGCCCACGGCTACGGAAATGGGATGCAAGAACTGCCATGGCGGGCAATGGCGGGTGAACAAGGTGGCCGGTTTCACAGACGAGACATCTGCCAATATCCTGGCCCTGCACGACAAGAACTCGGGCACCACCCTTCTGGAAATGGCAGAAAACGGCAAGCCCCAGCTCTGCCAGTCCTGCCATGCAGATCCGATCCTTGGTACCAAAGGAAAGCCTGATCTGTTAAACTTTCCTGCCGCCATCCACGGCTGGCACGCCAATTTTCTGTCCAACCGGGATACATCAGCCTGTTATAAATGCCATCCCTCAAGGCCAGACGGCCCCACCCAATGCCTGAGAGGCGCCCATGCCAATAATTTGGACTGCACCTTTTGCCACGGGTATCTGGAGGACCACGCCCTGAGCCTGCTGAAAAAAGAGGAGGAAATGGGAAAACCCGGTGCCAAACGCCTCATGGCCCATCTGACACCCAGAACCGCCAAAAGCCTGGAAGAGATCAACCCCAGAACCCCATGGCTCAATGAACCGGACTGCCTGAACTGCCACGTTGACTTTGAACGGCCGGACATTGAAACCGCCTCCGGATTCAACCGCTGGACCCAGGGGCCTGAAGAGCTGTTCAGGCTGCGCCACGAGTATACCGGCACCCTTATGTGCCAAGCCTGTCACGGCGCCACCCATGCGGTGTATCCGGCCAAAAATAAACTGAGTCCGGACCTGGACAATATTCAGCCCCTTCAATACCAAAAAAACCGCCGGCCCATGGGCTTTAAAAACTGCTGGGTCTGCCATATGGTGCCCATGAACATCCCGCCGGCCCATCATCCCATGCGGGACATGGCCTTTATGGAGGATATCACAGAACAATAAAGGGTTTTGCCTTTACCATCGACCTACAGGAGGAATTATGAACACCGATGCCATCACGCTTGTCTACTTCAGCCCTACAAATACCACCCGCACCGTTCTTGAATCCGTTGCCAAGGGCATGGGCAAATCCATTGCCCGTGACATTGACCTGACCCGGCCGGAAAACAGAGAAAACCTGTCTGATCTGACCTTTGACGGTCCTGTTCTTTTGGGGGCACCGGTGTACGCCGGCCGCCTGCCAAAGGACGCAGCCCTTTGTTTCAAGGCCTTGAAAGGAAACAATACCCCGGCCGTTCTGGTGGTGGCCTACGGGAACCGGGAATACGAAGACGCCCTTGTGGAACTCAAGGATATTGCCCAGGACAGGAACTTTACCCCTGTTTCAGCAGCCGCCTTTATCGGAGAGCACTCTTTTTCCAGTGCCAGTCTGCCCATTGCACCGGGAAGACCTGATGAACAGGACCTGGCCCTGGCCCGGGAATTCGGGCAAAAATCAGTCGCCCTGATTGAGGCGGCTCCGAACAATGCTGTTGTGGCGGTGTCCGGGAACACCCCCTATAAAGAAGGAATGGGGACAGGGGCCCCGGCCTTTATCCAGGTGACCGAGCAATGCGATGCCTGCGGCACCTGCCTGGCCTCCTGTCCCAAGGCAGCCATTGACGAGGAAAACCAATATGCCACTATTCCGGAAAACTGCATCCTCTGCTGTGCCTGCATCAAAGCCTGCCCTAACCAGGCCAGGGTGATGATGGACGGGCCCATTATGGACAAGGCCCGGTGGCTTCACGACAATTGTTCCCAGCGCAAAAAACCCCAGATGTTTTACAGCGATTAGAGGGCAGGGCGGTCTATGAGTCGTCTTGTATCTTTGGGACGGTGGATTGCCGGGACGATCTTGTTCATGATCAGCTTTTTCATCCTGGCCTTGAGCCTGACCTTCCTTGACCGGAAACAGACATTTGCATATGCAAGATCTCTCTTCTCCATTGTGATCCGCATCATGGGCATCCAGCTCATGGTTCAGGGCAAGGACCGCATTGTTCGCGGTCAGACCTACCTGATCATGGGCAACCACCAGAGCCTGTTTGACCTGTTCGTCATTCCTGCAGCCATTCCCCTGGTGTTTACCGGCGTGGAAGCGGCCTACCATTTTTCCATTCCGGTCTGGGGGTATCTCATCCGAAAATGGGGATGTATACCCATCCGGCGCCAAAGCCTTGCACAGGCCAAACAAAGCCTTGAGATTGCCCGGCAGACCCTTGAAGGGGGCCTTTCCATCGCCGTTCTTCCCGAAGGCCACCGAACCCGGACCGGAAAGATGGCCCCATTTAAAAAGGGCCCTTTTCATCTGGCCCATGCCACAAAAGCCACGATTCTGCCCTTTGGCATCCAGGGCCTGTTTGAATTCCAGCAGCGGGGGGGATTTTTAATCCGGCCGGGCAGGGTATGGGTGAGAATTGGTACGCCCATGGATTATGACGACTATGGCCGGCTCAGTGTTGAGGCCTTAAGGGATGAGGTCTTTTCACGGGTCCAAGGCTTGAGTGGCCAGGCCTGATTTCGATCCCAATGTTTGCTTTTTCAGGGCATGCATAAAAAAATCCCCCGGAAAACCCAAGGCGTTCCGGGGGAAGGGTGATTAATTATAGAGAACTCGGATCAGAGCCGATTACTCATTTTCCGCTTTGACCTGTTCAATGATCTTTTGGGACAGGTCACCGGGGACTGCGTCATATTGCTCAAACGCCATGGTAAAGGTGCCGCGGCCGCCGGTCATGGAACTGAGATCAGGGGCGTAGCGAAGCATCTCTGACATGGGGACCAGGGCGTTGATGATCTGCTTGTCATCTTCTGAGTCCATGCCCAGGACCCGGCCCCGTCTGGAGTTTAAATCCCCCATGATATCGCCGGTGGCATCGTCAGGCACCTTAACAGACACCTTCATGATGGGTTCAAGGAGCACGGCCTTGGCTTCGGCAGCCGCATTTTTAAAGGCCAGGGACCCAGCGGTCTTAAAGGCCATTTCAGAAGAATCCACTGAATGGTAGGAACCAAAATCCAGGGTGGTTCTGAAGTCCACGCAGGGAAAACCGGCCAGGATCCCTTTCTGCATAGCCTCCCGAATCCCTGCTTCAACAGCCGGGATATAGTTCCTGGGAATGACGCCGCCCACGATCTTGTCGACAAACTCATACCCGGAACCTTTGGGCAGGGGTTCCAGCTCAATCCAGCAGTCGCCATACTGACCGTGACCACCGGACTGTTTCTTATGCTTGCCCTGGACCCTGACCTTTTTCTTGAAGGTCTCTCTATAGGCCACCTTGGGGGTAGCGATGTCCATGCCCACGTTGAACTTTCTGGCGATCTTGTCTGCCGTGACTTCGATATGAACCAGGCCGCGACCGGACAGGATGGTCTGACGGGTTTCTTCCTCCCGGTGCAGGGCAAGGCCCGGATCCTCTTCCAGGATTTTACGGATGGCCTCGTGGATCTTGTCTTCATCAGCCTTTGACTTGGGAGAGATGGCAAAAGAGATGCAGGGCGGCAGGGGTTTGGGTGCTGGAATCTGAATCGTTTTACCGCCAGTCAGGGTATGGCCGGTCAGGGTTTCCTTGAGTTTGGCCACCGCCACGATATCGCCGGGCAAGGCCCTTGAAATTGTTTTCTGTTCTTTACCGACGATTTCAAGAAGCTGTGAGAACCGCTCCTTGCTGCTCTTGGTCACATTGTAAATATTGCCCTCCTTGCCCAGGGTGCCTGAGATGACCCGGAACAGGGAAAGACGGCCGGCATAGGGGTCCACGATGGTGGCAAAGACAAAGCCTGTAAATTCGGCATCCGGATCCGGTGCCACTTCCACTGCGTTGCCGTCATCATCAATGGCTGTCCAGGCGCCCCGGTCAACCGGGGAGGGCATGTAGTCGTTGATCAGCTCAAAGACCACATCAATGCCGATGAGGCGTGCGGCAGCTGCTGGAATGGCGGGGTAAAACTCGGCGTCCAGGATGCCCTGGCGGAAGGTCGCCTTGATCTCATCCTCTGCAAGTGTTTCGCCTTCCAGATATTTTTCAAGCAGATCGTCGTTCAGCTCTGCGATATTTTCAATGAATTCCTCTTTGGCCAGGGCCATATCATCAGCCATGTCTGCAGGGATGTCGATCTGGGTGGATTTTCCGTCGGCATCGTATTCAAAGGCTTTGCCGGAGACAATGTCCACCATGCCCTTGAAATCCGCCTCGGCACCAATGGGGTAGCAGACCGGAAGCACTTTTTTCTTTAATGAGGTATTGCAGGCCTGAAGCGCCGCTTCAAAATCCGCGCGCTCCCGGTCCAGTTTGTTAATGACCACAAACCCGGGCAGGTTGTATTCAAGTGCTGAGGCAGCTGCCTCTTCTGTCATGGCAGAAGGGCCGCCCACACCGTCGATGATAAACGCCAGGCTGTCGGCTACGGGAAAGCATGTCTTGGCAGCGGAGAAGAAGTTCTGATCACCCGGGGTGTCCATCAATGTGATGGTATGCTTGTTATGGGTGTATTTAATGAATGATGTGTTGATACTCTGCTGCTTTTTGGTCTCTTCCGGCTGGAAATCCATGGTGGTATTTCCCTCCTCCACCTTTCCAAGGCGGCTGGTCACTCCGGCCTTAAACAGCATAGCCTCAGCAAGAGTAGTCTTGCCTGCACCTCCATGGCCAGCTAAAGCCACATTCCTCATGGTTTTGATTTCTTCACTCATCATTGCTCCTTGTATGTTGATTGTATGATCAATTCATCTGTTTTTTAAAAGATCCCAAAATCAAATGCCGTATCTTTTATCTTCTCCTTATTTTTGGGTTAGGTGTGTTGCGTTACCTTTATTTTAAGCCAACAGCATCCAAACGAACTAATCATCTATGATCTTCTTTGTCAATAATTTCCATTGGTGAGCATTGGCATATAAATAATCAAAGGCGAAACGCCCGTTGGCAAAGGAAAAGACAATATAAAGACGAGAGAAACCCGAAAAAAATTCAGGGGGATTTCCGGTTGGTAAACTCAAGGGAAATGATGAACTCCTCATTGCCTTTTGGACCCAGAATAGGAGAGGGGACCACACCGTTGACCTGGTAGCCGCGTCCTTGAAAAAAAAGGCGGATGTTGTGTACCACAGCCTTCCTGATCTGAGTGTCCTTGACCACGCCGCCTTTGCCCACGTTTTCTCTGCCCGCTTCAAACTGAGGTTTGATCAGGGCCAGGATCGCGGTTGTCTTGCCCATGAATTTTTCTGCGGCAGGAATCACGGTTTTCAGGGAGATAAACGAGGTGTCCGCCACCACCACATCCACTTGTTCCGGGATAGCGTCCAGGGCCAGATGCCGAATATTGGTCCGCTCGATGACCGTGACCCGATCATCCTGGCGCAACGACCAGTCCAGCTGGCCGTATCCCACATCCACGGCATAGACCTTTTTGGCCCCGAACTGGAGCAGGCAATCTGTAAACCCGCCGGTAGAGGCCCCGATATCCAGGCATACAGCATCCCTGACACAGACAGGAAAGTGGGTCAGCCCCTTTTCCAGCTTGAGACCGCCCCGGCTGACAAAGGGATGGTCATCCGCCTTGACCGTGATCCGGGCGTCCGCCCGGATCTGTGCCCCTGGCTTGTCCGCCACAGCGTCGTTGACCCGCACCTTGCCCGCCATGATCATGGTTTTGGCCCGGTCCCTGGACCGGATCAGCCCGGTTTCCACCAGCAGCAGGTCCAGGCGTTTTTTGGGCACCTTACCCTTGGCCATTCAATGCGCGTCCCGCTGCTGCAACGGCCTCGGCACTGATGCCGTAATCTTGGCGCAGATCCGCCTGGGGACCGTGCTCCACAAAAGTATCCTCAATGCCGATGCGCCTGATTTCAACACCGGAGATCCCGGCATCGCCGAGCATCTCCAGGACGGCGGATCCAAATCCCCCTGCCAGGACATGCTCTTCCACGGTGATGACTTTTTTAATCTTTTTGGCCAGGTCCCCGAGCAGGTCCGTGTCCAGGGGCTTGATAAAGCGGGCGTTGACCACCGTGGCCTGAATCCCTTCTTGGGCAAGGGTATCGGCCGCGGCCAGGGCATCGTTGGCCGGACGGCCTGCCGCAATGATCAAAAGATCTTTTCCCTCTCTTATGACCCTGGCCTTTCCCATGGGAATGGCCGGGGCTTTGGGGTCAATGTCCACGCCTTCCCCCTTGCCCCTGGGGTAGCGCAGGG
>Ga0102943_1001732_pt1 | contig 13286 bp, 10 predicted proteins | sample SalPonC_black_MG_FD_78174 | JGI IMG/M metagenome (GOLD analysis project Ga0102943, IMG submission 78174) | Salt pond soil microbial communities from South San Francisco under conditions of wetland restoration - Salt Pond MetaG... | ecosystem: Environmental > Aquatic > Marine > Intertidal zone >...
GCCTCATAGCATTGTTATGCGACCGGTGCCTGGCGCCATTGATTTCTCGGTGTGGTGGCTGGTTGTCGGCCTGGTGGTCATGCTCTTGCTGCTGCGCGCCTTTCATTTTCATCAGCACGAAATCAATCCTGAATCGGTAGCGTCGTCAGCGGCGCACGAGGCTTATCATCAGCATGGGCAGGGTCATGTTCATGCCCACGATTCCACAGATGCATCGGCACCGGCAGCCGCACACCGGCTGAGCTGGGTCGGCATCGCGTTTGGCCTCGGACTGCACACCCTGATTGATGGCGTGGCGCTGGGTGCTGCATTGCTCGGCGCGGAGACGGCGGATGTCGGCAACCTGCTCGGCGCGGGGGTGTTCCTCGCCATTCTGCTGCACAAGCCACTGGACGCCATGTCGATTACCGCCATCATGCAGAGCGGTGGCTGGGGTAGCCGTGCAATGAAACTGGTGAATATCGGTTTTGCCCTGTTGTGCCCCCTCGGAGCGCTGCTGTTCTACTATGGCATTGATCTGGTCACCATTGATCCGGTGGATGTCGTTGCTGCGGCCCTCGCCTTTGCTGCCGGAGCCTTTATCTGCATTGCCCTGAGCGACCTGCTGCCCGAAGTGCACTTCCACAGCCATGACCGGGTCAAGTTGACCATGATATTCCTGCTGGGGGTCGGCATCGCCTACGCCATTGTCAATCTGGAGCCGGCAGGTGCGCACCAGCATAATGTAACGATGAACGAGACGTATCGAGAAAATAGCGTACGGGAGGGACTGGGAGAGCCATGACGACCCAGCGGATTATCTATCCACCCATGTGGCTTGTATTTGGCGTCATCGGGATTTTCGTGTTAAACGAATTTGCGCCGGGACTGCGCTATACAGGTCATGCCAGTCAGTTTGCGGGCGGCATCATCATGCTGGCCGGACTCGCGCTGCTGGTTGTGTCCGGCGGCCTGTTTTCCCGGGCAGGGACCGGGATGGTGCCCTTTCGCGACGTGAAAGTGCTGGTAACACACGGTGTATATGGCCGCACACGCAATCCCATGTATCTGGCGATGGTGCTGGTTCTCGCTGGTGTCGCCATTACGGTTGGCGCGCTGTCGGCGTTAATCGTGCCGCCGCTGTTCATGCTCATCGTCTACCGGCGCTATGTGCTACCCGAGGAAGAGATGCTGCGGGAGCTGTTTGGCGACGAGTACCTTGCCTATTGCGCGCGCGTCAGGCGCTGGCTCTGATCGGCCGCTGATACCCTGACCGGGACGACTTGCACCTGCCGCGACACTCAGCTTTTGGGCACGTAGCCCATTTCCGCCGCCAGCTTCGCAGAAAGCGCGGGATCGGTGCGTTCCTCCAGCCATCCTGACAACTGCTCTTCCGCGAGATCAGCGAGAAATTCGATATGCGTGGGTGTCGCGTTCAGGCAGGGAATATAGGCGTAGTCTTCTCCGCCCGCCTCCATGAAATATTCCCGGTTTTCCTCACCGATTTCCTCGATGGTTTCGAGACAGTCAGCAGAAAAACCGGGACACACCACCTGCACTTTCCTGATGCCCTGGTCGGGCAGGCTCTTCAATGTCTCGTCCGTGTACGGCTGCAGCCATTCCTCGCGGCCGAAGCGCGACTGGAAGGTCGTCAGGTACTCATTCTCGGCGAGCCCGAGTGACTCTGCCACCAGCCGGGTGGTCTTGTGGCACTGGCAGTGATAAGGATCGCCCTCCTCAAGATAACGCAGGGGTTCTCCGTGATAGGAGAAAATCAGCTTATCGGCGCTGCCATGGGCTTCGCGGTACGCTGTTATGCTGTCTGCCAGCGCACGGATGTAGCCAGGATGGTCGTGGTACTGTGCCACGAAACGCAGGTCCGGAAGCCAGCGACGAGCGCGGAAATCCTCGGCAAGGGCATCGAAGGTCGAGCCGCCGGTGGGTCCGCTGTACTGTGGATACAGGGGTATGACTACCAGTTTTCGAACGCCGGCATCAAGCATCGCCTGAATCCGGTTTGACACGGCAGGTCTGCCGTAGCGCATGGCATAGTCAACCAGAATGCGATCGCCATGCCGCTGCGCGAGCGTCTCCTGCAGGGCGACGGCCTGATCACGGGTGTGCAGCAGCAATGGTGAGCCCTCGTCCTCCCAGACGGTGGCGTATGCCTCAGCCGAGCGCGCCGGACGGACGTTGAGAATAATTACGTTGAGAATAAACCACCACAGCAGGCGGGGTACCTCCACCACGCGAGGATCCGACAGGAACTGCTTGAGGTAGGGCTTGAGCGCCTTTTTCTCGGGCGCCTCCGGCGTCCCGAGATTGGTTATCAGAACGCCGATGCGCGGTGTCTGCGCATGATCAAACCCGGGGGAACCCTTGTATTTCATAACCCACGCCAGTCTACTTCAAGAATAATCACTGCGTTGGCACAAGCGCCAGAAACAGTATGGTGTTGTGCAATAACGAATTATCAACTTACGGATGATGCGGTCGTGCGGATGGCTTTCACCGGCCACAGTGATAAGGTACTGACCGGAAAAAACAACAACCGCCGAGGATACCATATGCAGCGGCCATTGATCGCATTTACCCTGCTCTTTGCTACGCAGCTGCGCCACGATGATCCGCCGCTGGCCAACCGCAGGTAATGCAAAGTCATAAAGCGGTAACAGTTGCCGCGTAATCTTGCAATTTCCACGATTTTCTGAGGTGTAAACGATGTTCTCGAGGCGAGATTTCCTGCGCGTTTCTTCTTTGCTGGGCGGCGGCGTTGTCCTTTCTACGGCGTTGTCGGGTCGCTCAGTGCTCGCGCGGGCGCCCGCACTCTCCGCGGCGACGTTTGCGCACGGGGTGGCCAGCGGCGACCCCTTATCGGATGGCATGATCCTGTGGACGCGGGCGACGCCTGAGGGTACGCCCACCTCGCTCACGCTGTTCTGGGAGCTGGCGCGCGACGACGCGTTCCGTGAGGTGCTGCGCAGTGGCACTGTCGAGGCTGCGGCAGAGCGCGATTACACGGTGAAGATCGATGTCCGTGAGCTTGAGCCGGGTGAGACCTACTATTACCGTTTCCGTTCGGCCAGTGCCGCGAGCGACCATGGCCGCGCAAGAACGCTTCCGGTTGCGGGAGTCGCTGCGGTGAAGCTTGCGGTCCTATCATGTTCGAACTACCCGGCCGGGTATTTTCATGCTTATCGGGAAGCGAGTCGTCTGGATGACCTGGATGCCTTTGTGCACCTGGGTGATTACATCTACGAATATGGCGCCAACGGCTATGCTACGGAGCGCGCGCAGGCGCTGGGACGTCTGCTCCCAGACAACAATGCCGGTGAACTGTATACCCTGGATGACTATCGCCGCCGCTATGCCCTGTACCGCAGCGATGACGACCTCAAGGCGATGCACGCAGCCGCGCCGTGCATCGCGGTCTGGGATGACCACGAGGTGGCCAATGACACCTGGCGCGGTGGCGCCGAGAATCACGCCTCGGCTGAGGGCGATTTCGATGCCCGCAAGCTCGCTGCCGTGCAGGCCTGGCATGAATGGCTGCCCGTCCGCCCGCCGACGGGGGTACCTAGCGAGCAGATATACCGCAGCTTCAATTTCGGCGGGCTGCTGGCCCTGCACATGCTGGATACCCGGATCATCGCCCGGGACAGGCAGCTCGACTACGCGGATTACCGCGATCCTGAGACCGGCGAGATGGACGCCGAGGGCTTTTCCGCGGATCTTTCCCAGGCAGACCGGGTACTGCTGGGCGACAGCCAGCTCGGCTGGCTGGGTGCGCAGCTGGCGCGCTCCGACGCCACCTGGCAGGTTCTTGGACAGCAGGTGCTGATGGGGCGCATGTTGATGCCGGCTGAGGTTCTCGCTGCCGAATCCTATAGTGATATTCCGGCGCGGCTTGAGGCGCTGACAGTGCTCAAGTCCCGTCTGCTGGCGGGAGAGTCGCTGAGCCAGCAGGATCTCGCCCGGCTGCAGCGCGTTGCGCCCTACAACCTGGATGCCTGGGACGGTTATCCGGCAGAGCGTGAAAAGCTCTACGCCGTGGCACAGCAGGCGGGCAGGCGGATTGTCAGCCTGGCCGGTGATACGCACAATGCCTGGTGCAGCAGGCTGAGCGACCGCAACGGCAACGCAGTGGGCGTTGAGCTGGCGACATCCAGCGTGACGTCCCCAGGCATGGAGACCTATTTCCAGATGAACGCCGACACTGCCGCGCGCCTCGCCGAAGGGCTGACCCTGCTGATCGACGATCTTCAATACTGCAATCTGCATCAGCGGGGCTACCTCACCGTGACAGCGACGGCGTCGGACCTGCAGGCCGAGTGGACGTTTATCGACAGCGTGCACACCCGGGATTACCGCGTGGCGGGCGTGCACCGGGAAGTCTTTACTGCCTGATTCCAGGTGAGATGCTGTGCACGCAGCCTGCAGTCACCCGACAGCAGCCTGCGTGCGAGAGCGGCACGGTGCGTCTGTGGCTAGTCGCCGAACCGCATGTCAACCTGTACACCCCAGAACAGGGGCGGGCCGGCGACGAAGGTCGGATTGCCAAATGAGCCACCGGTATTGCCGGCGTCTACGAGGTACTCCTCGTCCAGAAGGTTGTTGGCAAATACGCTGACTTCCCAGCCGGAGTCGCGATTGGCGACTCCGAGACGCAGGTTCAGAAGACTGTAGGCGTCCTCACTGATATCGATGCCCGCTATGGGCGCATTTTCAGGCTCAAAAAACACATCCGAGCGGTAGCTGTAGATGAGCGAGCCCGTCAGGCTCAGATTCCCCCGCAGATTCCGGTCGTAGAACAGGCCCGTGCTGGCGGTCCACTCGGGCTGCAGTCGGAAGCGGTTGCCCGCCAGGGTGCCGTTGCTGGAATCCCTGTCGATCTCGGCGTCGATCCACGCCGTGTTGGCGAACAGCTCGATATCCGTGCCGAGCAGCGCCCGGACGTCGAGTTCGACACCGAGGTTGGTCGCTGCGCCGGCGTTGGCGGTGAAGAAATTGCCCGCATCATCTTGCAGGGTGACCTGGAAATCCGAGTAGTCCTGATAGAACACTGAAGCGCCGTAGGAGATACGGCTGTCCATCACGCTGCCTTTGATGCCCGCCTCGTAGTTCCAGACAATTTCCGCCGGTGACTCTGTGACGTCGGCGACAGCACTGCCGTCTGTGCCAGTGGCGGCGACGACGTCAATGACTTCCGAGCGGCGTCCCTTGGCAATGGTGGCGTAAAGGTTGGTCTCGTCCGTCAGGCTGTACAGCACATTGAAGCGGGGCAGATAATCGTCGAAGGAACCCGACGCCTCGAGGACCTCACCGTTGGTGGAGACCACGGGCAGCAGGGGCGCCTGGGCGATCACGGCATTGGGTGATATGGCGCTGAAGCCGCTGCGTCGATCCTCGCTGACGTAGCGAAGGCCGGCAGTCAGTTCCATGCGCGCTCCGGCGGCCCAGGTGACATCGGCAAAGATCGACCAGATATCGTTGTTCCCGTAGTTGGCGAACTCGGCCTGGTAAGGTAACTGCTGGACCGCGCCGCCGGTCAGTATCGGCGTCAGCAGGTTGACGGAGCCGTCGACGTTGATGCACGGGACACCCAGTGGCAGTGCACCCGCGCAGTTCAGGTAGATTGACTCCTCCGTACTGAACGGCACCCGCTGGGAGCCGTCTTCCGTAAAGTAGTTTGCCCCGGCGATGGTCGTCAGCCGGTCGCCCGTGTGCACCAGGCGGAACTCCTGGCTGAACTGTTCACCTTCGGCATCCTCACCGAACTCGAGGAACCAGGCCTGCGTACCGTCGGCATCGAACACTTCCAGCGAGTCGAATTCCCGGCGGGCGCTGATGGATGTCAGTGTGAGCGTTGGAGACAGCGCCCATTCCATGGTGAGGTTCAGGTCCTGTGTCTCCCGTTCGATCCCGAGATCGGCCTTGCCCAGTACCTCAGCGGAAACGGGGCTGCCGCTCATTTCCACGTAGCTGAACGGACTGGTGTCGCCGCCGGTGGGCGCAAAGCGCCCGTTCTTGAACGAGGTGCCGGAATCATCGTTCTCCTCGTAGTTGTAGACCAGGTCGATAGTCAGGCTGTCGGTAGGCGTAAAGCGCAGTGATGGTCGCAGGGAGAGCCGCTCGATCGCCTGCATGTCATCCTGGTTGCGGCCCGCGGGATTTTGCGCGATTGCGGAGCCGGCAATGTTGTCGATGAACCCGTCGCGCTCGCGGTACATGAAGGCCATACGCGCCTGTATCGTCTCGTTGCCGCCGGTGGCGAAGCCGCGGGCAAGACGCGAGGCATAGTTGCCCGCGCCCAGTGAGAGCGCCGCTGCCGGCGCCATTTCGGGCTTTTTGGTATAGACACTCACAGCGCCGACAGAGGCCGCGGTGCCAAAAAGCGTCGCCTGCGGACCCTTGACGACCTCCACCCGCTCTATATCGAACAGCTCGAAATAGGAGCCCCGTGAGCGCGACACATCGACGCCGTTGTAGTACACAGAGACGCGGGGCGAGGCCTGCGCCGATCCGCTGTCAGAGGTGATGCCACGAATCACGAAGCCGGGGTTGTTCGGACTCTGCTCCTGGATGACAAGGCCGGGCGTGACGTCGGACAGGGCGTCGAGCTCAATGATATTGGCGCGCTCCAGCAGGTCACCGCTGTAGGCGGTAATGCTGATCGGGACATCCTCGACGGATTGTTCGCGGCGCTGCGCGTACACCTTGACTTCCTCTATGGCGGCGCCCGACTCCTGTGCCGCGCTGATTACGGCCAGGGGTAGCGCAGTGCCCGCCAATGCGAGTGACATGGCTGTCCGGGTGAAGGCGTGTTTTCGTGCAGGCATGTTCGTGCTCCGTCGCAATGAAATAGGACGGCCGAAGACTACGGAGGAAATACGTCAGTCAGGTGACGACAATGTGAACTTTACATGACAGGCGCGACATCGCCTGGACGCCTGTCCTGATCGTTTCCGGATTGGGTGACGCCCGGCAGCGCTTTGTTCGGCTGGTGCTCACCCCGAGGGACGGCAACCCACTATTGTTCTGCCAGGCAATAAAGCTATACTCAATTATTTAAAGCGCTGCTCAATTATTTGCCGGGAGGCACCGCGTTTCATGGCTCTGGACTTTGACGGCGCACGCCTGCCGAACCCGAATATCACGGCTGATCATGACGCCTGGCGGACACAGCTGCGTCGTTTCGTTGATACCGAGATCGCGCCCTTTGCCGACGCCTGGGACGAGGCCGGCCACATTCCCGACGAACTCTGGCCGAAAGCCGCTGCTGTGGGGCTGCTCGGTCTGGGCTATCCCGAAGCCTTCGGTGGTACCAGCGAGGGCATTGACGTGTGGCATCAGTGGGTCGTTGCCGAGGAGCTTTCACGGTTCGCAGTGGGTGGCGTCAATGCAAGCCTGATGGTGCACGGCATCGGTCTGCCGCCCGTCATTCACTGGGGCAGCGATGCCATGAAAGCCGCGGTAGCACCGGCGGTTCTCGCCGGTGAAAAACACATCGCCCTGGGTATCACCGAGCCAGGCGGCGGTTCGGACGTTGCCTCGCTGGCGACAACGGCGGTGCGCGACGGTAACGACTATATTATCAACGGCTCCAAGACCTACATCACGGGCGGCATGCGCGCGAACTGGGTGTCGGCGGCGGTGCGCACCGGCGGCAGCGGTGCCCGCGGTGTGTCGATGCTGCTTATTCCGACGGATATACCCGGATTCTCGCGCACGCCGCTGGAGCGCAAGATGGGCTGGTGGGCGTCCGATACGGCGACCCTGCACTTTGACAACCTGCGGGTTCCCGCGGAGAATCTGATCGGCCCGGAGAATCAGGGTTTTCAGGTTATCATGACCAATTTCAATGCAGAGCGCATGGCCATGGCCGCGGGCATGGAGGCGCTGGGACGTGTCTGCCTCGAAGAGGCAGTGCAGTGGGCGCAGCAGCGGAATACGTTTGGCAAACGCCTGGCGGACCATCAGGTCATTCGCCACAAGGTTGCGCAAATGAAACAGAAGCTGAATGCCACCCAGGCCTATATCCGTCTGTGCTATGAGAGCATTGCCGGCGATTGCGCCAGCCCGGGCGATATTGCGCTGCTCAAGGTGCAGGCCAGCGAGACGCTGGAGTTCTGCGCCCGTGAAGCGATGCAGATACTCGGGGGCATGGGCTACATGCGCGGCAACCGGGTGGAGCGCATCTATCGCGAGGTGCGTGTGAATGCCATAGGCGGTGGCTCTGAGGAGATCATGCGCGACCTCGCAGCGCGGCAGTACGGACTGTGAGCATGAAACTGTGGCACTGTGGCGGCGCTCGCTCGTTGCGGCCCCTGTGGACACTGGAAGAGCTCGGGCTCGACTACGAACTCGTTGTGCTGCCGTTTCCACCGCGCGTCTTTGATCGGGATTTTCTGCGCGTCAACAGCCTGGGAACCGTGCCTTACTTTACCCACGGCGCTGTGGAAATGACCGAGTCCGTGGCCATCTGCCAGTACCTGGCCGAGCGTGATCCTGCCCAGGCGCTGGCACTGTCAAACGACCACCCGCAGTACGCCGCCTGGCTGAACTGGCTGCACCAGGCTGATGCCACGCTGACGTTTCCGCAGACCCTTGTACTGCGCTACACCTATCTTGAGCCGGGACCTGACAAGGCTTCCATTGCCGCGGATTACGCGCGCTGGTTCATTGCCCGCCTGCGACGGCTCGATGTCCATCTGGAAAACCACGACTACCTGGTGGACGGGCGCTTTACCGTGGCTGATATTGCCGTGGGCTACGCCCTCTACCTCGGGCGGTCCCTCAAGCTGGACGATCGCTACCAGCCGCAGACCCGGGACTATCTTGAGCGGCTCCTGGCGCGACCCGCTCTGCAGCGCGCCGACGCCATGGCGCCCGCACTGGACCTGTGATGACGCAAACCAACAAGAGGCAGCCATGACCCCTGAACCACATGAACTCGACAGTTTCCGCCAGGACGTCGCCGCCTGGCTTGCGGCGCATCGTCCCGCCGATCCGGGTTTCCTGCTGCCACAGTCATTTATGGAAGTGAGCACTGAGCAGCAGCTGGATTTTCTCAGGGAATGGCAGCACAAGGTGTGGTCAGCGGGCTATCTGGGCATGGCCTGGCCGCGAGCGTACGGGGGTGGCGGCGTCGACCCCGCATTCCAGTCCATTGCTGACCAGGAAATGCGGCGCGCCGGTGTGCCCATCTGCTTCAACGTGATCGGGCTGGGCTGGGCCGGCCCCCTGATCAACGATATCGGTACGGAAGAGGAAAAGTCGACGTATCTGAAGGGCATACTCAGCGGCGAGGATATCTGGTGTCAGGGGTTTTCCGAGCCGGATCATGGCTCTGATCTGGGCGCCGCGCAGACCAGAGCGGAGCGCAATGGAGATGGCTACGTGATCAAAGGAAGCAAAATCTGGACGACCATGGGGAACTACGCGAAGTACATGATCCTTCTGGCGCGAACGAACCCGGATGCACCTCGTAAATATGATGGACTGTCGTTTTTTCTCGCCCCCATGCAGGTGCCCGGTATCGAGACGCGTCCGATACGCAAACTCACTGGCGAATACGGCTTCACCGAGACCTTCTTCACCGATGCGCGCATTCCCGAGGTATCCCGCATGGGCGCGGAGGGTGATGGCTGGAAGATCGCCATGCAAACCCTGCAGTACGAGCGCGGTGCCGAGGCCGGCGCGGCCGGTGGTCTGGCCTTTGTGCGCGTGTCTATCGACGACATGATTCATGAGCTTCGGGATGTCTCGCGCGATGGGTGCCCAGTCCTGGAGGATCCGCTGCTGCGCGATCAGCTGGTGGCGCTGATCATGGAGGAAAAGGCGATGGCGCTGGGCGATCGCCGGGCCGCCATTGCGCCTTTGACGACGGATTACCCGTTTTCCCTGCCGCTGTCGAACAAGCTGCGCTGGACCGAGTACTCGCGCCGCCTGCGTCAGTTTGCGGTCGGCGCGCAGGGCGCCGCGGGCAGCCTTTACGTGGGTGACGAGGCCGCGAGGCAGGGTGGATTCTGGCAGCGCGCCTACATGAACAGCTTTGCTGCAACGATTGGCGGCGGTACCAGCCAGATTCAGGCGAATATTATTGCCGAGCATGTTCTCGGCCTGCCGAAATAGGAGTCGTTCATGTCGGTTATCGGAAGTACGCGGCTGTCTCTGGGTGAAGAGCAGGCCATGCTGCTGGACGTGGCGCGGGACTTCTGCCGTCGGCAGTCGCCCATGTCAGCCGTGCGTGCCCAGCTGGATTCGCCGCTCGGGTTTGACCAGGCCGTGTGGCGGCAGATGGTCGACCTGGGCTGGACGGGAATTGCCCTGCCCGAGGCCGTGGGTGGCTCGGCTCTGGGTGTGGCATCTGTCGTGCCGGTGGCGGAGTCCCTGGGACGTGCCATGCTGGGTACGCCGCTGCTGGCGACAACGCTTGCGGCGCAGCTGCTACAGCGCGCCGCACCGGGGACCCAGGACGATGTCCTGGCGGAAATTGCCGCCGGTGCCGTTGCTACGGTCGCACTGCTGGAAAGCGAGGATTGGGGGGGTACGCGTTACCGGGTAAGTCTCGACGACGACAATCGCCTGCGCGGTGAGAAAATTCTGGTGTGGGATGCACAGGCGGCGGAACTGCTGGTCGTGGTAGCGCGGGACGGTGCTGGCGGGACAGTCCTCGCCCTGGTGCGTCGCGCGGCATTGGCTGACGCCGCCCTGGCGCCGCATAGTCTGATCGACGAGACCCGCCGTGCGGCGCGCATCGATTTTACCGACGTGCAGGCCGAGGCGGTCATTACGGGACCCAGCGTAAGCTCTGCCTTGCGCGACTATCAGCTTCTCGGCGCACTCCTGGTCGCCGCGGAAGCGGGCGGCAGTGCGGCCTCCTGTCTCGACACGACCGTGGACTACCTCAAGACCCGCAAGCAATTCGGCCGGTTGATTGGCTCTTACCAGGCCCTCAAGCACCCGGCGGTGGAACTGCTGACGGCGGTGGATGCAACGCGATCCTTCGTCTACCATGCGGCGAACCTGGTCAGCGATGAACCGCTGTCGCGGGATGCCGAGATTGCCTGTCGCATGGCCAAGGCGCAGGGCACGGAGACGCTGTGCCACGCGGGCGACCGGGCCATACAGTTCCACGGCGGCATGGGGTTCACCTACGAGTGTGATGCCCAGCTCTACCTGCGGCGTGCGCAGTGGGCACAGCCACAGTTCGGTGATGCCAGGCACCACCGCAGGCACCTGGCAGCGCTGCTGCTCGACTGATCGCTGTTCAGGTTGCGACCGCCGTTTCCGCCACATCGCTGCGGCGGCGGGCCGTCCGCTTGCGGTGACCGGGCGTATAATGGGACATGACCAGAAAATCACTGCTTAATCGTCGCGGCGCCTTTGGCCGCAGTCTCGCCATTTCCGTCGCCGGTATACGCGCTGGCGGCGCGTTTGCGCTTGACGGTGCGCTGCAGCGCCTGCGCGGTGCGGACGCCGGCACCGATTCCGAGATGCTGCGCCGCGAGGCCAGGCGTTTTGTCACCGAGCTCGGTCGCCTCAAGGGCACCTATGTCAAGATAGGGCAGATGTTTGCGCTGCTCGGCGAACACTTTCTGCCGCCAGCGCTGACCGAGGCCCTGCACGAGCTCGAGTCTGAAACCCATCCGCTGCCCTGGTCGGAGATTGAACCGGCGCTCCGGAGTTCGCTGGGAGACCGTCTCGACGAGCTGGATGTGGAGACGACCGCACTGGCTGCAGCATCCCTCGCCCAGGTGCACCGTGCCACCGTGCGTGCCAGTGGGCAGCAGATTGTGCTCAAGATCCAGTATCCCGGTCTTGCCAGGGTCATTGACGGCGATTTTGATGCAGTAGTGCGCATGCTTCTCCTCGCGCGCTGGATCAAGGCCGGACGCGAGCTCGACGACTGGCTGGGCGCCATGCGCGCGCAATTACACCACGAGATCGACTATCTGCGGGAGGCTCGCATGGGCGATCATATCAGCGCCTGCGTGGCCGCACGCGGCGAAGCCCTGAATGCGCGTGGCGTCTATTTGCATGTTCCCGAGCGTTATCCTCACTTTTGTACTCGCGAGGTTCTGGCGCTCGAATACATCGATGGTAAGCGGGTCAATCACCCGGATATCGCGACACTGCCCCAGCGGCGTCGCAACGCCCTGGGTCGCGGCATGCTGGACCTGTTTTTCTCGGAGCTGTATCACTGGGGCCTGCTGCAGACAGATCCCAATTTCGGCAATTATCTGATCAGGCGCCACGCCGGTCGGGATGAACTGGTGCTGCTGGATTTTGGTTCGATGCTGCAGTGCGACAATGATTTTCTACACAATTTTGGCAGCACTATCGCCGCGGGTCAGCGTCAGGACCGGGACAGCATCGTGCAGGGTCTGGTCGGGCTGGCTGCCTGCGTCCGGACAGCAGCGATTTTGCCCGCGATACCTTCAGCGATTTCTGTCTGCAGCTGCTTGAGCCCCTGCGGCCGCCGGCGGAGCTGCCCGTCGAATACTGCAATGCGCGCGGTAAGTATCGCTGGGGTCGGTCGCGGCTGATGCAGCGGGTCGGCAGGCAGGCGGCGAGTTCAGCGGCGACCCGGCATTTCGCGACCCCCTCACGTGAGTTTGCCATGATCGCCCGGAAGTTGACCGGTGTCTTTACCTTTATTGCCGTTCTCGATGCCGAATTCAATGGCTATGAGCTGGTGAGGGACTATATCGAAACCTGGCTGGAGGAGACCGCGTGAACGCGGAGAAAGACAAGGGCAAGGACAGGCATGGCGGCGTCGACAAACCGCGCGGCAAGCAGAGCACGGTGCCAACCGGTCGCGTCGGTCGGTTTGCACGGGTGGCACGTCTGACGGCAGGCGTGGCGGGTGGCATGCTTGCCGAGGGCACACGGCAGTGGCGCGCGGGCAACCGTCCGCGTCGCCGGGATCTGCTGCTGACGCCCGGCAACGCGAAACGTGTCGCGGACCAGCTGGCGGATATGCGCGGTGCCGCGATGAAGCTCGGGCAGATTCTGTCGATGGACAATGGTGACATGCTGCCGCGTGAGCTTGCGGATATTCTCGCGCGCCTGCGTTCCGAGGCCAGCGCCATGCCCGAGTCGCAGCTGGAGGTCGCCATGACCGAGGCCTATGGCGCTGACTGGGAGTCGTTGTTCGGCGAATTTGACCGCAACCCCATTGCCGCCGCATCCATCGGGCAGGTCAATCGGGCGGTGGATCACGATGGACGTGAACTCGCCCTGAAAATCCAGTATCCCGGTGTGGCGAAGAGCATCCGCAGCGACGTCGACAATATTGCCAC
>Ga0102943_1001734_pt1 | contig 13269 bp, 16 predicted proteins | sample SalPonC_black_MG_FD_78174 | JGI IMG/M metagenome (GOLD analysis project Ga0102943, IMG submission 78174) | Salt pond soil microbial communities from South San Francisco under conditions of wetland restoration - Salt Pond MetaG... | ecosystem: Environmental > Aquatic > Marine > Intertidal zone >...
AATCACTCATTAAGTGAGTCCGATGACTGGATCGGATGGCGAACCGTTTTCCAGTCGATTCCTGATATTGTTCGTTCTCAGCGATAATTCTTTTACTTTCGTCAAAATTCGATCAATATGATTCACGAACTCGGGAAGCAAAACTCCATCTTCAATGAATTTTTACGCCAAGTGCGGGATGAAGAAATCCAAAAGGACAGACTCCGCATTCGACGAAACATGGAAAGATTGGGTGAAATCTTTGCCTATGAGATCAGCAAAGCTCTAGACTATAAAACCGCAGACGTCACGACTTCGTTGGGCACAGCTGTAATGCGCGTGCCCGAGAGACTGCCTGTATTGGCTACCATCATGCGTGCCGGTCTTCCGTTTCATCAGGGTTTTCTCAATTATTTTGATGGTGCTGACTCTGCTTTTGTTTCTGCTTATCGCAGGCACCTGAAGAATGTAGATGAATTTGAGGTAAAAGTAGAATACCTGAGCAGTCCCGGCTTGAAGGGAAAAGAAGTGATCATCGCAGATCCAATGCTGGCAACGGGTACCAGCATGGCTTTGGTGCACAATGCTTTGCTGGAAAAAGGAAAACCCGAACACGTTCATGTCGCGGCTATTCTCGCCTCGAAGGAAGGAATTGATTATATCAAAAAGAATCTCCCCAAGAACATTACAATTTGGGTAGGAGCTGTAGATGATGAACTCACCGCTCAATCGTACATCGTTCCTGGTTTGGGAGATGCGGGAGACCTTTGTTACGGAAGTAAATAATCTCCGGAATGAGCGCTGAAGTTCTAAGGGCCATCAGCATTTTTCTTCTCAGTGCTACCAAATTATTGTGGGCTCCGGGAACGGCAGCTGCAGCCGGGCTTTCCTTTTGGGAAACGGTTTTTATATCCAGTACGGGGGGCATGACCGGAATTATTTTCTTCTATTACTTCGGTCACATGATTTTTGTGGCGATCGATAATTGGAGAGCAAAAAAGCGAAAAAGAGTCGTGGTCAAGAAAGTTTTTAGTAGAAAGAACCGAATGGTGGTGAACGTGAAGAGTAAGTTTGGAATAATTGGCCTCACTTTTTTAACTCCTTGCATCATCAGTATTCCGATTGGGTGTGTGATCGCTGCTAAGTTTTATTTTCACAATCGACTTACCTTGCCATTGCTCTTAACCTTTACGGTTATGTGGTCCTTCATTTTGTCCATATTTTCATTTTATGTGAAACAATTGTTATTTGCCTAATGCCGAAATACGAACACGTTTTTTTCGATCTGGATCGCACCTTATGGGATTTTGATACCAATTCCAGAATGGCTTTGGATGAAATTTATCTGGAGTTTAAACTTAAAGAAAGAGGTATTGATTCATCAAGCGCGTTCGTAGAAATCTATCAAGCAATTAATGAAGAGCTTTGGGATCGATACCGCAAGGGGTTACTCAATAAAAGAAAGTTAAGGGCACTTCGCTTTTCGAAAACGCTTGAACACTTTGGTTTTGCTGACGAATACTTGGGTGAGCAACTGGGCACTGCCTACATTGAAATTAGTCCTTATAAGACTGCTGTTCTGCCCAATTGCATCGAAATTTTAGACTACTTGGCAGGTCGGTATGAATTGCATATCATCACCAATGGCTTTGAGGAAGTACAAAATATAAAGCTCGATCAGTCCGGATTAACGAAGTATTTTTCGAAGATCATCACGAGTGAGCAAGCGGGTGCGAGAAAACCCGATCCCAAGGTATTCGATTATGCATTTGGTTTGACACGTGGAAGCGTGCAAAACTCATTAATGATAGGGGATGATCTGCGCACTGACATTGAAGGTGCCCGAAACATTCAGATGGATCACGTTTACTTCAATCCTCGTCGGGTTGTGCATTCGGAAGAATTATTCCATGAAATAGAGGATCTGCTCGAACTTAAGAGTTTGCTTTAGGCAAAACGGCCGAAATATGCACCGATCCGTCTGACCTTTCCTGCCTTGTGAAATTTCATGAGTTCTTAAGAGCTCGAATGAACGAATAGCATCAGGTAGGTGAAGGCAATGGGGCTGGCCAAGAGCACTCCGTCGAATCTATCCAAGATTCCACCGTGACCGGGAAGGATATTGCTGGAGTCTTTAACTTTCAAACTACGCTTAAGCAGCGATTCTACTAAATCTCCGAATGATGCGGCAACGATGATAATAATTCCAAGGACCAGCCAGTTGATAATGGAGATGTCATTGGTATAAGAAGAAATGATCACTGCTCCTGTCAGAGCAGCCAGTCCGCCACCAATCGTTCCTTCCCAAGTCTTGTTAGGAGATATTCTGGGAAATAGCTTGGTTCGGCCGAAAAGTTTTCCGAAAACAAATGCCCCTGTGTCGTTTAACCACAACAACACGAAAAAGCCGAGAACTACTCCGGGCTTGTATTCTACGATTATCTCTTCGAAGGTGAAAACATTTAACAATGCCAAAGGAGCCATGATGTAGATAATACCGATGATGGTATGGGCAATATTTGTAAACGGATCCGGCCTTTTGCGGTATAATTCATAAACGAAAATGGCCATGAAAAAGGGAATGCTCAGCGAAACGATTGCCGTTTCGGCCACCTTCAATTTGACGAGTTCAATCGTTACATACAATGCAGTACCGGTGATGACTCCTAATGTACCTTGGGGATGGTGCCCGCCAAATTTGACCAAGCTATAATATTCCAGCATACCCAAAATACCCACCACATAAAAAAGGGATGCCAAGGTGTATGGATTCAGCCAAATCGCTCCGATTACGATGATCAGAAATACGAGTCCCGTAGTAATACGCAGAAAAAGTTCTTTCACAACTTTGTCTCGCTTATGATTTTCTTAGAGCGTAACACATCATTGGTATTGACCATCAGATCAATCTCACCAATCGTTACATAAATGGAATCTTGCTTGTTCATAACGATTGCGTCAATACCATTCTCTTTCAGAATGTGCCTGAGCAATTCAATGTGCTGCAAATTATTTGTGCTGTATACTTTGACCCAGTTCACAGCGTGAAATCTACTCCTTTTTTGTGATATCTCCGTCAGAGACTTCTTCAGAATTTTCCGTTTCGACCTTATTCGCACCGTTTTCTTGTGCAGCCGGTGTAGGCACTACCGCTTCGGGGTCGCCTTCCTGAATCGCTTCTTCGGGCTTCGCTTTTTTCTCTTCCCCTTCAGGCACCAAAAGTTCATCTTTTTCAAAAGGACGTTTGCCAAAGATTTTTTCCAAATCTTCTTTGAAAATCACCTCTTTCTCAAGAAGTTGATTGGCCAGTTGAGTCAATTTTTCTCTGTTTTTTGAAAGAAGATCTTTTGCACGAGCGTATTGATGTTCCACGATCTTTTTCACCTCCGTGTCCATCAATTCTGCCGTTTTATCACTATACGGTTTTTGGAAGTTGTAATCGGAGTTTCCTCTCGAATCGTAGAAACTGATGTTTCCAATCGCTTCATTCAAACCGTAAATGGATACCATGGAATAAGCTTGTTTGGTTACTTTTTCCAAATCGCTTAATGCACCGGTGGTAATTTCGTCGAATATGATTTTTTCCGCCGCTCTTCCTCCGAGGGCTGCGCACATTTCGTCCAAAATCTGATTGGTCGAATTCAGCGATCGCTCCTCGGGGAGATACCAAGCTGCTCCTAAGGATTGACCACGAGGCACGATGGTGACTTTCACTAACGGATGAGCATGTTCAAGCAACCACGATACCGTGGCATGACCTGCCTCATGGAAAGCGATTACTTCTTTTTCCTTTTTCGTTATAATCTTATTCTTCTTCTCAAGACCGCCTATTATTCGGTCTACCGCATCGAGGAAGTCTTGTTTCACCACCTCGGTATGTTTCTTCCGAGCTGCGATCAGAGCAGCCTCGTTGCATATGTTTGCAATATCGGCCCCGCTAAAGCCGGGTGTTTGCTTAGCCAAAAAGTCGATATCAATGTTCTTGTCTACCTTAATTGGCTTAAGGTGCACCGCGAAAATTTCTTTCCTTTCATTCAAGTCAGGCATATCGACATAAATCTGTCGGTCGAACCTTCCTGCCCGCATCAGAGCACGATCCAGTACATCAGCCCGGTTAGTGGCAGCGAGTATGATCACACCACTATTGGTTCCAAACCCATCCATCTCGGTGAGGAGCTGGTTGAGGGTATTTTCTCTCTCATCGTTGGCTCCCATGCTGGCACTTCGGCCTCGAGCTCTACCGATGGCATCTATCTCATCGATGAAAATAATCGCAGGCGCTTTCTCTTTGGCTTGCTTGAAAAGGTCACGAACCCTGCTGGCTCCTACACCCACAAACATCTCTACAAAGTCAGAACCTGACAGAGAGAAGAAAGGCACTTGAGCTTCGCCGGCCACGGCTTTAGCCAAAAGCGTTTTACCTGTACCTGGAGGGCCCACCAGCAATGCTCCTTTCGGGATTTTTGCCCCTAGCTGAGTGTAGCGCTTCGGATTTTTCAGAAAGTCCACAATTTCTTGAATCTCTTCTTTGGCACCTTCTAATCCCGCTACGTCGTTGAAAGTCACGTTAGTTCCTTTCGTCTTGTCGAAGAGCTGAGCCTTCGATTTTCCGATATTGAAAATTTGTCCGCCGGCACCACCGCCACCGCCTATTCTTCGCATCACAAACATCCAAACGGCTATCATGATACCAATGAATAAAATCCACGTGAAGAGCTCCTTGCCCCATTCAGAGCGAGTTTTATAGTCGTAAGTGAATGAATATTCATCACTCCATGTGTCGAGCTTTTCTTGAAAACTATCGGCGGGACCAATGTCAAATTTGTAATGCGGTCCCGAATTTTCAGCTCCCGATATAAGCGGTTGCTTAATCTTTTTGGAATGTTCCTCTTTTTGAAGGGCCTCTTCGGTAAGGTAAACTTCGGCCAGCTGCTTGTTGTAGATGACCACTCTTTTCACTTCACCGTCCTTGATCATTTCTTCGAACTCAGGCAGGCTGATGCCCGTCATGTTTCCGTTGAAATTAAAAAGGTTGAGGGAAATCAGAACCACACCGATTATGGCGTAGATCCAATAAAAGTTGAACGGCTTCTTGGGGTTATTTCCCCCGGTAGCCGGCTTCTTTTTCTTAATATTCTTGTATTGTTTACTGCTATTTGAGTCAGACATTGTTTTCTCCTAAATGCTAGAATGTATGTTCGAGTTGTTTAACGTCTGCATCAGCCCAAAGTTTTTCCAAATTGTAAAACCTTCGCGATTCTTCTTTAAAAACGTGAACTACGACGTTGAAATAGTCCAATAATATCCAGTCTGCTTTTTCGCTGCCTTCTTTGCTTACCGGGTTTTCTCCTACTTCTGTGAAAAGGTGTTTTTGAACGGAACGTGCGATAGCCTCAACATGGGTATCCGAAGTTCCGTGACAGATTATGAAGAAATCGGTGACAGAATTGGGAATATTACGAAGGTCGATTGACAGGACTTCTTTTCCTTTCACTTCATCGATAGCTTCAAGAGCCTTTTCGGCTAGGTCGGGTGAAGTGTAGATGGGTTTTTTTATCATTCAAATTTATTACTCAAACCACAAAATTAAGCATTTTAGCGGTCTGAAGAGTTCTATCCAATGATCGGAAAGTCAATTACAGAATTGGATTCTGTAGACAGCACAAACAACTATATTGCCAAAGCACTTGATAGCGGTGAATACCGGTGGGGAACTGCTATTTTGGCGCATTTTCAGACGAATGGCAGAGGTCAAAGGGCTGCAACATGGCAGAGTGACAATAGGCAAAACCTAACCTTTTCTTTTGCTTTGCCCCTAAAAGGATTCGATAGTCGTGCTTATTTTAGCATTTCTCGGGCCATCAGTTTGGCCATTCTCCATACCATCAGGCCATATTTCAACCATGAAGCTCTAATCAAATGGCCCAATGATATCCTGGTCGATCAAAAGAAAATCGCCGGAATACTAATTGAAAATAAGTTGACCAAAAATCCGGCAGCCATCTGTGGTATCGGTTTAAACATAAACCAAACGGTATTCGCCGATTTGGCGCAGGTTACTTCTCTTAAACTCCTGACAGGAGCTTCTTTTGATAACCGCCGCGTTTTGGACGACTTACTTATAAGCTTGAATCGAGAATGGGGTATGCTGAACTCGGGTGACTTTAGAAATCAAAAAGCGCGATACGAAGCCGAACTTTTCGGACTAAATCGAACCATACATTTTTTAGAAAATGACCATGCTTGGAAAGGGCAAATCACCGGTACAACGGAAGATGGCAGGCTTTTGATCAAGCGCGAAGGTGTAGAAAAACCCTTTTTGCCCAAGAGCGTCAAGATACTTTACTGAAATTTTTCTTGAAGCCTGTCGGCAATGAAGTCGAATAAGTTAGTCAGTGGTTTTTGAACCATCATTTTCAAAAAAGGATTGACTTCAACCACCACATTTTGATAGACTTCAGTAACACTGTCAGCTTCATCAAAAAAGATGTCTAGAGCAATAGGAAAAGGCGCCTTCTCACCACCCTTTAACTGAATCAGTGAGGGTTCTTCCACATTTTCCTTTTGGAGATCGATGGTTGCCGTACCTTGAATTTTAAAACTGCAGTAGTCTTTGTTGCTTTCCCAATCAGATATTTTATCCATTGGCAGCAGCTCCTTAAAGTTATTCAGATCAGATACAAAGTCGAATACCTCTTTGCGGGGGGCTTTGATGCTTACTTTTTTGCTTTCAATTTTCATACTCAGGCATTCCAGTTTTGGGGATTACTTCTCCATTCTTTTAGTGACTGAAGGCTTTCTTCATCCACATAATTCAATTCCATGGCCTCCTCAATCAGTGCCGTGTAGTTGCTTAGAGTGATCAAATCGCAATCTGCTTTTGCAAAATTTTCTTTAGCTACTTCAAATCCATATGTAAAGATCGCTGCCATCCCAATTACTTCCGCTCCCGCTGCTCTAAGCGCTTCCACCGCATCCAGGCTGCTCTTTCCCGTTGAGACCAGATCTTCGATCACCATCACTTTCTGACCTTTTTCAAGATGGCCTTCCACCTTATTTTGGAGTCCGTGTCCCTTAGATGATGAACGAACATAAATAAATGGAAACCCCAAAGCTTCGGCTACCAGAGCGCCATGAGCAATGCCACCGGTAGCCACACCGGCAATTACCTCGGTATTAGCAAATTTTTCACGAATATTGCGTACGAATTCATTTCTGATCAGAAGTCTTACCTCGGGATAAGAAAGGGTTTGGCGATTGTCGCAATAGATCGGTGATTTCCATCCGCTGGCCCACGTAAAGGGTGCTCCCGGGCTTAGTTTTACGGCTTTGATTTTCAGGAGGAATTCAGCAATTTTTCGCTCTGCTGTTTGAGTGTTTTGCATGACTTCAAATGTATAAAGTTTTCATCAACAATAAATCAATTATCCTTACGGACCGGAGGATTCCCGATGCAGTCGGTGATAATCAGGTGTATCTGACTTATGATGATTTTGAAGAGCTCGCCTACACCATTAATTTTTTAGAGTATTCATCCCACCTGCAGGGTGTTATTTTTTATCATGAAAACCTCGAACGACTCTGGGCAGACTTCAGAGCTCACTTTAGGGAGATTGATGCGGCGGGAGGATTGGTGCACAATGAAAACAATGAGCACCTCCTGATCTACCGAAAAGGAAAATGGGATTTGCCAAAAGGGAAGCTGGACGAAGGTGAAACGCCTCAGCAAGGCGCACTCAGAGAGGTAGAAGAAGAGTGCGGAATAAGCGATTTGAAATTGGGCGAGGAGCTTGCCCCTTCGTACCACATCTATGAGCTAAACGGAGTTCGCATCTTGAAGAAAACGTATTGGTTTGAGATGACTAGTGCTCAACAGGAATTTACACCCGAGACTGAAGAAGACATCGAAAAAGTGGTATGGGTGGACCTTAATAGAAATGTGGTTGAAGAGTTGGACACATACCCTAATATTCGGTTGGTCCTTAGAAGAGCTATTGACCTACTTTAATTTTCTGTTCCTCCCTTACCTTGGCCCGAATCGAATAAAGTCTTTCTTCTAATCCTTCGCTCGGTTTATTGATGTCTTTGGTCAGTTCTCCGTTTGAATCCATCCATCCGTACCAAGGCAGTCGGTAGATATCCAAATCATTCAGCAGTCCTTCCGGAAATGTCACATCGATGGTTTGCCAATTCTTATTGTTGTGCTCATCGGGATCCAAGACCAATTCCACAACTTGGAAGAAATCACCATACTCTTCCATAAGTGCGCTGATTAAGCCCGACTCCCGTTTCCATTCGTTGCTGGTAGTCTGGGCCACTACTACCAAAGTAGGTTTCTGCAGCAATTGCATTTCTTTTAAAGGCGGAAACAGCTCAGGCAAATTCGTAGCCAGCGATCGTTCATAATCCATCCTGATTTTTCGAGCGGCTTTTTCAATCATGTCAGAGTAGGCCTTTGACTCAATGGAATGCAAAATTTCAACCAGTTTTTCCCCCGAATAGGTCTTAAGATAAATAGACTCTTTGATCGATTTCAGCATTACCCATTGCCTGATCTCTTTCTCTTGCAGGAAATCATCCTTTAAAAAAAGGCTATCCAATTCATTGTATGTCAGTCCACCTGAAATTTTGTTGGAGATGCTGGCACCGCCAAAATTCAGGTCATAGCGATTGAAATAATTACTGTAGAAAACATTGAAAAATGAGTAGAATGAAGGATTGGAAAGTTTGAGCTCCTCATCTTTTAAATAGCTTGAGTAAATTTCATTTTTCGGAAATCCCGCTGTCAATTTCATCTCAGCTATCGAATAACGAATGTAACCTGCCAAAAAATCATTCTCAGGCAATTCATGCTCGGACTCGAATGCCTTTACTTCCTTCCGTAGTGCCGGATTTCCTATTAGTCGGGCATTTTGAGTGAAGAAGTCAAAATAGCTCTCATTGAATTTCACGATTTCTGCATTCACATCCGTCGAGTCCAGATTGATAAAAACATAATCGAAGCTTCCGGGCCTCCAACTTGGAATTAAAATGAATTCAGGCGAAGGAGAAATTTCAATGGCGTACGTTTCTTCCGGCTCGACGAAGAGAGGTGCAGTAAATCGGTTCACGCTCAACCAAACGTGGTTGATTTCTGTATTTTCAAAAGTGAGTTGAAACTGACCTTTTGCATCAACCGTATCGCGGTCCAATACTATTTTTTCTCCTGAAATGGGGTTTTGATAACGACTGATTTCTACTGTGAAACCCGGCCATTCAGAAGCCACCCCGGTTAATTGAGTAGTTTGAGCTACCGCAAAAAAGGGCAACAAGAAAAGAAATAACCAAGTTTTAAAATTCCTCATTCAACTGTATAGAATTCGGTATAAACTTGGTGACGTCTCCGCCGTTTCGCAAAATATCGCGCACGATGGTAGAGCTGTAAGCCGAAAGCTCAGGGCTGGTTACAAAAAACACAGAATCCACCTCGGGAGCGAGTTCCTTGTTCATTTGCGCAATGGACGATTCAAATTGGAAGTCTTCCGAATTGCGCACGCCTCTAATGATATGAGAAGCGCCAACCTTACGACAGTAGTTTACGGTGAGTCCTTCGTAATGATCTACTACGATGCGGTCTTCGAAATTAAACGTTTGTTTGATCCATTGCATTCTCTCTTCTAACGAAAACATGTACTTCTTATTGGAGTTGACCCCAATTGCGATAATCACCTTATCAAAGAGTGGTAGCGCTCGCTTGATGATGTCTTCATGTCCTTTCGTGATTGGATCAAATGATCCCGGGAAGATGGCAATCTTGTCCATGAATTTACGAATTAAGTGCTTTTCTAACCTTCAGGCATTTTTCTAAAATAGGCCTGAGTTTATTGAGTTGAAGCATGGTAAAAGGATCGCTTTGAGCCGTGTGTGGTTCAGGGTGAACTTCCATAAAAAAACCGTCTGCACCGGTGGCTATTGCCGAAAGGGCGATGGCTTCAATGAGTTCAGGGTCTCCTCCTGTTACACCGGATGTCTGATTGGGTTTTTGAACGCTGTGCGTGCAGTCCATTACCACCGGCTGTCCGATCTTTTTCATCCGACTGACGGAAGTCGCGTCTACGATGAGGTCGTGATAGCCGAAAGTGGTTCCGCGTTCGCATACCCAAACTTTATCGTTGCCGGTAGCTTTGACTTTCTCTACGGCAAACTTCATCGCTTCGGGGCTCAAGAACTGGCCTTTTTTGATGTTGACCGTACACCCCGATTCACCTGCAGCCTTGAGTAGTTTGCTTTGCCGACATAGAAAAGCGGGAATTTGGAGGTGGGTAACGTATGGAGACACTTCTGCGGGTTCATGGCTCTCGTGAACATCGGTGATGTTTTCTATCCCGAATTTATCGCGAATGGCCTTGTGAATACTCAGCGCCTCGTTTTTATCAATTCCCGTAAAGCTATCTAATTTGCTTCGGTTTGCTTTCTCATAGCTCCCTTTGAAAATGTATCGGATGTCCAAGTCATCACAAATCTTCTTTACCTCTTCGGCAATGTAGAAAGACATGGCTTCATCTTCAATGGCACAGGGCCCTGCAATCAGGAAAAATTGACTCATTCTTCTTTGGCTTTTTGTCCGAGGTAACCGCTGTGGTGCCTCTTTGCATATTCTTGTTTTGTAAATCCTATTTTCTCCATGAGCAGCACTACCAAAATATCTCCTGCTACGGTCATTACCGTAGTAGAGGTAGTAGGAGTGAGGCCCAGCGGGCAAATCTCTTCGGGTCCTCCGGTCCACAAGACCACGTCAGCACTCTCTGCCAGTTCGCTGTCTTTTTTTCCGGTAAGGACGATGAACTTGATCTCCGGATGCAATCGGTGAGCCAAAAAATCGAGTTCAAGTAATTCTCTCGTCTTTCCACTGTTTGAGATGGCAATGACGATATCGTTTTTTTGAATGATTCCCAAGTCGCCGTGCTGCGCTTCGGCAGGATGTAAGAAAAAAGCAGGTGTTCCGGTCGAGCTCAACGTTGTGGCAATGTTGACGCCTATCTGCCCGGCTTTTCCCATACCGCTAACGATTACTTTTCCATCTTTCTGATGAACTTGCTCGTAGATGAGCTCCACCGCTTTTTCCACCGCCCCTTCGATCGGGATGTTCCGAATGGCCTCTATTTCTTTTTCAATCAGAGCTGTGATTTTGTCTTGCATGGTTTTATTCTAATGGCAAGCAAAAGTAATTCTAATCCGCTAACCCTCTATCTGAAGAAACTGAAATGGACATTTCCCATTTGGTGATGCTCGGTAAATCGAGGGTGGTCGCTCAAATCGGTCTCTTTTCCATGCTCGAGAATAAAGATTCCTCCGGGCGAAAGCCAACCCGTATTCCAAACCAAATCGGGCAATTCGGGGATCCTTTTTTCGGCATAGGGCGGATCGGCAAACACAATGTCAAACTTTCCTTTAGGACTTTTGAAGAGATTAAACACATCGGCCTGAACGACCTTCAGGTTGTGGATATCCCAATCCTTCGCAATCTTGAGGAGATGTCTTTTCGAATAGGGGCTCACATCTACCGCCGTGACGCTGGTAGCTCCTCTGCTTACGAACTCCAAGCTCATGCCGCCTATCCCGAAGAAGAGATCGAGGACAACGGCATCCATCAATAAATCATGATGGTTGAGCACATTAAAAATTGCCTCCTTCGCCATATCGGTCGTAGGACGCGCCTTGATCTGCTTTGGCGCCTCAAATCTGCGCGCTTTAAATTTGCCTCCGACTACGCGCATTGAGGTATAATTTCTTCCAATTGACCATCACTCGAGCTTGGCCGGGTGTCCTTTAAGTTTATCAGAAATTTCTTTGCCTGTGTTCTGACGGAGGACAATATTCTGCCTGATCCTCCCATTTCTGTGGGAATTTCGGTTGAAATGTCCAGTTTTTTTAGCGTATAGAAAATATAGTAAATCAAATCCTCCGGCTTTTCAGTTTCAATACTGTTTGCCAGAAGCAAAGAGCCCTTTTTGAAGATGCTGACTATAGCGCTCTGGTCGAGCAGTTGCACGTGTAGAAAGTCAGTCTGTCTTTCGCTTACCCTTCGTCTGCCATACTCCAGTATCGTGCTTGCCAAATGCTTAATTTCTAATGCCGGTTGAATTTGATTTAGCACCTTTTGGGCTCTATTGTCCTGCTCATAGATCAATACGCATTCTAATCCGTCCAATGAAGAGTAAGACAAAGGGCTATCTTCGCTAAAACCGGTATTCAACTTCAAGTATCTGATGGCATCTTCTTCCCGAAAGATGGCAGCAGGGACCAAGGTCCAGTGCGGGTGAGTTATGGCTGCAAAGAGATGATTCTTAGTTTGCAATTCGCTGAAGTCATAATCGGTGGCTCGATTGCAAGAGATCGTTTTGACAAAGTCCGCACCTTCTAAATCAGAATAGCAGTGGATACGAAAAAAATTGGGCTCAAAAAGGAGCCCAATCGTTTCAATATTGTCTTCGCCTAAGGTGAATTTTTCCATGGCGGAGTATTTTTATTCTGTCCAGTTACCGCTCGTGTTGGCTTCGGTCAATGAACCTACCTTGTACTGTTCAGCAAAAGGCTCAGGATCGAGCACCTGAAATACAGGAGTTGGCGCCCCGCTGACTTCAATTACATCTGCTTGCATTTGGAAACGGTGGTCGGCATAAGGTACATAGGGTAGAGAGTCAACGTAAAACTTGGTCTTGCGCTTGTCTTTGTCGTCTTCATTAAAAATGTAATTGAGCACATCCACCTCAATCGTATCTCTAACGATTAAGCCTTGGGCAATCACTTCTTGCTCCGTCATATCCTCAGGCATGCTTTGAATAATTCCCGCCTCCATTGCCATTTCTTCCGTGGGCAATGAATCGGGAAGAGAGCCCAAACGTTTGATCAACGAAATTTCACCATTCTTCAAAAAGTAGATAAGAGAGTCGAAGGAGTTGGCGTATTTTCCGTGTTCCTTGTTGTAGGCAATCTGAGCTTTACGTATATCCTTCAATCGCTGTACTACGGCGGTCTTCACCTTTTCCTTCTGTCTGTAGTAGGCGAGCTCGTCTTGAATTACGTCATAATCCATGTAGGCAAAGTAAGCTGCACCAATGGCAACTACGATGGTAACAATCATCTGAATTTTTCTATTGATAATTCCTTTTACATAGAGTGCACCCAGAATTCCAACGATCAGGATACCTAATCCTGCCAATTTAAAGAGGTTGGTTTGACCGGAGGAAATGATGAGAAGTAACAGCCCCATTAGTATGAGAAGCACCGGAAACAAATAAGCACCAAGTA
>Ga0102943_1001735_pt1 | contig 13259 bp, 8 predicted proteins | sample SalPonC_black_MG_FD_78174 | JGI IMG/M metagenome (GOLD analysis project Ga0102943, IMG submission 78174) | Salt pond soil microbial communities from South San Francisco under conditions of wetland restoration - Salt Pond MetaG... | ecosystem: Environmental > Aquatic > Marine > Intertidal zone >...
AACGTCGATTTAACGCCCTGGACCTCATTCACCTCCATTTTACAGTATGATACGGTAAGCGATCTGCTTGGCCTCTTCAACCGATTCCGCTGGATCATTCAGCCCGGCGCCGATCTCTATCTTGTCCACACCTGGAACTGGATTCAGGTTGACGACCGATTTTCGCCATTGGAAACTCAGGGGTCGGTAAAGGTGAGCTATACGTATCGGTTTTAGACTTTAACTGTTTTGATATACTTTTCTGAACAGTCTCTCAGGATCCCTTGGGAGTTTAAGCTCTTTCTTACAGAATTTGTACTCTATCTCCTGGTTTTAGGTTGTGCGATTGTGGATTCAGAATGACACGCTGGTTCGGTTCAATGCCCGATATTACTTCCATTTGACGACCACCAATGGGCTTGCCCAGTTCTACTATTCTTTCTCTTACTCGCCCATTTTGGATAAGCCATACTACTGTTTCACCATCGTTTTCAATTACTGCAGTTCTTTCTACCGTAAGCACGGCTTTGACAGGTGTATTTTCAAAAACTTCTTGGTCAATAAAGAAAACCTTTACACTCATATTGGGCTTAAATCTGCTGTCTGGATTCAATAGTCGAACTTTGACATTGACTGTATTCGTAGCCAAAGTAGCGGAGGGCATAATTTGGTAAATATCGGCTGCATACTCCATTCCAGGATAACCATCCAATATTACCGCGGCCGATTGATTTTCATTGATTTTGGTAAAGTCCTCTTGGTTGACATCCACCTCGGCCAAAACGCTGGAGTCGTCTGCCAGCCTGCATATCCCCTGTATGGCCATCTCGCCTATCTCTACCATCTTATCGATGATGAGTCCACTGAATGGGGCCAGGATTGTTCTGTTATTAATCTGTGTATTCAGCAGGTTAAGGCTGGCCTGTGCTAATTCCAGCTGGTTTTCAGTTTGTTGCAGGTCCGCTTCTGAGGCACCTCCCGTAAGGTGCAGGTTTTTGGTGCGTGTTAGTATCTCTTCAAGATTGCGAATTGTAATTTCCTGTATCTGCCGCTTGTTTACAAGCTCGGTGTTGTCAAATTCGGCCAGTAGTGCTCCCTGTTGTACGTTGTCGCCCACATTAAACGTCAGCCGTGTCACCGGGGTTTGTGCAGTGGCACTTATTGTCGATACTCTGGGGTAGGTAACATATCCACTCAGACGCAATACAGGCTGTGCAGTAATACCCACTCGCTGGTACGATACCACTGAACTAGTGACCTGTATCGGCTCATACGCTTTCCATATATACCAGACCGCAACCATTGCGAGCAATGTAAGCAGCGAATATATCAACCGTTTTACCTTCCGCTTTCTGCTTGTTTTTTCACGGTCACGGGTTAACTGGGCCGCAAGTTTTTGGATGCGTGTTTTATCAGGTTCTTTTCTCTCATTCTGTTTAGGTTGGTCAAAATTTTCATTTTCAGTCATGGAAGTCATCAGGGTGCCCCTTTAATTATTAGCTTTCCAAAAATTTGAGATATCAGTCCCAACCGTACGTTCAAGCTGACCTAATATTTGGGCCATGTCTGAACGGGTTTTCTCCAATGCCGCTTCTGCCGCCGCTTTTGGAATTATCGACTGCATGTATTCCAGCCTGGGGATCCCCCCATTCTTGTATGAGCCTTCCATCATCGCAACATTTGCATTAAACTGCTGAAGCAGCATACTGTTATTTTTTTCGAGTTCCCGCAGAATCTCCAGATCTTCCAGGAGAGTCTGAATCTCAGCCCAGATCTGCTCTTCCAGTTGGTACCCCATTTCTCGGTACTGCTGTTTCATAGCATGCGACTGGCTTTTCTGGGAGCGTACGCGGGAACCGTCAAACAACGTATAGGTGAATCCAATGCCCACCCGCCAGTTGAACGGATCTAGTCCACGGCTGCTCAGACTCGAATAATAGCCAAACGCATCGGGGCCAAAGTAGGAGAAATCAGACTGCAGCATCAGTGTGGGATATTTGAGTGCTTCTAAAGATCGTGAAAAGTATTCCTGTTGTTGGCTTTGATATTTCAGCTGCTGGATGTCCTGCCGGTGCTGCAACGCCCAGAGATATAAAAGCTCGGAGTGGTGGGATAAATTTTCCTCTTCGGGTATTGAGGGTAGTTGTCCCACAGTATCAAATGAAAACGTTTCCTGTCCTGTCATATAAGCCAGTATAACCAGCGTTTTGCGGTACTCACTCCGCGCAACGATACGTTTGGAGTGAATATCCTGTAAGTCAACCTGTGCCTTGAGTACATCGATGGGAAGGGCTACTCCATTATTTAAGCGCTCACGGTTAATCTGGGCCAGTTCTTCAGCATATGGTATTATTGCGGAGTAGATACTGTCAAGCTGTTGGTAATAAAGCGACAGGTAAAATTGGTGACGCACTTTGTTTGTCAGCTCGAATTCTTTCTGGTTGAAATCAACATCTACCAACTGATGCTGGTAATGGGCGGACTGTATATGATTTCGTGTTTTCCCGAAGTCATAGAGTACCTGGTTGAGTTCAAAACGGGAGACAAATGTATTTCTGGTTCCCTGCCGCGCCAGGACCGTTTCGTTTTCAAATTCCACAGGAATGCGGGGGGCTTCATTGGCGTGACTCACAAACGTCCTGAAATGTAGTGTGGGTAGGTAATCGGCTTTGAGAAATTTTATCTGTTGCCGGACGGTTTCATGGACATAATCATATTGCTTCTGGAGGTCATTTTCAGTACTCGCCAGTGTAATCGCCTCCTCAAGAGTCAATATACGTTTCTGTGCATATACACCTGTTGCAACACTGCTCATAAAAATGAATGCGAGCATCAAAGTGAACAGAGAGGCATAGCAGTTGTACTTTACGTTGTACGTCATACTCTCTCCTTACTTGTTTAGTGCTTCAATGATCGGTATCCTTGTGGCATTATTGACCGGGATCCATCCCCCTATGCCTCCCATGATTATGGAAAAGAGAAACCCGATTATAACAAGCATGGGAGTGAGTGAGAGTTTAAATGAGATATATCCTAATCCCACAATTGGAGCAATAAAAGGAAAACCCTGCAAAAAAAAGATAATTACCGTTGCCACCACGAAACCAAGAAATGCCATAATCAATGTCTCCAGCAATGTGGCCCAACGAACTGATCCGGCCTGGAAACCAATAGCTCGTAAGGCCCCAAGTTCTCCCGTTCTGTCAGCAAGAGAGGCATACATGGTATTCATGGCGCTAAATATTGCACCAATAGAAAGTACGACTGCAATAAACCAAGCCAGGGCTACATAACCATCAACAGAATTCATGCCCTCAGCAAAATATTCTGTTTCAGCCACAGCATGGACAAACGTTTGGCGATCGTTATTTAGCCTTTCGATGAGTGTCGAGACAAAGTTCGGATCCTTCAAGACCATCCATATACTGGATATTTCCTGGGCGTCAAACCCAAAAATCATATTGCTCCTGTAGGTCCATATTTCCGATTCAAATGGTGACCCGTCATCCTCAAAAACGCCCAATATCTTCCATTCCTGCTGATTTGCAATAAAATGGTCTCCAATCGCAGCCTGCGTACTTTCAAATATACTTTTCCCAACAAGTACTTCATTACCCAATATCGGATCGGGAAGTCGGCCGTTCACCAACTCAAACTGATAATGTACTTCCTGTGCCTTTTTAAAGTCAACACCTCTGAAATTTACTTGAACCCGACCTCCGTGCAATCCTTCAATGTAGGTTGTTTTTACTACCTCCTCAGAAGTTACGGGCCGGCCATCGGAATCAAGCTTGATTTCCGGGTGTAATACAACCGCTTGTTTAGCCATGGTGGGCAACTGGCTTTTATTTTCAGTTGTTGCATTTTTACTTAAAACAAACACCCGATCTGGGGAACCGGCCGAAATCAGGGTCTCCTGAATGCCATGCAGCATAGCCAGCGAAACCATCAATACGACTACGACGAGGGCAAATGAACCCACTGTCATCAACGTGGAAACTTTGCGCTGAAACAGGCTCTTTATACTATAGGAAAAAGGGATTTTCATAAGCTGTGCAATATGTTAATGACGTTTACCCGCGAGGCATTAAACGCAGGAACAATTCCGCTCAAAATGCCTAGCACCACTGATATTCCCAGCCCGGTGATTGCGACGGTCTGTTGTACTACAAACTCGTGTGTCAGCCCAAGAGGTAGTGAAAATCCCCTGAGATTAAAGAGCATGTATGCGAAAAAAATTCCTATGACCCCGGCAACCAGAGAAATAAAGATCGCTTCACCAATGACGAGGGAAAGGATGTGACCCGGCTTATATCCAATCGCCTTCATCAAGGCAATTTCTTTCCTTCGCTCTCGCATTGAGAGAGAAATTGTATTTACAGTAACCAGTAACATACTAAACAGAACAACAGATGAGACCGCTTGGATGATCAACTGAATAGTAGCCGTGTAGGAGGTCAACCGCGAAAGCATGGAGCTTTCAGTTTCAACACTTACGTCCACTGGGCCCATACGGTAATAATTAGTGACACTTTGAATTACCGGCAAAACGCTGGCGGGCTTATCCAGTCGTAGCCAAAAAACGGAAACTTTCCCGGGATCTCCAATCAGGTTGTCGTAATACCGCCAGTTGATTAGCATACGTGTTTCCATCTGCTCGCTACTCTCCCTTGTGTCTTTATAAACTCCACTTATGATCAAACTCAAATCTATATTGTGCTGAATTGAACTCAACTGTATGGCATCTCCAACTTTCCATTTAAATTGATTCATGATCTTTTCCCCGACAATAACTCCGTTTCTTCGCTTCAAGAAATCCTCATATTGTTCAATAGCGATTTTTGATGCTGAAGACTCAAATACCTGTTGATAAGTAACCGGATCTACAAGTATTGCAACAAAATAGTTACTCTCCATGCCTACCGTCACAATTGCAAAATTGGTCGGAGTTACTGAGGTAACCCCGTCAAACTGTTGCAGTTGCCCCCAGTAACCCTCGGGGAGCTGGTGGCGTGGACCTGAATAGCGTTCTATAACGCCCAATTTTGTCTCTCCTGTTCCAAGTGCTACATCCATAGCTAATGCGGAAACAACTGTTTGCAGCAGTGTAAATATAAATAGAGCCAGCGCTACAGATCCCATTGTTAGGAGTGTCCGCTTTTTATTTCTTAGCAAATTTTTAACGATCAGTAGTATCCACTTCATGAATTGACTCCTAACCAAAATTTCCCGGACTGGAATATACTCTATCCTCCCGGGGGATATTTATTTGCTTGTCGTCGATCAGCAAACCCTTTTCCAGAAACTTCACTGTTTTGGCATGTTGCGATGCATGTGGATCGTGGGTGACCATGATGATTGTTTTCCCAAGATCGCCGTTCAGTGTATCAAAGAGCTCAAGCACCTCTTCAGTTGAACCATAATCCAAATTTCCAGTGGGCTCGTCTGCAATAATTATGAGTGGATCTGTAACCACCGCCCGGGCGATGCACACTCGCTGTTGTTGTCCACCGGAGAGTTGTCGAGGGTAATACGTCATCCGATTGTCAAGCCCAACTATAGCTAAGGCCGCTTCCACCAATATCCGGCGTTCACTTCTGCTGGTATCGAAAAGTAATAATGGGAGCTCCACATTTTCGTAAGCAGTCAGTATTGGTATCAAGTGATATTGTTGAAAAATAAAACCGATATTCTCGTGTCGCCACGCTGAGAGCTCGGGCTCCCTCAATCCTACAATATTCATGCTATTCATGATTACAGCCCCAGAGGTGGGGCTATCTAGTCCTGAAATAATGTTAAGCAGCGTTGACTTCCCTGAGCCGGAAGGTCCCATTAAGGTTATAAAATCGCCACTATTAACTTTTAAATTGACCTCCTCCAGTACATGGGTTTCAATCTCTCCATTCAGGTATATTTTACTGATTTGAATAATATCTAGCAATGGTTCCATAATAGCGGATAATCTGGTTCTCGCCTGATTGGGAATTTTGTAGTTACATATCTTTATAAAATAGATTTAATACCAATTAACACCGTAGGATAGAAAGGAATAACCGGATTTTTTGTAGGGATAAACAGATATGAGGCGTAAAGATATTTCTTATAAAACATGATAAATAGTATTGTCCGTGTTTTTACTACAGGAATGCTAGTCCTTCCATTACAGGCAATTCTTCTACTTATCTCCAATATAGTAGCATATAATATCATTGTTTATGAGGAGCGATCAATATCAAAGAGAAGTTATTGGTGAGAATATTAACATTAAGAAATTTAATCTGATGAGAGGAAAGCAGCGTGAAAGATAAACTGCGTTTTGACAAAATTATCAGCTCGGATATACAATTACGAGAGCCTCCCGTCAAAAATCTAGCTGATCTTGTATTTAACCCGCTTGCTTATAGAATTGAAAGCGGAGATGTCATTCTTAGTCATTATGATAGGCAGTTTGTAAGGATTTCTTTGCAACGATTTCGCTACATCCACTACCAACTATACAAGAGTTTTGCGGAGAAAGGAATAGAACAAGGAGATTCCATTCTGCTTGCCGGCGTACCCGGGGGTAACGAGATGTTCCAGGCGCTCCTTTTTTCAGCACTATCCACCTACGGGGTTAGAGTGTTGATGCCGATGTTTATGGAGGCTGATGAACTGGAGACCTGGCTTGCTATTTCTGAATGCAAAGCCGCGATTATTCCGAATCGTGAAATTAACTATTTGAATCACCATACCAAGGCGAAACAGGTTGTGAATGATATCAGCCGAACGGTTCAAGATCATAATCTCCCCGCTTACGATACGCTTACCTCATTTGGAATTCGACAATGGGTACAGGGTGATCTGCCTGGCACAGACTTTTCTTCTGATTCTCTTGTAAAGGAAGTTATTCAAAAAACTAATCTCGAGCAGGAAGCACTCATTATTACAACGTCTGGTACCACCGGGCGATCCAAACTCGTCGTATACCGGCAGGGGGCATTCATTAAAAGCTGCCTCGGCTGGCAGATGGCGGGAATGCTGGACGAAAAGATACTTGGCGGTCGTGGGTTCACACCACTGTTTACCCATACCATGGGGATACGAACTTTTTTCAATGCCTTATGGACGGGGAACCCTGTATGCCTTATTAATACAGAATGGTTCGAAGAGCACCCAGAGGTTGTGAGGTACTTTCTCCTGAAGATGAAACCAGAGCATATCACTGGCGGTCCCGCTGCCTTCAAGCTGCTGCTCGAAATGACGAGAAACTTCCCGGAGTTGATACCTGCGTTCCGGTGTAATTTCAAAGCACTGGTATCTAGTGGTGCCCCTTTTGAACCAAGACTGGTCCAGGAGCTCCATTCCATATTTGAGCTCCCGGTCCATAATGCTCTTGGAACTACTGAAACACAACAGGTTACCAACACCCTGCTGGCTGATCCGAGTACCGATCCATTGCCTGGCGACCTTGGCGTGCCGCTGCCTGGTGTAACTATGGGCTTGAAAACGGCTGGAATCGAGAACTTGTACCACCTTTTTGTCAGCTCTCCCTTTGGCTGCTCCACTGTCTTAAATGACGGGCAGGAGTCTCTTGAGAACGACTATTTTTCTACAGGTGATGTTGTTGAGCTCAATGATGGGAGATTAATCTACGCCGGCCGGGATGGGAAAGATTTCTTCAAAGATGGATTCGGGGTAAAAATACCGATAAAAAACGTACGTGAGTATTACCGGGAACTTAACCCGGTGGTTTCCTACATCGATTTTTCTACCCTGCAGGGAGAACCTGGATTGGCTGCTCTGGTTTTTGTCAGAGACCCAAAACTATCGCCGGGGAAGGTGACCAACAAGGAGGTCATCAACAACATTAAAAGACGGTTTTCAGCCATTAATGATCAGTTATTCAGTAAATTAAGCCCGTTTGAATTTCGCCACCTCACGGTGCGACGATTTACACTCTTAAATGCAACCCCACCTCAGACGGTGAAGGGCAATGTATCCCAAAAGTTAATACAACAACGATACGCTTCTACAATTCTCGCTTTGCGAAAATATTTCGTCTCAGAAGACTGGATTCATACCGTCACAACACGAAAGCTACAATTTGATGCTTATACTGAGCATGTGAATTCTTATGTAGGCCGGTATCTCAGGGATCTCAAAATGGACCTGGTTTATCATCGTGCTGAGAAAGATTCTCTCTTTGCATTCAAAGAGGGAGAAGAGATTGAGATTCTCGATCTGGTTGGTGGTTATGGTGGTAACTTGCTGGGGCACAATTATCCAGCATTGCAAACGGCTGTAAAAGAGTTTCTTGATCGCGGTGCCGTTGCCATTTCAAACCAGGGAAGTATCCACAATGAAGTAGGGCAGCTGGCTGAGATGCTGAATGACATGGCAGGCCGTTTAACGAGGCGAAATTTTCGAATTCTGTTTGGATCAACAGGAGCGGAAGTTGTTGAAATGGCGCTCCACCATGCCTGCCTGGAGTGGAGAAAACGAATGCAGGCGATGGAACAGTTACAGTTTCAAAAATTTGGCAATCGAAATGAAATAAATGTTCGAGAGATATGGGTGCAAAATAGACAAAAAATTGAAACGGCTCGCCTCGGGGTAATCACACTGAAATCGGCGTTTCACGGGCATTCAAGCGGGGCTCGCTCCCTTATAGGCAACAAAGATCAGCGCAACAAATTCACCAATATATTGGGGCTGAATTCTTTTCCTCTTGATGATTCGAGTGCTAGCTGGTGTAAACAGGTGGACCGGTTTCTCCAACAGTCTCACATAGAACTAACTATCCTGAACAAGAAAAAAGGGCGCCTCCAGACTATCACCAAAAAAATATCAACAATGATTGCTGCAGTTGCTGAACCGATAACAGGTGAAGGAGGAGTCCGAGAGATAGACGGGAGCCTGTTGCGGTACCTGTCTGGCTTTGAATTTCCCCTTATTTTGGATGAAATACAGAGTGGACTCGGGCGCTCGGGGGAATTTTTCGCCTCGAAAGGAATTTCGGGTGATTATTACCTGGTGGGCAAAGCACTGGGTGGCGGGCTGGAAAAAATTTCAGCCCTGTTGGTTGATAAGAGTCGCTACATCGAAGAGTTCGGGAAACATTATACCACCACGTTTGGAAATGGAGAACTTGCGGCACGAATTGCCCGAGAAATGTTATCGCTGGTGAACACACTAGAGATCCCGAAACGTGCACGTGAACGGGGGGGACTACTAATAAACCGATTGAATGTGATTGTCGATCAATATCCCGACGTGTTTGAGGCAGTCTCGGGCAGGGGGATGATGATTGGCATCCGGTTCAGGGATTTTTCAGACCTCGACAATATCCTTCTCCGTTTGATGTATCGTCAGAAATTCCTGGGTTATGTTTGTGCCTCCTACTTGCTGAATAGGCACAATATCAGGATTCTCCCTACCCTTTCAGCACCCAATGAATTGCGTATTGAACCGTCGGTATTTATCACTGATGAAGAGATCAACCAACTAGCTTCAGCCTTGGAAATCCTGGCCGAAATCATTCGGAATCGGTCGCTTATCGATCTGTTTCTCCATTTTATGGATGATGATCCCTTTGATGACAATAAAGGGTATGAGCCCCCAAGTGGATTGATCTACCCTGGTTTGGATCTTCCTAAGAAAGAGGCTACACAAGTTACATTCTTGGCACATTTTACCAGCCCTACGGATGAACTGCGAATTTTGGAACCATCATTCGCTCGTGCTTCCGACACGGGCCTGCGACTATTGTTTAACCACTTGCAGGTATTAATGGATATGAAGCCAGTAACACTATTCAGCAAAAACATCTTTGGAGGACGTATCCACTTCCAGATGAAAATAATACCACTTGGATCTGCTGAGCTCGAACAAATGCACCGTGAGGAGAAAAAGACAAAAATCATTAAAAAAATTCAGCAAGCGGTAGACGAAGCTGCCATCGAGGGCTCAGAATTCGTTGCCCTGGGCGCCTATACATCCATTTTCACAAACAACGGATTAGCCCTTGTTGAACCGTCAGGTACCAAGATCATAACTGGTAACACTTTGACGGCGGCATCCGGCATTACACGGTTACTGCACGAGCTGGAATCAATGTCGGTCTTGAACAAACCGTGTACACTTGGAATAGTGGGAGCGGCCGGGAACATCGGACGGGCTATCACAGCATATATGGTGACACAGTGCAATCTTTTTAAACAAATCAACCTGATTGTCCATATTAGGAAACAACAATCGTGGCTGGAGCGACAATTACAGAAAACGACAGATATCTCCCCGCTGATCAAAGTGAGATGTAGTACGGATATGGAGAGCCTGCGACAGTGTGATGTTTTAGTAATAACTACGAATACCAACAACCCCATTGTGTTTCAGCAGCACATTAAACCAAATTCCTCGGTACTTATTTCTGACAACTCCGTGCCAAGTGCAATTTCATCTGAAGTCAAGATAATGGATCATGTGACTATTATTCCATTTTCTTCATACCTGAAACTGCCAATGGATCCAGAATTCGTAATCAGTTCACACACACCCCGTGGAACGGCGTTCTGTTGTTCCGTGGAAGCGATGCTTTGCGGGTTAGAAGAAATTGAAGTTCCGCTTAAAGGTTCATTGGAAGAGTCATCAATTGAATTAATGATTCAAATTGCTGAAAAATGGGGTCTTTTTGGTGAATTTGGTACAATAAGAAGTTTCAAAAGCGATGCGTACTCATAAATTTTTATATGATTTTGGTATCTCCCAAGACGATCCGGCCACGGAGCTGAAGACATTGCATCTTTCGAAGGATGATCGAGTGCTATGCGTAGCCAGTGGCGGGGAGATTCCTCTTGAGTTGCTAGTTAACAGTGAAGAGTCCGTTAAAATTGATGCTGTTGACATTTCGGAGCTGCAACTGTATCTGTCAAACTTAAAGCTCAAGGCTACGATGGAATTGGAAGGTACAGAAGCCGCCGGTTTTTTAGGATATCTACCGGCCGATCAACCGGACAGAAGGTATTGGTTTGATAGAATAAAGCGCTTACTTCCCGAAGAGGAAGTACAGTTCTGGACGGAAAATGACAGAATTTTTGAAAAAGGACCCATTCAGTATGGCCGTTATGAGACCTATATTGCTCATTTTGCCCCGATCGGACGGTGGCTGCTGGGAGGCCGGGAAAAGGTTATGGGAATGTTTGATTGCACAAATGTCGAACAGCAGACTGCCTATTTCGACGACGAACTGAAGACAAGACGGTTGAAAGTTCTTTTTAAGGTGATGTTTAACCGGCGCCTATATAGCAATCGTGGCGTATCAGAGCATGGTCTCTTGCATATGGATAAACGACAAACAGGTGTGCGATTCTTTCATAAATTCAGGGAATTCTGTACCAATACGCCTGCGCGTGAAAATTGGTATCTTCAATTCATGCTGTTTAACCGCGTGTTATTTGAAGATGCATTACCTGATTACCTGCAAACAAAGGGACGGCAAAGGGTGATAGCGGAAAGCAGCCGGCTGAGATTTATCAAACAGACGTACACGGATAGGTTAAAAGAATCCCCTCCAGGCTATTACAACAAGTTTGCGTTCTCTAATATAAGCGATTGGCTGACTGGGAATGACATCATGTATTTGATGGATCTGGTAGCCCGAAAAGCAGGACTGAACGCTAGTGGGTTGATACGGTATATACATTCGTCCGGGATCAATCCCCAAGCGTTGAATAAACGGATTAAACTGGATCCGGATATCGGTGAACGACTGCTTCAAGTAGATCGATTTCCCTTTTACAACTTAATACCTTTTAAAATCACAGGTACTGCAGGTGACAAGGAGCAATAACAAAAAGCTGACAGATTACTCATATTACAACGCCCGGGAGCTGGGAGAGGAATGGAATGAGAAACTGCTACGCATAGCCCGGGAATCCCCGGTTGAATCGGGGGGATTCCGCATACTCTTTGATCGCTCACCGGATATATTTACAATTCCTAAACTTACCTCCCATAGCTATCGCTGTGGAGGTTTATTTATGGAAGAAGAGTTACTGGGCTACGCAATAGCAACTTTCCAAAAAAGATATATCGACCGTGAACGCCTTTCCGATGTGATGTACCTCGGAAATATGCATGTCACTAAAAAGAGAAGAGGAACAGGGTTTTTCTACCGGATGTCGGAATTCTTTTTTGGTGACCTTTCCCCTCGAATTGAGTATTTCTACGCTTACATCATGGAGCAGAATGAACCGGCTCTAAGTATGGTTAACCGCCGGCATGCCCGATTCCCCAATACGCCCTACTCAACAGTAGTAGGAGTGATTACCATGGTAACTATACTCCTAAATATCCCAGTCCGAATGAGCAAGAAGTACACTATTCGAACTGCCACTCACGACGACATTGAACCAATCGTGGAACTGCTCCAAGAGGAATTTTCTGCCAGGTTTCTGGCCCCAGAGATAAACCGGGATATCTTTCTGAAGAATCTGCAACAGCGACCAAATTTCGGTATTGAGAATTATTTACTTGCGTTGACGAATAACCAGATTGTGGGGGTTTGTTCGGGCTGGGATATGACTTCGTTTAAAAAAAATAGGGTAATGGGTTATGGCATCACATTGGGGATGACTCGTTTGCTGTTTAATGCTGTGGCCCCACTTTGGGGTATTCGATCCTTGCCTGATGCCGGAGAACCATTTCGGGATATTACCATTGCAGAATATGCGGTGAAAGATCGGGAGCCTGCCATCATGGAAGCATTGCTGAGATATGCCTACAACACCTTTAAACGGCAGGGATATCATTCCATCATATTTGGTACTAGTGTTGATGACCCATTATTGGCATTGACCAAGAGTTTCATCACCAAACAGGTCCGTTCTCATGTCGTGTTGAGCTCTATGGAGGCGGGCAAGCTGACAGAGAGAAAAAATATACCTCTAATCTATGCTGATACAGTACAGATATAAGTCGGTGACGCTTAAAACTCCTTGATAATTACCAAACCTAAGAGAGATGACAAAATAGATATTAAATCATGATAAATAAGGGCTACATTCTACGGATCTCAACAATTACGATCCCTGCTCCAATCGAATTATCGAAAGATATATTCTGCAGCCCAATTTGGGATTTTTTTCACGTTTCACGTTTCACTTCTGCCTTCTGCCTTCTGCCTTTTCACTTTTCACTTTCAAGACTGACAACCTCCAAAAACTGCGACGGCGTACTACCAAAATGCTCCTTAAACGTCTGACTGAAGTAAGAGCGGCTATTGAATCCGACGGCATATGCCA
>Ga0102943_1001736_pt1 | contig 13253 bp, 10 predicted proteins | sample SalPonC_black_MG_FD_78174 | JGI IMG/M metagenome (GOLD analysis project Ga0102943, IMG submission 78174) | Salt pond soil microbial communities from South San Francisco under conditions of wetland restoration - Salt Pond MetaG... | ecosystem: Environmental > Aquatic > Marine > Intertidal zone >...
AATTGCCGGTGAATTAACACCCGCCGTGGTGCATGTAGCTGCACGATCTGTCGCTACACATGCGCTTTCAATTTTTGGAGATCACAGCGATGCTATGGCAATACGCCCCACTGGAATGGCAATGCTGAGTTCTAACAGTGTGCAGGAAGCGATGGATATGGCTTTAATTGCACATGCTGCTACGCTTGAGTCGAGAATTCCTTTCCTCCACTTTTTCGACGGCTTCAGAACATCCCACGAAGTTCAGAAAATACAGCAAATCGATCCGGATATCATGAAGCAGATGATTGATGAAGACTGGATCATTGCACACCGAAACCGGGCTCTAACTCCTGACAAACCAGTTATTCGCGGTACAGCCCAAAACCCGGATGTATTTTTCCAGGCTCGTGAAACTGTAAACAGATATTATGATGCTTGCCCGGAAATCGTACAAAAAACGATGGATAAATTTGCTGAACTTGGCGGACGTTCCTACAAGCTTTTTGAATATCTCGGACCCGAGGATGCAGAACGTGTAATGATTCTTATGGGGTCAGGAGCTGAAACGGCTCATGAAACTGTTGAAAGACTGAATGAACAAGGTGAGAAAGTAGGCCTGGTTAAAGTTCGTCTATTCCGCCCATTCAGCATGACTCATCTCATAGAAGCGCTGCCGGAAACAGTTAAAGGTATTGCCGTTCTGGATCGCACAAAAGAGCCCGGAAGCGCCGGCGAGCCACTTTATAATGATGTATTGGCTGCCATGCATGAAAATACCATGGAAGAATGGAAAGAGTTTGAAAGCAATGTAAAAGTGATTAACGGTCGATTTGGTCTTTCCTCAAAAGAGTTCACCCCGCCAATGGTGAAGCGAGTATTTGATGAACTTGAGGAAGAAAAACCTAAGAATCACTTTACGATTGGTATTCATGATGACCTCACAAACACAAGCCTTGAATGGAATGAAGAGGGTTGGAAATCTGATGATAATGTATTTGAAGGCTTGTTTTATGGGCTTGGGGCCGACGGTACAGTCAGCGCCAATAAAAACTCCATCAAAATTATTGGAGACAATACCGACAATTACGCACAGGGATATTTCGTTTACGATTCCAAAAAATCAGGAGCGACCACTGTTTCTCATCTGCGATTTGGACCCGAACCGATACGCTCTGCCTATTTGATAGACAAGGCCCGATTTATAGCTTGTCATCAATTCCAGTTTTTAAGCAAACTGGACATGTTGAAACACGCGGAACAGGGCGCCACTTTCCTTTTAAATGCTCCTTATGACAAAGATGAAGTTTGGAATCATATTCCCGACAAAGTACAGCAACAGATCATAGACAAAGAACTCAAATTCTACAGCATTGATGCTTACAAAGTAGCCAGGGAAACGGGAATGGGGACTCGCATCAATACGGTGATGCAGACCTGCTTCTTTGCTATCTCCGGCATTCTTCCAACGGACAAAGCTATCCTACTGATTAAGGGTGCGATCAAGAAAGCGTATGGAAATAAAGGGGAAAGAATTCTGCAAAGCAATTACGCTGCTGTTGATAATTCAATTGAAAATCTTTTTGAAATTGAAGTTCCCGGTGAAGTGACCTCTGATCTTGAGATGAAACCGGCTGTTCCAGAGGAAGCCCCGGAATATGTTCAAGAAGTTATTGCAGAAATAATTGCCGGAAATGGTGATGATCTGCCCTCAAGTGCTTTTGAACCCGACGGAACGTTCCCGACAGGAACCACCAAATGGGAAAAAAGAAATATAGCCCTCGAAATACCGGTATTGGAACCCGATATCTGTATTCAGTGCGGCAAGTGTATGCTTGTTTGTCCGCATGCCGTAATTCGTATGAAAGCGTACGATGGTGAACTTCTCGAAGCTTCACCTGAAACATTTAAATACATGGATGCCCGCGGAAGAGAATGGCCGGACAATACCAAGATTAGCATCCAGGTGTCTCCGGAAGATTGTACAGGTTGTGAACTTTGTGTTGAGGTTTGCCCCGCAAAAGACCGGAAACAGGTTGGCCGCAAGGCACTCAACATGGCTCCGATTGAACCACTTATCGAACAGGAAAAAGAGAACTGGGATTTCTTCCTCACTCTGCCTGAATACAAACGGTCTGATCTGAAAACCGAGACTGTGAAAGGAGCACAATTCCTTGAACCCCTCTTTGAGTTTTCAGGTGCCTGTGCCGGTTGTGGCGAGACGCCTTACATCAAGCTGATTACCCAGCTTTACGGTGACCGAATGGTGATCGCCAATGCGACGGGTTGTTCTTCCATTTACGGGGGTAACTTGCCATCCACACCTTATACCACAAATAGTGATGGACTTGGGCCTGCCTGGTCGAACTCCCTGTTTGAGGATAATGCCGAATTTGGACTTGGTTTCAGGCTTACCATAGACAAACATGAAGAGCAGGCAAGGAATCTGCTCAAAAGTATGAATGGGGCTGTTGATTCCGAACTGAAGGAAGCCATTTTGAATGCAGATCAAACCACAGAACCCGGAATTTTTGAACAGCGGGAACGCGTGAAAAAACTGAAGGAGACCCTGGAAAGCTCTCAAGTTGACAACGGCAAGATGTTACACAGTCTCGCCGACTATCTTGTACGCAAGAGCGTCTGGATCTTTGGAGGTGACGGTTGGGCATACGACATCGGTTATGGTGGACTTGATCATGTTCTGGCAAGTGGCCGCGATGTAAACATCCTGGTCATGGATACAGAGGTGTATTCTAACACGGGTGGACAATGCTCAAAAGCAACACCACTTGGCGCCGTTGCAAAATTTGCGGCCGCAGGTAAAAGAATTGGCAAAAAAGACCTTGGCCTGATGTCAATAAATAGTGGCAACAATCATGCTTATGTAGCGAGAATTGCAATGGGAGCGAGTGACATGCAGACGATGAAGGCCATTATTGAAGCTGAACGTTATCCCGGCCCATCAATCATTATCGCATACAGCCACTGTATTGCACATGGCTATAACATGAAAGACGGATTAAAACAGCAGAAGCTGGCCGTCGATTCAGGTTACTGGCCGCTCTTCAGGTTCGATCCAACGAAATCAGCTGAAGGTGAAAACCCGTTCCAGCTTGATTCGAAAGCTCCGAAGATAGATCTGAAAGATTACGCATACAATGAAATGCGATACTTGATGCTTGCAAAAGCGCAACCCAAAATTGCGAAACAGCTCATCACACAGGCGCAGAAAGAAGTAAATGAGCATTGGAAAATCTATGAGGAATACGAAAAACTGTATGAACCCAACGGGGAGGAATAGATCTAATCACATTTACTGAGTTAAGGCAGGTAAAATTTTATTTACCTGCCAAAACCTTCAAAAACTAATTGACCTAAAAATTTTACCGATATGAATTTAGAAACAAAATATCTTGGACTTACTCTGAAAAATCCCCTGGTCCCTTCAGCCTCTCCTCTTTCAAATGACACAGACATGGTGAAGAAACTTGAGGATGCAGGTGCTTCAGCAGTTGTTATGTATTCACTTTTTGAGGAACAGATCAATATGGAGAACGAGGCGCTCGATCATTTTCTGAATACACCTCAGGAAAGTTATGCAGAGGCTCTCAGTTATTTCCCGGAACCTGAAACATACCATAACCTCCATGCTGAAGAATACCTTGAGCATATTCAAACATTAAAAAGTTCTGTGGATATTCCGATCATTGCCAGCTTGAATGGAGTTTCAAAGGGTGGATGGATGTCGTACGCAAAAAAAATGGAAGAGGCGGGCGCTGATGCCATTGAGCTTAATATCTATTATATCGCTGTAGATCCGGATCGAACTGCTTCCGCCGTCGAACACATGTACTATGACAATGTTCGAACAGTTAAGAAATCGGTCAATATTCCGGTTTCCATCAAACTATCTCCCTATTTCACGGCCTTTGCCAATATGGCAAAACTTCTGCAGGGAGCAGGGGCCGACGGACTTGTCCTGTTCAACCGGTTTTATCAGCCCGACATTGACCTTGAAAATCTGGAGGTACTTCCAAGCCTTGCACCCAGCAGTTCTTTTGAAAAAAGATTGCCATTAAGATGGATTGCCATGCTTCGTCCATTTCTGAAATGCAGCCTGGCCGCAACAACCGGAATCCACACAGCCCATGATGTGATTAAAATGATATTGGCCGGAGCAGATGTTGCAATGATGGCATCTGTACTTCTGTATAAAGGGCCCGATGTTTTGAGAAACATGGAAAAAGAGATAAAACTCTGGATGGAGGAGAAAGAATACACCTCCCTGGAGGAGATGAAAGGAGCGATGAGTGCATCTTCGGTTGCTGAGCCAAGTACATTTGAAAGAGCTAACTACATCAAAGTATTGCAGGGTTTCAAATTAGACGACTTCAGGTAACACTTTAATATATACTGATTCTAAATTACAACCAGAGCTCAAGATTATTGTTCAATCTCAAACTTTTAATTAAATTATAAAAGAGTTTTTTGTCCAAATATCTAAAATAGCTTTTGATAGAAAAAAACTTGAATACAAAAACTTTAAAAAATTAAAATATCATGGCAGTATTAATAACAGACACATGTATTAATTGTGCAGCTTGCGAACCCGAATGCCCGAATCAGGCAATTTACGAACCTGGTGCGGAATGGTCTATGGCCGAGGGAACCGAACTTACGGGTTCAGTAACTCTATTGAACGGAAACGAAGTTGATGCCGATGAAATGCAGGAACCTCTTTCAGACGAGTTTTATTTCATTGTGCCCGATAAATGTACCGAATGTCATGGATTCCATGATGAAGAACAATGCATCGCTTTTTGCCCGGTTCCGGAATGTATTATTCCCGACCCGGATCATGAGGACAGCGAAGATGTACTGGAAGAGAGATTCGAATTACTACACGGGTAATGACTCTATCTTATAACTGATTTTTCTATGCAAACTTCTTCAACATCATTAAAAACAACTGGATATGACTGATACAGTATTAACCCAGGAGATGAGGAAAGTTGTAGTTCGATTTTCCGGCGACTCCGGAGATGGCATGCAGTTAACGGGTGATATGTTTTCGCAATCATCCGGAATTGCAGGTAACGATTTAACAACAATCCCGGATTTTCCTGCTGAAATAAGGGCCCCCCAGGGTAGTATTGGTGGCGTATCCAGCTTTCAAATCCAGATCGGGGGTACAGAAATCTATACCCCCGGTGATGCTGTTGATGTTCTTGTTGTAATGAATCCGGCGGCACTGGCTGCAAATCTCCAGTTCCTGAAGTCGGGCGGAATTATCATCGCTGATAAAGATAATTTTTCATCCCGGTATCTGAAGAAAGCTAATTACGAGGAGAACCCCCTGGAAGACGGTTCTCTCCAGGACTACTTCGTAATTCGGGCTCCGGCCACCTCTCTCACCAAAGAGGCTTTGAAAAACCTGGGCCTGCAAACGAAAGAGATCACTCGAAGCAAGAATATGTTTGCCCTGGGTGTGGTTCTTTATATGTTCAGCCGGCCCTTAGAAAAAACCATTGAGTTTATTGAGAAGAAGTTCGGCAACAAACCTAAATTGATAGAAGCGAATACAAAGGCGCTCAATGCGGGATATAATTTTGCTCATAATACGGAGCTCTATGGCCATTCCGTACATGTACCTCCGGCTAAACTACCAAAAGGTACGTATCGAAATATTAATGGCAATAAAGCCGTTGCATGGGGTTTGTTGGCAGCTGCAGAAAAAAGCGGAAGAAAATTATCCCTGAGCTCATACCCTATCACTCCAGCCTCAGAAATTCTTCACGAACTTTCCAACCGGAAAGACATGGGAGCGATTGTACTGCAGGCTGAAGATGAAATAGCTGCTGTGACTGCGGCAATTGGTGCGGCATTCAGTGGAAATCTATCCATAACTACAACATCAGGCCCCGGTGTATCCCTGAAATCTGAGGCTTTGGGACTCGCAGTGATCGCAGAGTTACCGCTTGTGATTGTGAACGTTCAACGTGCCGGACCATCAACGGGATTACCCACTAAAACAGAGCAATCAGACCTTAACCAGGCTTTGTATGGGCGGCACGGTGATGCCCCCATGGTAGTAATTGCGGCAAGTTCGCCTGATGATTGCTTTTACTACAGTTATGAGGCCGCAAAAATTGCTTTGGAGCATGTTACCCCGGTACTTATGCTTTCCGATTCCTATCTCTCAAGCGGAACAAGCCCCTGGCGAATTCCGGAAAAAGAGGATCTGGATGAGATTAACATCCCAAGATTTGAAGGCTCACCCGATGAGTGGGAACCTTACATGCGTGACCCGGAATTTTTGAACCGCTACTGGATGGCGCCTGGCGACAAAGGATTCGAACACAGGATTGGCGGGCTGGAGAAAAAAGAGATCACCGGCAACCTGTCCTACGAACCCCTGAATCATGAGAAAATGACAAAAATCCGGGAAGAGAAGATTCAGCGTATCGCTAAAAAACTACCAAAACAAAAAGTGAGTGGTCCTGAGTCGGGCAAGCTCCTCGTGGTTGGTTGGGGCAGTACACATGGGGCCATCAATACAGCCGTTACTGAACTGATGGATGACGGAGAAACAGATATTGCATTTACTCTCTTCAACTACATTAATCCCCTTCCTGAAAATACTGAGGAGATCTTTCAAAATTACGATCAGATTTTGGTTTGTGAATTGAACAACGGACAGTTTGTAAATTATCTTAAAAGTAAGTTTTCTCAATTTTCTTTCAGGCAGTTTAATAAAATTCAGGGTCAACCTTTCTTTACATCGGAAATCAAGGCTCAAATTATTAATCTCTTATCGGAGTAGGTATGCAGGCAGGAACAGTCAAAAAGAAGGTACAACCTCCATTAACGAGAAAAGATTTTAAAAGCGATCAGGATGTTCGATGGTGTCCCGGTTGCGGTGATCACCTGATTTTGGCAAGTATGCAAAATGCTTTCGCCAAAATGGGACACAAAAAAGAGAATATATTGAGTGTGTCCGGAATCGGCTGTTCCTCCCGAATTACGTACTATCTTGAAACGTATGGCATCCACTCTATTCACGGTCGTGCGATTGCCGTATCTACAGGTGCAAAACTTGCAAATCCCGATCTGAATGTTTGGGTGTTTACCGGCGACGGTGACTCAATGGCTATCGGAGGCAACCACTTTATTCACGCCTGCCGGAGGAACATCGATCTGAATGTCGTTGTGTTCAACAACAGAATATATGGGATGACCAAAGGCCAGTCATCTCCCACAACACCTGTTGGCATGAAAACCAAAACGGCCCCTGGAGGCAGCTATGAAAATCCGTTTAATATTGGTGAAATTGCTATTGGGGCAGGTGCCACATTCTTCGCCAGGGTTCCCGACAACGACCTCAAAATGCTCGAGGATGTGATGCTGCAGGCCTATCACCATAAAGGAATCTCCATTATTGAAGTTCTACAGAATTGTGTGATTTTTACCGATGGAATCCATGAAAAAATTACAGGAAAAGATACCAAAGATGAAAACCAGGTAATACTGGAACACGGCAAATCGATTCAGTTTGGAAAAGAGAATAGCGAAGGGCTAAAAATTAGCGGTATGCGCCTGGAAAAGACAACTGCGGAGAATACGATTATTCACGATGCAGAAGAAGCCGACACTAACATGCATCTATCACTTGTTAGACTCAAATTGCCGGAATTCCCGGTTGCAACAGGAATTATCCGCAAGGTTGAGTCAACCCCTTATGAAAAGAGTGTTCATGATGCAATTGCCAATGTTCAGGCCGGAAGCCCCTTTAAAAATGTTGATGACCTTTTCCGCAGCGGTAATACATGGGAAATCGATTAGGCCGAAAAGATCTTTTTAATTATCAGTAAACCTCCAGGAATAATCTTTTACTGGGCTTCACTTTCCTTTTAAGCTGATTTTCGGACCATTTCAAAGGATCTACATTCTTAACCTCATCTTTTAGATCCAGGTAATCGTACAATCCCAACATAGCTAAAATTTGGAAAATACCGGATTCCATTCCCTCTAATCCACATGCATAGATCAGGGTATTCTTTTTCTCCAGGATAGGGAGCATCAACGCTTTTTGATCAATGATGGAATACTGCACGTATGGCTTGGACCCATCGGGGCGGGGGTCCTCCCTGGATATTGACTTCAAATAGTGAAAGTTTTTATGTTTTTCAGCAAGCTCATCAAAGAGATCATTGTACAGGAGATCCGTTCGATACGGGCAACCGAATGAGAGTATAACCTCATTTGTCATCCCCAATCGCATCAGGTCTAAAACCATCCCGCGAAATGGCGCAATTCCGGTTCCCGTTGCTAAAAATATATAGTTAAAATCTTCCGGATTTTCAGGGAGAAGAAATTGTTTGCCACCCGGACCTGTCATCAGGATTTTCTCTCCTGCTTTCTTGCTGCAGAGATAGTTTGAACAGACTCCCAGGATGAGTTTTTGAGTTTCCCAGTCCTCATCAATCTCACGCTTTACAGTGGTTGCATATATCTTTCCGTCTCCATTTTCACCACCCGTGGGTGAGCATGTTGAGTAAAGCCTTAATTTATGAGGACGCCCGTTTTCATCCTCACCGGGGGGCAATACTCCCACTGTCTGACCGGGTAAGATGCTATCTTCAAGTAACGTGCCGGAAACATCAAATTCAATATGTCGAACAATATTGGGACTTGCCGAAACAGTACAAATTTCACTTTTGGTGATGGGTACCTCTACCGGATTATTAGGTTTATAGTGAAACATCTCAACTTCCGGTATGCGAATTTCTAGATCCTTAACATCAGGCATGGTTTTATAATATAAGTTACGTCTTAGGCGGACTCAGTCAATCAAATACAATGAGTACCTCAAATTTAATTTCTGATTTTAAAATATTTCTAATCACTTGTCAGCCTCATGTGCATTGAAGGAAGGGTTGGGGTTGTATTGTGAATCAATTTTCAAAACAGATCGACTTCTATAGCAAACAACTTTATATCCCACTTCCAAAATGTATGGGCTTCAACTGAACTACTTCCAACCATTGTCAAACTTAGTGTGTTCCATAATCACTCCCAAAAGAATCATTTTTTATTGAATTTTAAAACCCAAGGCTCTGCTTTTCATAGATTTTCGGTATAGAATGTTTTGATGTAACTTCAAATCAAAACGACATCATTGCATCTCATCTGCTTAACGAAAACATATCTTTATTCTTTTACCTGCTCTACATAGAAATTTCCACTTTTGTTAGAGCCGTGAATGCGATAGAATGATTGTTTTATTTTATGAAAGTGAGGGATTTTTTGTTTCAAGATTTAAAGATATGCATCTTCTCTCAACGTCGTGGAAGCTATAGGCTTCTTAGGATATCACTTACTTATATTAATTCCACAAGAACGCAGGTGAGCTTAAAGACTATTAACCTGGTATGCATGAATTCGATACGATTGACTTGAAAATCGTCAGTTTTTATAATCATTCTTATCTAAAGAACTCAGATTCTTTAAAAAGCCGGTACTTAAAATATGACAAAATGATCTAATACCAATATGATGTAGCCCTCTCATAAAAGAGAGTTAATCATTGCAAATGGATGCGGACATTATGTACTCGGTGTAGCAATACCAAGATTAAATCCTTGAAATCTCACAGCGATTTACAAAGCAAATGATCTATCTGTCCACGTGCATCTCTTGTACCGGCGTAGTTATAAAAACGGGTATGCACTCTTTATTGAGAAGATTTTTCTACCTGAACTCAATAATATCTGCTCGTACAGTGACCTTTACCTGGGTATATAGAATCAGGTTCAGGATATCTGAGTCATAGCGAACATTCGCAAGTGCAAGTTTACCGTCTATCACCTCTCCATGCTCAGCTTCATAATTTGCCCAAAGGTTTTCAAGAGCATCGGTGTAGAGCTTATCGGTTCCACCTACCCTTGCCAAAGCCAAAGTATTGGCGGTCAGGCCCGTTGAATAACTAAGCCCAAGGATATAACCGGCTTCTGCTTCTCCGGTAACATTCGTTGCTGCAATAGAGTAATTCCCCTCTTCAAGGTTTACAATTGTCTGGTTTGCAGCAAGAAATGCGCCCGAATTTGTACACCCTGTAAATAGCAACATTCCCAAGATTGAAAGAATAAATATCTGTCTCATGATTTTTTTGACCCACGTTTTATTGATGAACAATTAAAATTAAAGCCAGCTCGATATAAATTTAATGAAAATCCGTCAGTTTGAGCTCGCCTGCAACTAAATTTGGAGGACAGGCGCAGTTCAGGCCGTTTTGGTCGGAACTGCCTGGCCCAAAGCGTCGGGTAGACGAAATGTGACGTATTCAATTATTACATTTATCGTTATTTTTTAAGCTAACATTATATGATAAAAAGAAGTAAGATTATTATCTGTAGGGATAATGCTGATTATGTGTCTTGACCGCTAAATATCTCTTTTCAGAATTACTAAAATCACGAAATCACCGGTACGTAACACAGATTTTTCATTTTGAAATGATCAATTGATTCAATTTCAGCATTAGAAAACTTTCAAATGTCACAATTTTATCTTCAATAATTATCCTAACAAAGCACTATTAAAGACTAAGAATGCGAACTTCTGCCAAGACAACTTTAAAGCTGATTTTTTATCACTCATGGATGTTTCTTAGAACCAAAACTGTACATATTATTACTGCGAATAAAATAGCCGGAATGATAAAAATGACCGGGATGATATTTTGCCCCATCAATCCCATTGCGATTATTTTCGAAACAAGGGCTGCCATCAGGATACAAAGAAATCCCAGGTAAACAGGAGCCAATAGATATCCCATTGGCTTTTTTTGTATGAACAGGACTCCGGATACAAATGCAAGCGGAAGCAAAAGTCCCAAATCCAACCCCTGGACGATTAGCGTTGTGTAGTGCTCCGTTTGTTGCGGTATGATGGTTCCGTCGAGAAGTGGCGGAATAATAACACCGAGCCACAGCATTGCAATTGCCACTGTATTCAGGATCAGAAATCCGCCTGAGAGTTTCACCGGTGTATTCTCCGAAAATTGACCCGGTAGTTCATTCACATCAAAAGAAAGCATCACCAGGGATAAACCAAAAAACGAGATTCCAAGCAGGGCTGCATACAGCAGAAATAAAATGTTATACATCGCCATAACCAAGTAAAAAAGGTACGTGACAAAAAAGTAGCCAAGCGTGCCTGCCAGCAAAAATCGTCCCCTCAGCGATCCGGTTCTCGCCCAAAAAAGTGAAATCCATAAAAACGGGATCGCGATGAAAAGAGTCACATAATCCTGTGCAATTCCCTGGGGAGCTACATCTGCTGACATGTGCCTGTACAGTCCCTGACCATAAATTTGAACCGCCTCTCCCCGGATCGACTCATACTCAAAAGGACCGGGGCCACCGGTTGAAAATATGCCCATCGACGATGCAACACCCGCCATTATCGTTATCAGCAGAACCAGTACCGTCACAGGTTTTTGATACTTCATGGCGTTTAAGTTTCCCCTGGCCGGTCAACCATGCGAATCCATGCAACCAGGGTAATGAGTACACCGGTCACCCCATAAATCAGTTGAAGAGGAGGGTTTGATTGATAACCGATCATATATATTTCAACGACGATCCAAATCACAAGCGCTACGCCTGTTACAAATGAACCGCTAATTGCCCAGCTTTTCTGTTTCCACAATCCGGCATAACAGATCATCGGGAAGATGCCCAACACAACGAAAAGTATCACTCCGGGTATGAAATAGGTATCAAACATAGAATTCGCCAACCATCTCTGTGGAATTCCTAAGGACTCGCCGGTGGGGTCCAGCATTAAACCAAATCCTCCTGCCAAACCACTGAGCCCCTGGAACCCGACTAAAATGCTAAGTATTCTTTTTAATAGTTTTTTCATATTCTCTCTCTAATTTTTCCAATTTAATGTCTTACCTGAATTATAAATTGGATGGGGATTATTTTGTATAGGGAAATTTCCCATAAATAGATGTGTGAATATTACGATTGAAGTAATACGATATATAGAAGGCTTTGCAAAACCGTGGTTATCAGGATGACAGTCAGAGTTTTGCAAAGCCTTCATATAATCAATCTATTTACGCGTTGTGTGATTGAGTTAAAATCGGATGAATTTTCCCCTGTTTGAAGGAGGACACTCCTTGGATAAATCTTAACCGTAAAACACGTTTTATCTATTCACTGCTATTATTAAAAAAAGCGGTGGAATTTTTTCCACCGCTTAAATAAAAAATGAAATCTACTTTTTAGTCCCGGATACCAAAGTATTTTTTAACCTCCTGATAATTGTTCAAATCGATTGGTAAACTTTTAGCTTTTCTCTTAGCTAAACTTTCCTCTCCTGGAATAAGTACATAACGAAAATCTATATTCGTATTTAGTGCCATTGGAAGAGTCGTAGAATTGTCTGGGTTTATATAGCCAATCCTCAATTGCTGAGGTTTTAACTCAAAAAAGAAACTATAATTGGGATTGGCGGGGGTATCTCCCTTACCGATGGGTAGTGAATAAATAGACTGTGTATTTAAATTTGTATAAACATTAACAACACCATTATCTAATATATCTTGTGTCATTGCGTTTGCTAAAATATCAAAATAGCGATATTTAGTTGCATTAAAAGTACCCTCTTCCCATTGCTGTGGATTTACCCATTCAGAATACATAACGTTAGCTGTGCCTTTCAAATTAATGGGAGTCCCCCATCCGCTATCCGTCTTAGGACCATATAAATCGAACGTGCTGCTATTTAAAAAATAATCACCCTCTTCACCCAATGAAGATTGTGGAGCTGAACTGCCGGAATAAATTTGGCTACCATTTTTGCCATCAGAACCTTGCAAGATAATAGGTGTTCCCCATCCCTGATCACTCTTAGGTCCGTAAAGTTCTGCTGTATCGCGGTCCAGATAATAGTCACCAACAGATCCGGAATCAGAAGAGGGTGCACCCGTTCCTGCTAATATCATACTGCCATCCTCACCAGCTGGGCCTATAGGTCCTTCTGGTCCTTGTTCACCCTGAGGTCCCTGTGGTCCTTCAGGACCTTCACATGCCATGAAGGCCCCTAAACTTAATATCAGCGAGAGAAAAAGGGTCATTATTAATTTTGGTGTGCGCAACTTTCTCTTTTGTGAGTAGCTTTTCATTATCATATTATTTTATTCTATTTCTAATGAATGAAGAGCTTCTTATGACTCTCTTTGAACTTCTTGCTTCATCGGT
>Ga0102943_1001737_pt1 | contig 13253 bp, 15 predicted proteins | sample SalPonC_black_MG_FD_78174 | JGI IMG/M metagenome (GOLD analysis project Ga0102943, IMG submission 78174) | Salt pond soil microbial communities from South San Francisco under conditions of wetland restoration - Salt Pond MetaG... | ecosystem: Environmental > Aquatic > Marine > Intertidal zone >...
TACCACTAACGCGATAGAGTCACTCAACAGCTTGCTGAGAAAAATCAGCCGTAACCGCAATCTGTTCCCATCACAAGATGCCGTATACAAGCTATTTTACATTAGCCTGAAGAATATCTCTAAGAAGTGGACCATGCCCATTCACAATTGGCCTAATGCTCTAAATTGATTTATGATTGAATTCGAGGATAGAATTTCTAACTAATTAAACAACGCCTTGCGTGACTTGCACAAAATTCGTTACACTACCCAGTTATTCAAAATCAGAAACCACAAAATGTCCCGTCATTACTCTGAATGCTCGAAAAATCATCTGTTGATTCTATGTTTAACGCTGTTGGGAGTGGGGTTTCGGTTACTCAACATGGACGTCAACATTCGCTATGATGAGGCACTGTCTTACTATTATTTTAGCGGTGATTCACTCATACAAACGACGCATAGCTATCTCATTCCGAACAATCATGTATTCCACAATATTTGTGTCTGGGCGATACTTTCTTTTTTTCCGGTAGAGACGTGGAGTATTCGACTGGTCGCTTTTATAGCTGGTTGTTTTTGCATTCCTTTAACATACTATGCGACTATTCGGTATTATCCTAGGGGGCAGCAGTTACTGCGGCTTTATTAGTGGCCACAAATCCATATTTAATTGATTATTCAACGAATGGTAGGGGCTACACTCTCTATTGTTTATTTTCACTGTGTTATCTACTGATATTCCCCGATTTTGTGCGCCGAAAAATACTTGCATGGATTGTTTTTGTGGCGGCATCTGTATTAGGTGCATATACAATACCCACTATGTTGTATCCATGCGGTGGGTTTGTCCTGGCGGTGAGCTATCGTCTTTTGCAGAAGAATCGCACGAGCAGTTGGAAGAAAAATGCACTGTTTTTAGGCTCTTCTCTTATTTTGGTGTGCATTTCAATAGCCGTTCTTTATTCGCCTATTTTACGTATTCAAGGGTTGGAAGCATTGACTCAAAATAAGTGGGTGAGTGCTCAGCCTACGTTTGCTGTATTTTTTTCCGATTTGCTGGAGAACAGTTTAAGGCTGCTGGATATGGTGTTTTATTTTCAGGTCTCCTGGCTGAATTGGCTGGGGGCCTGTTTACTGGTAGTCGGCTTGTTTTTTTCGATACGATTACGCAATCAGTTTTGCATCTTGATGGTTGCAAGTTTCATATTTTTTCTTGGGTTTTCGCTGTTGCGAAAAGTGTTTCCATTTCCAAGAGTGATGATTTACTGGGTGCCGATTATTTTGATCCTAGTGAGTGTTGGCTGGTACTATCTCCTTGAAAGTCGGCACAAGTTTTTCAGTTTTTATGCAAACGTGGTAGGATTATTTTTGGTATTAATAGGACCGCTTATATATCATGATTCGATTGATTGTCGAGAGACCGGTGATGTGACGCAAATCGCTGAAACTGTGCGCGTGCTTGACCAGCTTAAAGAGAATTCAATTGTATTACTGGCTTCCCCGAGCGACTTTCCGTTACTGTTTGCCCTGCGCAACCAACCCGAGCGTCAGAATATACTAACATCAAACCATTTTGGTTATGGAATTTCTCCAACCAGAAATAAGGAGTCTATCAGTAATAGAACTGAATTTTATTTATTGGAGGATCTTTACTGGAACCAAAACAAAAATAAAATACTCAACCAGTATGGGCTGAAAGATCTGTCGGGCAATTGGTCAAGCATCTCAATTGCTCCCGACATACATCTTTACAAATATAGCCCTCCTCAACCGAGGTAACTTTTCAACATCCATATAGTTTTTTCATGGACTTGAATGCGGGCAATCATGAGATCTTCGGTTTCAGAGTCGTCTTCTTTTGCTGCGCAATCACGAGCAGCTTTCAAGTCACCCAATAATTTTTCGTTGGCTTTGACCAGATGCTGGACCATGTCCTGTGCTGAAGCATCTTCGCCTATTTCTTCAATTCCTGCGATTTCAGCGAGCTTCGATAAACCGCCGGGTGCGAGCGCACCTTTGGCCCGGATGCGTTCTGCAATTTCGTCAACCGCGACAAATAGCTCATTATACTGTTCTTCAAATGCCGTGTGCAGAGAGAAGAATGAAGGTCCGCGGACGTTCCAGTGACATACATGCGTTTGACCGATAAGAGCGTAAGTATCGGCAACAACTAATCGTAAGGCTTCAATAATGGACGTTTTCATAATATTCATATATGAAATGGTTTTGGGGTATCGTCAAGAGATGTTATCAGATACATGACGTGTGGTGTCCACCCACAGCCCTGTCAGACCGACATATCGCAGGGCGCCGAGGCGAGCGCATGGATGTTCACTTTACTGAGTCGTTGTACGGTTGAAGAAAGCGTTTCCATGATCCATTTTCAGCGCATGTTTTCAGGTGGTGATTTCTTTGTATTAGCAACGCTTGCATGTAACGTTTTAAACCACATGTGTCGGCGATGCAGCCAAAAATTCCGAATGGTGACGTGTAGTCGAAGACATCGGTCATTTTGGTTTTCTCTGCTGATAGCTCCTCAAAAATGTGGTCATGGTCAAATCCCTTAAATGCACCCGATACCATCGAGTCTCGAAAGCTGTGAGGTCTATCCATGGCAACAATTTCCGAGGTTAATCGCTGCTTGAAGCCAAAGTGTGTTGCTTCCCATGTAACGGATTCACCCATCCCAATCAGGCCTTCTACGACACCTTCTACCGCCTTTTCTTTTGTCTGAAGGACGGAATTTTGATGAAAATCGATATTCCGAGACAAATCAAAAACGATTTCTCTCGATACTTCAATTTCAGTGACCAATACGATCACCGGCATTCAATTTTCTCCAGAAAGGACGATGCTGCAGTCTTTTGCTTTAGGGAGGTATAGATGTATTTCACATTTCATCTGTTAAGAACTCACGATATTTGGTTGCCTGCACTCTTTTTTTGATATCTGCCCAGTTGCGAATGATTTCACTTCTATCTTCAGGTACAATTTTTGTCGTATAGATCTTTTTTCTGTAGAGCCGTTTTTTTATGCCAAGAAATTGATAAATTTTTTTCAGGGTGTCTGTATGTTGCGAGTTGTCTAACAGGTCCTCCTCGTAGCAGATACTCAGGTGTGGATAGTTTTGAATGCTGCTGCGGTCATTTTGGTTGTACTCGTCAATGTATTCGAGGAAACCGATGAAGGTGTCCGCATCGAATTCAATCGATGGCGCACTGGGTTTTTTTTCGTGCGAGTAATTGAAATATTTACCTCGTCCCTCTGCGTAAAATTTGGAAACGGCAATGTCGACCAAGTTGCGGCGGTACACATAAACGAATGTCCAGCCATTTTGGGCAAGAGTATCCAATACGGTATTTAAATTCAAATGGAAGCAATTTTCGAAATGAAAACGCTTTGCTTTAAACCCAAAGTGTGTGCAGTTTTTTTCACGAACATAGGTTTCTAATGCAGCGACAGCATCGAAGCCTGCTGCATGCGTCGCCAGTATTTCTCCCTCACAATGTATCTCAGAATTTGCGTTCAATAAATCGACCAGCAGTGTGCTCCCGCTTCGACCCGCGGTTAAAATCATTATTTTTGCCATAATATTTCATTAGAAACCGAATACTTTGAGGACTTTTTTCCACCAAGGTTCTGGCGCATCGGGAGAGGGGTTGGGTTGACTTGGGCGGGGCGACGTTGCCGGTGGGTTGTTTTTTTCTGCTGAAGAGGGAGCCGGATTTTGCTCGGTCTGTGGTCGAGAGAGGGGCTGTGGAAATGCTTCGATAGATGTGGTTGCAGACTGAAGCCTGGCACGCTTGGATTTTACTATGTCCACTACTTTGTCTAAATCTTCTAAATACAACTCCGCAGCGATTTCACTTTTCTCAGGGCCAAAATAGTAGGTAAGGTGCTCGTGCTGGTAGACTACGTAGTAGCCCGCCGCTTGAGGGGTCGCTCCTGGTTGTAAGGGCGTACCGGGAAACATGTCATCAAACGCTTGTTTATGCAAATAACGCGTGTAGTTGATGGCTTTGGTCGGCAGGATCCGTCTGGCGGCGTAAATACTGGTCGCTGGGATGAGCACGACGAAAATAACGACCCATAACCGTCTCGATGGCATAGGTGTCGCAAATCGGCGTGACTGGGCATATGTGTGCATGACTACAGGTCGGTGGGTAGTTTAGCTCCTTCTTCAGATCCTCGATTCGGGTCGTTTTCGATTTGTTCGATAACTTTTTTGCGCTCAACTTCACGTTCTTCGCGCATGGCTTCGAGCACGCCTTGCAAGCTGGTGGATGTTGCAAAATCATCCGGCACTTCAATCGCGGGTTCACCGTTCCCTCTGGGAGCTTCGGGAAAAGTGCGGTTTTCTACGGTTGGTGCCGGGCGACTGCCGCGAAATATGGACAGGTCAACGGTGCTGCTCGGTTGCCTGGACGCGGTTTCGTTTTGCCGATCGAGATTCTGTCCGGATGGCCGCTTGTTGGGCCCCTGTGTTGTCTGTGTCTGCTCGGGTGGGGTCGTAGCAGTGTTATTTGCTGATGGGAGTTGTCCAGAGTTCGGCGGCCTACCCGCTTCGCCAGGGCTATCGACTGGCGCTGGATTGGACGTACCGTTCGTTGGTGCGTTTTGCTGCGCAGATGTTGAATTGGAGGGAAGTTGCGTAGAATGTTGATTGTTTGCAGACTCTGCTGATCGTTGACTTTGTGCATGCGCGGTCGAGCCGTCAAATATGTCCGGGTCTGGCAGTTTCGCAGTAATCAGGGAGGGGGCGGCCAGACATGCCACTACCAGTGCACAACGGGAGCCGTGCTGCAATCGCTTTGAGGGATGGTTTACAGTCTTTCGGTGCATCGAATATAAATGGATTGAGATGGATTGTTGGCGTTCACTTTTAATTCCTGTTCGACTTCCAGGTAGCCAGTGCGCTGTGCTTTAACCGTGTAGACATTGGGATAGAGCTTCAGTTCTTTGTGTTTGAATTGTTCAGGGGGGAGCACGCCAATGATGCTTACGTAGCAACGGTTGTCTGATTTTATCGAGACACTTACCTTTTTATTTTGTTGCTGCAGGTCGTCGCGCATGGCCGCCTGCGCGGGTGTGAGTGCAATGCTGTCCGGCTTGATCGCAAGGGCCTCATTGAGTTGGACAATCGCCGCTGCCATATTTCCCGAGTGGTAATCTTGTTCGGTATTGGCGATGAGTTGCTCGTATTGAATTTTTTTTATCAGCCACTGCGTCGCTGTATCTTTCCCTTTTTGTGCTTCACGGTTATTGGAGTCGAGCGCCAAAACTTCAGTGTAGAGGGTCCGTGCCGCGCGCCATTGGCCAGCTTGAAATGCGGTATAAGCTTTGGCCAGTTTGTCGGCGATGGTGCGATCCCGTATTTCGTTTTCAATCAGTTGAATAGCTTCCTCGATAGATGGGTCTTCGGGAAGGATGCGCTGAGCGGCTTTGAATGTGCTGAGACTTGTCGTTAAATCCCCTTTTTTGTAGAGTGACTCAGCTTCAGCGATGAGTGGTTGAACGGTGTGCTCAATGTACAATTGTTGCGCGGTTTGGCGCTTTTGTTGGATGATTTGAATCTCTGGGTATTGAGCGATGAGTTGATCGTAGCGGGCAAGCGCTGCAGTAAATGCTTTTTGAGTGAGCAAGGTATCGATCGCCTGGAACTCTGCTTGAAGGGCCGTTATTGTTTTTATGGATGCCCGGAGGCCAGCGATTTCCGGGTGCTTCGGGTGGACGGATGCCAGTTGTGACACGGCTTCTCCAGCTGCGACAAGGTCATTGTTGGCGAGCGCCTGGGTAGCGGTTTCGATCAGTTTTTGGGCGATATCTGCAGCTGTTTGTTTGAGCTCTTCCAGTTTGGTCAGCCCTTCCTGCAGAGTGGTGACGGCTGCTGTGTACTGTCGTTTGCGCATCAGCGAGCGCCCTTGGTCCGACGCATCGAAGGCTAATTGATAGGGCACGGGGGCGGCATTTTTTATCGCCAGTGTGTCCTTTAATTGCTCAATCAGTTCGGCAGCAAGCTGCTCGGCCACTCGCTGGTTTTTTTGTTGTGTGAGCAGGGTGTTCACTTTTGCCAGAATCTCCTTGTAGATCGGGCGTGCAGTGGTGCTGTTTCCCTGCTGGTACGCTGCGTCGGCCTGCGCCAATTCCTTTTTCAGGGCGACCATATCGTCCACCCTCAGAAACCCGCTTTCGAGCAACCCTGCACTGTGCTCGTTGAGCGCGGTGTGTGCCTGGTCGTGCAGGATGACGAGTTCGGTTTCATTGGTGGTAGCGGTTGGAGGCAGGGGCTGTGAATCGGCTGCTGTGGCAGTAGCGGAGCTGTAAGCATGATTAAAGATCCACCAAAAAACGCCCATGCCTCCGAGCAACAGGCCAAAAATTGTGAGTAAGACAATGCTGATCTTTTTTTTGTCTGTCATCGTAAGCATTTTAACGCTAGTAGCTTGCATCCATCATTGAAGTGGGATGGAGGCCTTGCATTCTACACATGCATGTTTGCTGGAAATTTGTCGGTCACGGCACCTTCAGAAGCAGAGGCGACCGTCCGCGCATATTTGCCCAGGACACCGCGGTTTTCAGTGGGACCGGTGGGCGTGAAAGTGCGCATGCGTTCTGCATATTCGTCTTCTGGAATCAGCAATTGAATGCTGTTTTTTACCGCATCGATTTCGATCGTGTCCCCGTCTCGAACAATGCCAATGGGCCCGCCGCAGGCAGCTTCGGGGGTGATGTGCCCCACATCGAACCCATGGCTGCCACCGGAAAAGCGACCGTCGGTGATCAGCGCCACATCTTTGATCAGGCCACGCCCGGCAACCGCGCTCGTCGGCGACAGCATCTCACGCATACCGGGGCCGCCAACCGGGCCTTCATTACGGATAACGACGACATCACCTTTCAACACATCGCCGCGCAGGATACCTTGCAGGGCTGCTTCCTCGCTTTCATAGACCTTCGCACTGCCTTTAAAATACAGCCCTTCTTTACCGGTTATTTTGCCAACCGCGCAGCCGGGTGCCAAATTCCCGCGCAGAATGCGCAAATGTGAAGTCGCTTTGATGGGCTGGTCCCAGGGGTGGATGATGTCTTGCTGGTCTGGATATGCGGGATAGGGCTGCACGTTCGCCAGCGATTCGGCAACCGTTTGTCCGGTGCACGTGAGGCAGTCACCGTGCAGCAGGCCGCGATCGAGCAGGAGCTTCATCATCGGCCGGATCCCACCTATTTTGATTAGAAAACTCATGTTGTATTTGCCAAACGGTTTTACGTCGGCCAACAGCGGTATGCGGTCACCGATTTTTTCAAAATCATCAATTGTGATGTCGACGCCCGCAGAATGTGCAATTGCAAGCAGGTGCAGGACCAAGTTGGTTGAGCCGCCCAAGGTAATGCATATGGTGATCGCATTTTCGAAAGCTTCACGCGTCAGAATATCACGAGGCCGAATGCCTTTTTCCAGCATGGCCATCACGGCAGTCCCCGCTTGTTCGCAGTCCTTGCGTTTAGCTTCGCCAATGGCAAGTTGCGCACTGCTGCCGGGCAGGCTCATGCCGAGGGCTTCAATTGCACTGGCCATGGTGTTCGCCGTATACATGCCGCCACACGAACCCGGACCGGGAATTGCACATTTCTCGACAGTTTTGAGGCCGTCTTCGTCAAGTTCACCCTTGGCGTGTTGGCCAACTGCTTCGAAAACTGAAACGATGTCCAAGGGTTTTTCTTTGTGCTTATCCTCGGGCAGGAACCCAGGGAGAATCGTACCGCCATAAACAAACACAGCGGGTCGGTTTAGGCGGGCGATCGCGATCATACAGCCCGGCATATTTTTATCGCAGCCACCGATTGCCACCAGTCCGTCAAACCCTTCGGCAGCAACGGTGGTTTCGATGGAATCGGCTATCACGTCGCGCGACACCAGCGAGTAACGCATGCCTTTAGTGCCCATGCTGATACCGTCCGACACCGTAATCGTGCTGAAATTGACGGCTTTGCCCCCGGCTTGTTGGATGCCGACCGTGGCGTGTTCAGCCAGCTCGCTCAGGTGCATGTTGCAGGGGGTGAGATCGCTCGGTGAACCGGCAACTGCGATCTGCGGCTTTTTAAAGTCTTCGTCGGTAAATCCCACAGCTCTGAGCATAGAGCGAGCGGGCGCACGATCGGTGCCGTCGACGACGACGGATGAAAAAGGACGTTTTGAATCGGTTGACATGATGGTGCGTATTAATCGATTTCTCGCCAAAAGGTCAATGCGTCTTTGCAACAAGACACCGTCACTGAACACGAACACGGCGCAGGCAGAATGTTACCCGGCACATCCTGGTGAACGCTCTGTTTTCAGGGATGCTGAGCTGGAGGCAGATCTGCAATTGGAGCGTTGCCAAGCGTTGTCAGGTTTTCTGCGGCGACATCCAGCTGCTGTTGCAAGGAGCGAATGCTCTGTGCAGTGCTCTCTACATTTGCTTGGTGTTCCATAATGCCCTCCACAACAGCTGAAGCACTGCCGGCAATGGTCGAATCTGTGTGGTGGATGTGTTCGAGGAGCGTATGGATGACATCTGGATCCACCTCCTGGCGTATACGCGGATCGACGCTGGCGATTTCATCGCGGCTGGCGTCGCGGATATATGGATGGGTTAACAGTGTCCTTTCATTGCGCGTAAAGTCGACTTCACTCAGTCGATGTCGAATATTCAATTCCGCCATCAAATGCGTCCTTTGTCTGTTCAAATCGCGCATTTCATTATGGGCGGCACGTAGTTGTCCTCGCAGGCTGTATACGCGTGCATGCGCTCTTTCCCGAGCTTCTAATGCAGCCGCTCTCCCCGCTAAACGGGCGGTTCGTCGCGCCTGCGCCGTGCAAACACATTCATGAGTTCCGGAGCCCATCCTGTAGGGTCTGTTACATTCGGATTATTGTGTTCGCCAAGAGCGAAACGGTTCAAACTGGCGATGGATCGACTGTGAATAAATTTATCAGGCCCTGTAAACATGCCAATTTCGTAGTCAAATACGCGGCCATTCCAGTCGCCCATATTGGTCTCAGCAAGCAATTCATGCCCGGTATAACCACGGGTTCGTTCGTCTGCAGCCGTTAACGCTTGTGCAATTCCGCTAGGTTCAGAGAGCTGCCCCCAAGGATCGTACCGACTGCGTTTTTCTACCCCAGCAAAGCGGTCGACTGCAACCATGGGACTACCGAGAGGGTCTTGAATGAAATGCGTATAGGCTGGGTGCAGGCGGTCAGTGACATCGACCTGGGCAACCGGACTGTAGCCTTTGGCACGGATGCGAACGATCGAAGATCCCACGCCCAAAGTATCCACGCGATACTCCATGTCCCGCAGATAAAATGTCTTGCGTCGATCGCCATACATGCGGAGATAACGCCTTCCTCCAAGGCCATGGTGAATTTGATGAAGCCGATTGTTGGATTGGATGCTGGTTATTTTACCCTCGAGTCCCATCTTGATGGTCTGGCTCGGAATCTGCGCAGCACTCGCTTGCTTGTGGAGGCGATTGCCAGCAGTGTCATAGGTATACGCGCCGACTGCGGAGCTGTCCGTATGTGTTCCGACTGTTTGCGGCGCATACGGAGATATGCCTTGAGCAAGCGTCGCTGCGCATACGTATACAAACAGGCACACAGGGGTGCATCGACTTCGTTTATGGGCAAAAACCATGAACGCTCTGTTCGAGGAAGAAAGGGGATTGCTTACGCAGGGACCCGTCTATACCGCTAATACCTTGAATACACATGCCACATTGCTGGAACGCAGCGGTGCGGGAAGATTGTATAACATTTAGAAGCGATCGTAAGCCACAACACGTGCATCTGGCAGGCGTTCGCCCCGGTCCCAGGCAGGTTTCGTTTGTTTGCCAACGGCGATCATGAAGCTCAACACATAAGATGGCGGCAGGTTGATCAGCTCAGCGACCTTCTTCGCATCAAACCCGATCATCGGGCAAGAGTCATAGCCCAGTTCACGCGCTGCGAGCATCAACGTCATGCCGGCCAGTGCTGAAGAGCGGATACCTTCGTCGCGGATGAGTTGCACATTGCCCTCATAGAACGGTTTAATCATCGGCCCCAGTGTATCTTGCACTTCTTGCGGGGCGTGCGACCAGTAGACGGCTGGGTCCTCCCTGTGAGCATCCAGATCGGCACACATGATGAAGAGGACACTTGCGTTCGTAACATGCGCTTGATCCCAGGCTGCCGCACGAATCTTCTGCCGCAGTTGTCGGTCGCGCACTACCAGTAAGCGATAATTCTGCATGTTGAAAGAAGAGGGAGCGAGCTTCGTCAGACGAATCAACTCAGCGAGTGTTTCCTCGGGCATGACATGTTCTGGATCGTAGTGTTTGACGGCGCGGCGCGTTTCGATGGCTTTGGCAGTGTCCATAAGGCTTTATTGATTTAGGTGTAGATGGTGGTTTTTTCGGAAATTAAGAAATCGAATGTGTAACGTAGAAATGAGAAAAACCCAACATTTTTAAACTTACAGTTTAATGTTTTTGTTGGAATGTTGCCCATGGCTCGTTGCGTTGCTTTTTCTTTGAATACAATCAGCCTCAACTCAATTTGAAAAGGAGGAATTCAGCATCCTCAGATGCTGTGATGGCAAAGGGCTGACCTTCGATGGCAATGCCATCCCCCGAGCGGAGTGCAACGTTTTCGACTGTTAATTTCCCTTTGATCAGTTGTAACCAGGCATATGGGTAACGCAGGTCTTTTTGCGTGTTTAAGGATTGGTCGGTGGTTAGACTGCCAAAATAAATTTGAGCATTTTGTTTAATCGCTGCGGATCCGTCTTGCCCATCAGGTGCAGCCAACAGCGCGAGACGGTTATGGACGCTGTGTTGTTGCGTGTCGAAATGTTGATAACGGGGAGTGCCGCCCTTTTCAGTGGGCTGTATCCAAATTTGCAAGAAATGAGCTGTTTCCGTGTTGGATGGGTTGAACTCACTATGTTGAATGCCATCACCCGCGCTGATGTATTGGAATTCACCTGTCTGAATCGTGCGTCCGTTGCCGAGACTGTCCTGGTGTTGAAGACAACCTTGAATGACATAGGTTAAAATTTCCATGGATGCATGCGGATGCATACCAAATCCATTACCTGGCTTAATGTGGTCTTCGTTGATGACACGCAGACTGCGAAAACCCATATGCTCTGCACTTGAGTAAGTTCCAAAAGAAAATGTGTGCTGGCTATCCAGCCAAGCTGTTTTGGTTATGCCTCGCTGGTCGTGAGGTCGATGCCGGACGATGATGTTGGGCGCCGAATTCATGCGAAAAAGACTATGTGACTTAACATAATAAATCAATAATTCTGGAGTAGTTTTTTGTGTGAAAGAACGAATAGAATTGATGCTGATACATGGACATTTGCCTGGGACCGAACCGGCAGTAGTCAATCGCAACTATGGGTTTTCTAAGTCCCTTTTTCCAATCAAAACACTATATACATTATCGGGATTTCAGGATCGTGGAAGATTGCATGCCAGCCTTGTTTTTTTGTAAAAACCCAAATTGTTAGCTTTTATTGCTAAGATTGGGTCTCCTGTCCAGCCCACCCTTACTAAAGCCATTACCGCACCTCGTTCTTTGGATTGTCTATCGAAATCTTGAAGACCCATCTTACCATATCCGTTATCCCGCGATTTTTCTTTTATTTCGATTTCCTTAAGCACCGCGCATGGTATACTCAGGCCATTTGGGATTCTACTCGCATATTTGTTGATAACCGCTAAATCGCTGCATAGGGGCAGGGAGTCAGTGATTCCATCTATCGAATCAAGCACGCTTGCAGAGTAGAAACCCATGGCTTTTCCATTTTGCATTGTAATTTCACACTTCCAACTATTTTCCATAATGTGCCGCGTTGGAATGAATTCTGTATAAAACATTGGAAGGACAGATTCCCTGAAACAGCGCCAAAAAGTAAATGTGCAAAGAACATTATTTTTCTTTGAAATCTCCATTGGTCAGTTGTTCTTTAATCCGTGCTCTGAGGGCCTCTTTTCGGGAGGATGCGAGGGGTGCCTCAATAGGCTCACCTTGCGCTGCGGATTGTTCTCGAAAGGCACGACAGGTATCCTGCATCTGCATGACCTGCTTGTTGTAGCGACCACACACACAACACACCCACACATGGAGCTTGAGGGCCGCACGCTTTGGCCAGGGAAGGGTTTGATAATCTTCCTTCGCAAGTGATTTTGATACCGATTTACACGTGAACATAGCCTAATGGTTGCGACTGCGATCAAGTCCTACTTTTGCAAGTTGCTTTATCAAGTCTTTGCGGGCGCGATGGAGCAACACCCATAGATGATTCGGCTCAATCTGCATAACCTTACAAACTTCTTTTGAATCGAGGCCCTCCACCATTTTTAACAGGAACGCCTCGCGCGCAGGCTCTTTGAGTTGGTCGAGACACGTTTGAAAAATATCGCGAAATTCTGCATGTTCAGTGAGCTTACGGGGGTCGAATTTCCAGGCTTCAGGAAAGATGCTGGCAATGCCCGTGTGCTTGTAGAGCGCAGTGTCGAGAATGGCTCCGTCTTCGCCTAGATCGATAGTGGGTTGACGCTCCCGACGCCTGAATATGTCAATGATTTTGTTGCGCATCACGGCTCTCAGCCAAAACTTTATGTCGCGGCTGCTATCGAGTTTTTCCAGATGTTTAATCCCGGATAAAAAAGTTTCTTGCAGGCAATCTTCAGCCAGCGACGGGTCGCGTAGCCGCGATAGCGCATAGCGATAGAGATAATCCCCATACAGATCCACCCAGTCTTCCGGCGGCGGGACTTGGCAATTTTGTGGCCGTTTGGCTGATGGAGCAGACGGCTCGTCGGGTGATGGAGCTGGCATTACGAATGAATTACTGAGCCGTTATGGGTGATGCATCGGCGTTTTGCAGGTGGGTGCATATGGGTTTATCTCGAATGTAAAGGTAACCTAGCCCGAATCCCACCAGAGTCGAAGCATAATTGTTCATGTCTAGAAAATAGCAGTGCCAGCCGCATCCATGCGGATGCAGCTGGGTAAACACCCTGAGCTTTATACATAAGTCTCTTGTTTGAAAACAGTATAAATTAAGCTATTTAGCCTGATATTAATATAAGTCATTGGCCCTATTGTACATGTACTGTATTTCTGTATAATACCCGCAGTGCCACAGGAAGACATAGATGGGACGAGTAAAGAGTTTGGCAGTGCAAAATTTGGAGATAAGCGCTTAACTGAGCGTTTATCTAAATTTATCAGA
>Ga0102943_1001738_pt1 | contig 13251 bp, 12 predicted proteins | sample SalPonC_black_MG_FD_78174 | JGI IMG/M metagenome (GOLD analysis project Ga0102943, IMG submission 78174) | Salt pond soil microbial communities from South San Francisco under conditions of wetland restoration - Salt Pond MetaG... | ecosystem: Environmental > Aquatic > Marine > Intertidal zone >...
AGGCAATCCGGAAAACCTGAAAGCAAAGGACCTGCATAAAGCCGGTTGCAGCATTGTCAGACCACTGACCAGGACCGGCCTGGATCAGGCGGTAAAAAATTATCAGGACCTCAAAGGCGCAGGGAAAGCAACCAGCGACCTGAAACAGATCGTCAAGGATGCCCCTACCGGTCGTATACGCCAGCTGATGGTTGCCACAGACCTGGAACAATGGGGGCGGTTCTACATTGCGGACGGTCGGGTGGAATTTCATTCTGAAAAACATGCCCGGGACCAGGATCTGTTGAATGTGGCCGCATGCTATGCCCTGAAAAAAGGGGCATCTGTCTTTCCGGTTTCCATGGATGAAATGCCGGATGATGCACCTGCTGTAGCGGTTTTCCACTATTAGCATATCCGGGAGGTACCGTTCTGGATTGCATATTTCCAAAAAAAAACAGAAAAATTAAAATTCATGAAGGAGAAGAAAAATGACAGACAGATTGAAAAATAAAACAGCATTAGTTACAGGGGGTGCCCGGGGAATCGGAAGAAGGCGTTGATGCATTCAGAAAAAATCTGGACAGCCTGCATCCAGTCGGCCATGTGGGAAAACCGGAGGATATCGCATACGGCGCCCTGTATCTTGCATCAGATGAATCCAAATTCGTTACCGGCAGCGAACTGGTTATTGACGGAGGCTATACCGCTCGATAGCCATATGCAGGACGCTATTTTCCTCTGTTCTGGATAACCAGGCCGCCGACAATCAGCACAAGCCCAACAAAGGAAGATAGTCTGATATCTTCTCCCACAAGGGTATGGATGAAAACAAGTGAGAGAAAAGGGGACAAAAAAATGAGGTTAGCGATTTTTGCCGCTGCTTCGGTATATTTCATAGCCATGAGCCATAAAACAAATGAGATGCCCATTTCAAAGCAGCCAACATAGGCAGCGCCTAAAAGCCCATGAAATGGGATGCTTAAAGACCCGCCTGTGAAAAGAAAAACAAGGCCGATCATGGGAAGACTGCAGCTGAAATTGATGAAAAGGCCGACAACCGGCTCCCGCTTATCTCTGGTGTTGAGCAGCCAGTAGACGGCCCAAAGGAGGGTCGAGCCCAAGGCAAGGCCGATTCCCAGGGGATTTTCAAAGGAAAAGGAGAAAATATTTCCCGAGGTTGAAATGACATACACGCCGAAATAGCACAGCGCTACAGCAACGTAATCCCTCCCGCCTAACCGATGGCCGAGCATGGGCACGGAAAGAAGACTAAGCGTAATGGCCCAGGTATAGTTCAGGGGTTGCGCCTGCTGAGCAGGCAGAAGATCATACGCCTGCAGCAGTACAAGATAATAAGCAAACGGATTAATTGCTCCGAAAAGCACCCCGCGCGCCCAGTCCCTGGCGCTTGCCTGAACAAGCAATGCCGTCTTTTGCTGCAGAATCAGAATAATAGCCAGAACAATGACCGAAAAGATGGATGAAAAAAAGAGGAGTTCAACCGCAGAAACATACCTGAGACTTACTTTAAAAGCACTGGCGACGGTCGACCAGAGCAGCACTGTGGCCAGGGCAAAAAAATATGCTTTTCTTTGATTTTTCACAAGAATCTCTAACGTGAAGCCCAACGTCTTTTCGTGGGCTTGATAAGCACAAGAATGGCCAGGCCCAAAAGGATACAAAATACACCACACCAGGCAATGAAGGAGAGCCGTTCCCCAAGAACAAACACGCCAAGCAGACCTGCGGTTACCGGTTCAGCCAGTGACAGGGTTACGGCTGTTGATGCCTGGGTCATTGCAAGGCCCCTGCTGAATAGAATATAGGAAATCGCCGTAGTAATAATACCCAGATGCAGAACCACCAAAAAACCTGCCGGCTGCAACACCCATCCCAGGTCTGCACCACTTAAAAGGGGAAGAAGAAGAACAGCGCCGGTACAAAACACCATGGCGGTAACAGCCCCTGCGCTTCTACCCGGCAGCAGAATTTTAATAAATACTGTATAAGTTGCATACGACAGGCCTGCCCCGGCAGACAAAAAGATCCCTGGAATGCTTATGGTAAGGGTTGATGAACTGCCGGCCAGAAGCGCACAGCCCATTATTGCACACAGGGTTGCGGCAAACCATTTTGGCTGCAGTTTTTCGTTCAGAAACAGCCTGCCGAAAATACCTGCAAAAACAGGCGAGGAACCAATGCCCACGATGGTACCGACGGCAACGCCGGTTAGAGAAACGCCCCAAAAGAAAAAAATCTGGTACGCCGCTACAAATACGCCTGCTGCAAGCACTGGTTTCATCGGTAAATTCCGATAAAAGTTTCTATCACAAGCAATTGCGATAATGAACAGAAAGATCCCACCAACGACTAACCTGAGAGCGCCAATGGTCATAGGGGTGCTCCCCATGGGGGCAAACGCCTGGGATGTTCCTGTGGTTCCCCAGAGCACCGCGGCACTAAGAATAAGTATAATCCCCTTAAATTCAGCAGGAATCAGTTTTTTTTGTCGTTTCATTTTCAGGATCCGGAACTTTCAGCGGATGGCTTTTTTTTTCCCAAGGTACGCTTCCTGGATTTTGGCAGAGCCGAGCAGTTCACCGGATGTTCCGGAAAAAACGATTTTACCTACTTCAAGTACATAACCCCGGTCGGCAAGTTTGAGTGCTGCCCGGGCATTCTGCTCAACAATGAGGACGGTGACACCACTGTCTGCTATTTGCCTGATCTGACGAAAGATCTCCTTGACCAGAATGGGCGCAATGCCCAGACTTGGTTCGTCCAGAAGCAGCAATTCCGGTTTACTCATCAGTGCTCTGCCGATGGCAAGCATCTGCTGTTCACCGCCGGACATTGTTCCGGCAAGCTGGCGACTTCGTTCCTGGAGGCGGGGGAATAGTTCATACACCCAGGCAAGCCTTTGGGGGTCAATCTGTTTTCTGGTATAGCTGCCAAGCGCTAAGTTCTCTTCAACCGTCAGGGTGCCAAAGACCCGCCGTCCTTCAGGAGAATGGCTGATGCCCATGGCAACAATTTTGTGGGCAGGAACATTGATGATATCATTTCCCTTAAAAAGGATAGAACCGCTCTTTGCCTTTAACAGGCGGCTGATGGTGCGCATAGTTGTGGTTTTACCGGCACCGTTAGCGCCTAAAAGCGTCACCACTTCGCCTCTGTACACCTCAAGGGAGATTCCTTTGATGGCGGCAATACTGCCGTAGGAGACATGAATATCTTTGAGTTCAAGCAGGCGTTCATCAGTCATCATCGTCACTTCCCAGATATGCTTCAATAACATCCTTGTTCTGCTGAATCTGCGCCGGGGTTCCCTCGGCTATTTTTTTGCCGAAGTTGATCACGGTAAGTTTTTCCGTCAGTTGCATCACAAGATCCATATCGTGTTCAATAAGAAGAATGGTAACGCCCATTTCCCTGATGCGAAACACCAGTTCCAAAAGCGCCATGGTTTCTTTATCATTCAGACCGGCAGCAGGTTCATCCAGAATAAGAAGCGACGGCTCAGCAGCCATGGCGCGGGCAATCTCAACCCTGCGCTGCAGCCCGTACGGAAGGGACTGTACCGGTTGGACCGTAAACTCGTGTAACTGAAAAAACTCAAGTTGTTCTTCAACTTTGAGCCAATTTTTCCGTTCGTCTCTCCGGGATTTCGGTGTATGCATAATACCGTGCCACCACCCTTGGGAACTTTTCACATGGCGTCCGCTCATGATGTTTTCGGCAACGCTCATCTGGGGAAAAAGCCGGATGGTCTGAAAGGTACGTACGATGCCTTTTGCTGCAATCCGGTAAGGAGCAAGTTCTGTGATGTCGTCACCTTTCCACAGGATCCGGCCTTCTTCACAGGGATGAATACCGGTGATGCAGTTGAATACAGTGGTTTTACCTGCCCCGTTTGGTCCGATCAGTCCGTAGATCTGCCCTTGGCAAACTTCCATGTCAAGCCGGTCAACCGCAGTCAAACCGCCGAATCTTTTGGTTACGTTTTCAAGTACAAGATCATTTGTTGCCATGTTGTTTCCCTTTAAGGATATAGGCGGGCACTTTACCGTAGGTTGCGGGCCAGATACCACAAGGCCTTAAAATCATGGTGAAAATCATGGCAAAACCGAAAATAAAATAACGCCATGTGGCAAAATCACGAAAAATTTCAGGCAGTACAAACATGACAAAGACACCTAGAACAATACCCGGCACCGAAGAGCCGCCAACGATCACAATACTGAAAAAAAGCACAGACTGGACAAAGTCAAAGGCCTCGGGGCTCACCGCAGAATACTGATTAGCATATAACGTGCCTGCAAGGCCGGCGATCCCGGCGCCAAAGGCAAAGGCAAAAATTTTATAGACCCGGGTATTGATACCAATGCTCTCGGCTGCAAGCGGATCTTCCCTGAAATAGGTCAGCGCCCGGCCGGCCTTGCTTTTCTCCAGATTTTTCAGCACGATAAGCACCATGACCAGTGCCGCAAGACAAATATAATAAACAGCCGACTGGCTTGCGGAATCAACGCCTGGAATCTGTAACACATCAATGCCGAAAATTCCGTTGGGTCCACCGGTCAGCCCGAGCAGATTATTCTGCAACGCCTGGACAAAAACGATATTAAAACCAATGGTGACCACCAGAAGATAATCGCCCCGCAGATGGATAATCGGACCGGCAAGAATAATGCCGAAAAGCGCAGGTATAATGATTGCCAAGGGCACGGTTGCCAGAAGGGGCATACCGAATTTTGTGTTGCAGATGGCCGACGTATAGGCACCCAGCCCGAAAAAAAGCGCCTGTCCCATATTGAACATGCCGCTTTTTCCCAGAACCACATCCTGGCTGAGCGCAACGATGGTAAAAATGATAAAAGTTGTGGCAACGGCCTGCCACCTTGAATCAAGAAAAGAGGGAAGAAGAACAAGGGCCAGAAAAAACAAGGCATATCCGTAATAATCAGAATGTTTCATACCTTCTCCGCTACCCGCTCGCCAAGAATGCCTGTCGGGCGTACAATAAGAATAACAATCAAAAGGATAAAGGTAAACGCATCGGCCCAGGTACTTGAGACATAGCCGGCAATAAAGGCATTAAAAAGGCCTAAAAGAATACCACCGAGCATAGCGCCGGGAATGTTGCCGATGCCTCCCATAATGGCGGCGACAAATGCATAAAGCCCGTACTGCCACCCCATATTAAAGGTAATGCCGCGATAGTATAGACCAATAAAAAGCCCGCCTACGGCCCCAAGTGACGCGCCGATTATAAAGATGACGGCAATAATTCGGTCAACATTGATTCCCATGAGGCGTGCGGCATCCTGGTCAATGGATGCCGCTCTGATGGCGGCGCCCATACGTGTTTTTTCGATAAACAGATACAGGGCAACCATGAGCAGAAGTGATAAGCCCATGATGAGAAACTGGATAAGGCTCACGATAACCCCGCCGAATTCCCAGGAAAGCTGGGGAATAAGTTCCGGGAAAATTCGCATCTGGGGTCCCCATACCAGCATAATACCGTTTTGAATGATCAGGCTTGCTCCAAGGGCACTTACCACGGCAGAAAGACGGGGCGCACTTCGCAAAGGCCGGTAAGCCGCCCTTTCCAGGAGAATTCCAAAAAAAGCCACGACAGCAGCCGTCAGAAGGAAAATAGCGATGACCGCAGGCAGAGAAGCCGCCTCACCCATGACATGGGTGTAGATGGTCAAGCCGACAAAGGCTGAACCTGCAACCATATCTCCATGGGCAAAATTAATAAGCTTCATCACCCCGTACACCATGGTATATCCCAGAGCAATCAGGGCAAACATTGCACCAATGGTAAGTCCATTGACAAGCTGTTGAAAAAAAATATCCATACGTATCACGCAGTGCCCGGCACCGGCAGCCCGATCAGCGAGTGCTCGGCAATTCTCATTTTATTCTCTCACAAAGCCCCAAAGGCACAAAGGCTCACAAAGTCGAATAAAAAATCTTTGTGTCTTGGTGGCTTTGTATGAGTTTATCAACTAAAAAAATTCATATTTAAAATTGCTGACGAGTGCTGTACCAAAGCTTATTTAAACACTATTTTATAGCTGCCGTCCGCTTCTATACGATAAGCCATGTAACCGGAGCCGATTCTGTTGCCGTCTTTGGCAAAAGAGATAGGGCCGGTGATGCCGGGATAGTCTTTCATCTGATGGAGAAATTCAGATGCTTTTTTAGTATCAAAGCTGTTATTCTGCTCCATGGCGTAAATAAATGCGCGCATGCCGTCAACATTAAGCAACGTCCAGATGGAAGGTGGCATCATGTTATATTTAGCTTTATAGGCTTTAAGAAAATCCTTGGCAAGATCATAGGGAAGCAGTTCAGGCGTCGGTACGTTAATGATATAAGCGCCTTGCGCACTTTTTCCGGCAAGTTTTAAGAAATCGGGGTTATCATTGGAATCGCCGCCAACAAAATCAGCCTTCAGACCCAACGCGACCATCTGGGAACGAATCAGGCCGCCATCACTGAAATAACCAGAAAAAAACAATACATCAGGCTTTTTGGATTTGATCTGGGTAATAACAGGCGTAAAATTCTGGGCGCCGGATTTAATCTTGCCTCTGTATATAACGTTGCCGTCAACGGCTTTAACCGCTTTTTCCACAGCCGTTCCCAGACCGTCAGCATAGCTGGAGAAATCGGAAAGAATGGCAATTTTTTGATATTTTTTTTCTTCGACAAGATATTTTGCAGCAAATTCGGCTTCTGCACTGTTGGGAAAGGAGTTTCTAAAAAAAGTCCAGTAGCCGTTCTCAGTCAAAGAATCACTGGTGCCATCAGTGGTTTGCAGCACGCCTGCACGATAGTAGGTTGCCTGGGCCGCTTCTGCACAGGTCGAGGTGTAAGAGCCGATAACCATCTTTACACCTCGGTTTACCAGATCTTTAGCACAGATGGCTGCTTTCATTGCGGTGCCTTCATCATCACAGCTTACAACCTCGATCTGTTTCCCAAGAACGCCGCCTTTCGCGTTGATCTGCTCTGCAAGCAGACGTACCGCCTGATCAATTCCCTGGCCTTCATTGGCATACTTACCCGTGATGGGTGCCTGAACACCGATTTTCAACGTATCTTCTGCCTGAACACCGCCTGCAAAACAACAAAAGACGAATAACAACATCGACAACAAAGCTGTTTGTTTCATGGTTTCTCCTTGCCTTTCTCCCCTGCAAAATAGCGGAGAGGGTAAAACGTTAAATCTTAATTAATATTCTTCAATAACTTTAAATTCAGCAAAATCCCCACTGAAATCAAAGACCTGAAAGCTTATGGAGGTGGGTTTATAGCATAGCCTCGGCAGTGTGGCAACATGGTAATTCGTGGGCCCAGTAAAACCCCGATTTAGAATTGCCGGCACCGAAAAGACGCGGCTTGAAAAAAAGATAAGATTCTGGTACTTCCCCTTTTTTGCATAACACCAAATTAATATTAGGAATATAAATGAAAAACGCAGACTTTTTAACAGGCATTACCACCTCGGGTACGCCTCACCTTGGCAACTATGTAGGCGCTATTCGGCCGGCTGTTGAATCCAGCAAAAATCAGGACCTGACCTCTTATTATTTCCTGGCCGATTACCACTCCCTGATAAAAAACCATGATCCGCAAAAACGAACGGCATCCACCCTTGAAATTGCCGCTGCCTGGATTGCATTAGGGTTGGATTACGATAATTGTGTATTTTACCGACAGTCTGATATCCCAGAAATTCCGGAACTTACCTGGATTTTAACCTGCCTGACTGCCAAAGGCCTGATGAACCGCGCCCATGCATACAAGGCTGCGGTCCAGGAAAACGAGGAACAACAGAGAAAAGATCCGGACCAAGGCGTCACCATGGGCCTTTTTTCCTATCCCATTCTCATGGCCGCCGACATTCTCATGTTCAATGCCGCTAAGGTACCCGTGGGCAAGGATCAGATCCAGCACCTTGAAATGACGAGGGATATTGCCGCAAAATTCAATCATACCTACAAGGAGTTATTTGTGTTGCCCGAGGTAGTTGTGGATGAAACCGCAGCGGTGCTTTCAGGCCTTGACGGGCGCAAAATGAGCAAAAGCTACAATAACTTCATTCCGCTGTTTGATACAGAAAAACGGCTGCGCAAAATGATCATGAAGATCCAGACCAATTCCCTGGGGCCCGATGAACCCAAAGACCCTGATACCTGCACTTTGTTTTCAATTTATCGGGCCTTTGCCACACAGCAACAGACAAAAGACCTGGGCCAGCGGTATAGGGAAGGCATTGCCTGGGGAACCATGAAACAGGAGTTGTTTGAATACATCAATGATATTTTAAAAGAACCCAGACAGCGGTACGAAGAGCTGGTAGCTAATCCCAAAGATATTGAAGATATTTTGAAAAAAGGAGCGCTTCGGGCCAGGGAATATTCCGTGCCCTTCCTGGATAAAGTTAGAAAGAGTATTGGTATTCAATCATTGTCTTAACCCCTTCACCTCTTTTTCGGTGAGATGTCGCCATTTTCCGGGGGGCAGACTGCCAAGGCGGATATTGGCCATGCGGATCCGTTTGAGCATGGTCACCTGATTGCCGGTTTTGCCCACCATTTTCCGGATCTGGCGGTTTAACCCCTGCTTTAAAACAATTTTAAATCCATTTTCAGAAACCCTGCGGACCTTCGCCCGCCGGGTTTTTTTCCCGTCTATCACCATGCCCTGGGCCATGGCAGTCAAAGCCTGGTCACTGACAGGTCGGGTCGCAAACACCAGATACTCTTTTTCATGGTCATGGGAGGGATGGGATAACCGGTTATGCAGGTCACCGTCATCGGTGAGCAAAACAAGCCCCACGGAATCCTTATCCAGCCGCCCCACGGGATAGACTCTTTTTTTTACCGGCACAAGGTCGAGGATAATTTTTGCATTTTTCTGGGCGCAGGTTGTAACCACCCCCTTGGGTTTGTTTACGGCAAGATAGGTATATTCACGGGTTTTATCCGATGTATAGTGAACCGGCTTGCCGTCAAGACAGACCTTATCCTTTGCCGGATCAGCCCGGGTGCCAAGCGCTTTTACAACCATTCCATTCACTGACACCCGGCCCTCAAGGATAAGGGTCTCGGCCTTTCTACGCGAACAAAGCCCGCTATGGGCTAAAATTTTCTGCAGCCGGATACCTTGCACGGCTTCAGGATCTGTAGGCGGTGTTAATTTTGACATAGTTTTCACTAAAGTCGCAGAAGAGAAACTGATCTTGAGCCTGTCCGAGTTTGAGATCCAGGACAATGGTGATTTCATTTTGCTTCATAATGTCCGCCGCTTTTTTTTCAGCCGCTTTACCCTGCCACTGCCCGTCTTGAACCAGCAGGACATCATCAAAATACAAATCCATCTTATCCTGGTCCACTGTAGCCCCGGATCTTCCTGCCGCCGCCGTAATCCTGCCCCAATTGGGGTCCTGGCCGTAAATGGCGGTTTTGACAAGCGGGGAATGGGCAATGGCCTCGGCCGCTTTAAATGCATCCTTAGCGGTTAGAGCGCCTTTGACCGTGATGGAAGCAACCTTTGTGGCGCCCTCCCCGTCTTTGACAATCTTTTTGGCAAGCTCATAGCAGACCTCATCTAAAACGGCTTGGAATACCCCAAGGGATTCATCATTGTCGATCACTGCCTGCCCTGCCCCGTTGGCCATACATACAAGGGTATCGTTGGTGCTGGTATCCCCGTCAACCGTAATCCGGTTAAAGGAACGAGACGCGGCATGGGTCAGTGCCTGTTTGAGCAGGCTGCTTGAAATATCAGCATCCGTAAATATATAGGAAAGCATGGTGGCCATATCCGGTCGAATCATACCGGACCCTTTGGCAACCCCCATAATGGTAAAGCTTTTTTCATCCCCGGATATATTAATTTTTCCCTTGCGGGACACCATTTTAGTGCAGGTATCCGTGGTGAGGATCGCACCGGCAAAATCTACAATTGTACAAACATCAAGACTTGCCACAGCTTCCGGAATTTTTGCTTCAATTTTATCCATAGGCAAAGGCGCACCGATCACCCCGGTGGAAGAGACCAATACATGTTCAGGGTCAATTTTAAGGGCGTTGGCCACAAGTTCAACGCATTGTTCTGCATGGGCTATTCCCTGTGCACCGGTAAAACAGTTGGCATTCCCTGAATTAACCAGTATTGCCTGAAGCATGCCCTTTTCCATGGTTTTTCTGCCAAGCATAACAGGGGCTGCAACCACCTGATTTTGTGTAAACAATGCTGCCGCACAAGCAGGTTCTTCCGAATAGATCAGGCCAAGATCCAAGGATCTGTTTTTTTTAATTCCGGCACAGAGTCCGGCAAATTTAAAGCCTTTCATTTTTTATTTTCCTTTTCCTTCTAATTCCATCCAAAAAATTAATCGCGAATTATAATTAGGTTTCATACCCTTTGTAAACATAAGTAATAAAAAAATTAAAAAACGTTAAAAACCATTTGACATGAGAAAATTAACTGAGTATACACTCAAATAAAATGAGTAGTCACTCAATATTTTAGAGGTATTATGTCCAAAAAAGATGCCATACTGCAGGCAGCCACGGTGCTGTTTTCCAAAAACGGGTTCAAAGAGACCTCCACCGCTGATCTGGCAAAAATGATCAATGTGGCTGAAGGAACCGTTTTTTATCATTTCAAAACCAAAGAAAAATTGTTCTTAGCGGTTCTTGAAAAGACCAAAGAAATGATTCTCGAGGAATTTGATACCTATATGGGAAATCAACATTTTGACAGCGGCATGGGCATGATTGAACGTGCGGTATCCTTCCATTTATACCTGGCCGGCAAGATGGAGAATCAGTTTCTTCTTTTACACAGGTACTACCCCTACCAGATGGCAGAGGCAGTACCCGAGTGCCGGAGTTACCTGGAAGCCATTTATGATGGTCTTGTTTCCATCTATGAAGACGGTATCGAAATGGGGGTAAAGGACGGCTCCATTAATCCTTTGTCTGCCCGCAAAACCGCTTTGATTATCTTTTCCATGGTGGACGGGGTGGTCCGGTTTAAAACGTACAATCTGTATAATGCCAATGCCCTGTTCAATGAACTTGTAACCGCCTGCAGACGCATGCTAAAAATTTAGACAATTAACTTAGAAAGGTGTTCGACATGTTAACCAAAATACTGCCGTTCATAGAGTGGTTCAAGGATTACTCCCTGGGCAAATTCAAAATTGATTTTGTGGCCGGGCTCACTGTGGCCCTGGTGCTTATTCCCCAGTCCATGGCCTATGCCCAGTTGGCAGGTCTGCCGGCCTACTACGGCCTTTACGCAGCTTTTTTGCCCCCCATGATAGCTTCATTATTCGGGTCCAGCCGCCAGCTGGCAACCGGTCCTGTAGCGGTGGTCTCTTTGATGACCGCAGCAAGTCTTGAACCGTTGGCATCAGCCGGAAGTGAAGCCTTTATTGCCTATGCAATTGTCCTGGCGCTTACTGTTGGTATTTTCCAGCTGCTGCTTGGCATTCTTCGCCTGGGCCTTATTGTTAACTTTCTGTCCCATCCTGTTGTGAACGGTTTTACCAATGCTGCGGCAATTATCATCGGTACCTCCCAGCTGTCTAAGCTATTCGGCGTATATGTGGACAAGGCGCCTCACCATTATGAAACCATTATACGGGTGATTGAAAGTGCCTTTCACTACACCCATCTACCCACCCTTGCCATGGGGATTTTATCCATTGCCATCATGGTGGGGTTAAAACGGCTGAATCCAAAACTTCCTTTCGTACTTGCTGCGGTTGCCATCACCACTATCATTTCCTGGGCCACCGGATTCCAGCATAAAGAAACCGTGACGATTACCCACATCATGAATGAAAATGTCCAACAGGATATCCAATCATTTAATCTTACGATTAAATCCATCAAGGATTTAAGTGTTGAGCGTACAAAACTTACATCCAAGATAGAAAGCAGCCATGATGCATCCACAATTGAAAAACTGAATTTACAATACCAGTCCACAGTTCTTACAGCGAGAATAGATGCAGCCAAAGCCAAGGCGTCTGAAATTCGTACCCGGCTTCGGGAGATGCACTTCAGTGCTGTTGCGGATAGGGATAAAGGCATTATATTCTATAAAAAAGACAGCCCGATGCCGGATGCCAGAGCGGATGACAGAGTATATCGTATCCGGATGGGTAATAACGCTGTTGATACACAGGCCATAAATCTGTCCGGCGGCGGTGCAGTGGTCGGTGACATTCCAAAAGGGCTTCCCAAATTAGGTATGCCCGATATTAACATTTCCGTATTCATGCAACTTTTACCCTATGCCATTATCATCTCTTTACTCGGTTTCATGGAAGCCATTGCCATTGCCAAGGCCATGGCGGCCAAAACAGGACAGAGGCTTGATCCCAACCAGGAGCTTATCGGTCAGGGTCTTGCCAATATCCTGGGTTCTATCGGCAAAAGTTATCCGGTATCCGGTTCTTTTTCCAGAAGTGCCGTCAATCTTCAGGCCGGCGCTGTTTCCGGTCTTTCCAGTGTTATAACCAGCCTTATGGTTATTATCACCCTGCTGTTTTTTACACCGTTACTTTACCACCTGCCCCAGGCAGTCCTTGCTTCGGTTATCATGATGGCGGTTATCGGACTTGTGAATGTTTCCGGTTTTATTCATGCCTGGAAAGCACAGTGGTATGACGGCCTGATTTCCGTTATTACCTTTGTTGTCACCCTGGCTGTGGCACCTCATCTGGAAAGTGGCATATACGTTGGCGTTTGTCTGTCTTTGGGCGTGTTTCTTTATAAAAGCATGCGTCCCACAATCAGCGTCCTTTCAAGAGGCGAAGATCAGGCACTGAAAGATTCCTGTGTACATGAACTTGCCACTTGTAATCACATACAACTGATTCGTTTTGAAGGCCCGCTGTTTTTTGCCAATGCCAGCTATCTTGAAGATGAAATAAACGACCGTATCCAGGAGTCATCTGATCTAAAACACTTTATTATTGCCTGTAACGGTATCAACGATATAGATGCCTCGGGCCAGGAAACGTTTGCCCTTGTTCTTCAGCGTTTGAGAAGTGCCGGATACGGCGTGTCGTTAAGCGGGGTCAATGATGCGGTTTACCGGGTACTTGCACGTACGCATTTGCTTGAAGAAATCGGGGTCCACAACATTTACCCGACCATGGAAAAAGCACTGGCAGTCGTTCATAAACAAACCCATGACAATGCCACGGAAGATCAGTGTCCA
>Ga0102943_1001740_pt1 | contig 13249 bp, 10 predicted proteins | sample SalPonC_black_MG_FD_78174 | JGI IMG/M metagenome (GOLD analysis project Ga0102943, IMG submission 78174) | Salt pond soil microbial communities from South San Francisco under conditions of wetland restoration - Salt Pond MetaG... | ecosystem: Environmental > Aquatic > Marine > Intertidal zone >...
ATACTTTTCAGCATTATAAGCCGGGATAATTACACTAATTTTATCTTTCTTTTTGGCCATTGAAATAAAAATTATTTTAACTTAGCCCAGATGATTTTTCCTATTTACAGATCTTCTTAAAATTTTCAGCAGATTTCTATTATTTGATTCAATCTGCATAGATACGTTACTGTCGTGTATTCTTTTTCTTAACAGTACATCATCCATCATGAATGACTGTATCCCAAAATCAGTTGCTCTGCCAAACCAGTCCAGATCCTCTGCCGAAGAATATTCGTTGTTAAAGTAACCAATTGCCTCGAACGCTTCCTTCCTGGCTACAAGTGTTTCGGGGAATCTTCCTGGAAGTGATCTATTCAACCAATCGCTCCGAACTCCCTCCGGAACTTCTATACCTGGTTCTAAAAAAAACCTGAAGAAAGTATTTGTGAATAATACATCAGGATTCTCCATCATATATGAAATTTGTGAACTGAGTTTATTTGACAACCAGATATCATCTGAAGAAAGAAGTGCTATAAAAGGTGCATTACAAGCTTTTATACCGATATTAAATGCGTCGTAGATACCTGAACCCTTTTGTTGTAAAATTTCAACCTCTCGAAATTCTTTGACGATCTGCAAAGTATTATCTTCGGAATTGCCATCAACTACAATTACTTTAAAGGGCTTATAATCTTGGTTGAAAACACTTTCCAAAGCCGAACGGACGAAACGTTCACCATTTTTAACAACAATTACTACACCTGCTAATTGATTTCGTTTCTCCATTATTTCTATTCTGTAATTTTTAAAAATTAAGATTTCATTGATTTCAACACGTTGAACTGTGATTGCAGAAATCAACAAAACTCAATTTTCTTTATCACTCAACTGATTTTTTTAAAACTTTCAGATTGAACCAATTACAATCTATTCATCTTTGAATCTTTTCCTGTTAGGCTGTCGATAAAGCTCTTCCCACACACCTCTTTAGAGATCTCAATACTCCTGAATTCTCCTAAGAGTCGTATAGACGTATTCCAAAAGCCTCGCCAACACTTTTGGCAACATCATATTCCCCATCATTCAGAACGATTATATCGTGCACAGGTACGGTTTAAAGTTGAATGTTTTAAATATCTCAAGAATAAAATTTACTGAACTATTATGACGGATAAATTACATGCAAAGAATCAAATCGAATTCACTATAAATTTTTTAAACTATTCATTAGGAGTGGCTGAGTGCCACTTTTCTATGAGTTCGTCTTGGTTCTCAGGTTTTTTCATAATTGATTTTAAAGATATTTGTGACCCGGCCCTCCTGTCTTTTGTTTTCTTTAAAAGTTTAAACAAATAAAACCTTGACATCTTTTTATCATTGGTTCGATTATTTAAATGCCTCCTGTAAAGCAAAACTAATTTTCGAGAGATGGCAATATTTAATTCATTATCTCTTGCCCTAAAAAACCAATCTATGTCTTGACTTAATATCAATTCCTCATCAAAAAATCCCACTTTATCAAATACGGTTCTGTTAACAGCAACTGCACATAAACTCAGATACATAGATGAGTTCTTTTCTGCTTGCTTCAGATCAACTTCTTCCACATTGCTAAAACTCATCTCACAGGTTAAACCTAAAGAAATATCAAGATTTTTGAATCTTTCAATCTGATCGAAATGGGTTGTCAGGCAATTGGGAACCCACACATCATCTGCATCAATAAAACTTATATATGCTCCATTTGCTGCCTCTACACCTCGATTCCTTGCATGCGAAGGCCCATGCTTATCTTGCTTTAAATAAGTTATTTCTTCCTCAAAAGTCTTAAGAACATTTTCTGTGTTATCTGTCGAACCATCATTCACTACAATAAGCTCCATCGACTTAAAATTTTGATTGAGCACACTTTCTATGGCCTCAGCGATAAACTCCTGCCCGTTGTAAACCGGCAATACTACCGAAAAAAATGGTGCCCCTTTATTTATGGATGGCATAGCTTACCTGTTTTCAAATGATCTCTTCCTGTCGATTGCGCGCTTGATTGTTTTAAGTTTATTGAGCTCAACAACACTTTTGCCTTCCGTCATATTCTCACCGTGCCTGCGAACAAACAGTGTTACCTCGTCCAACCATTTTGTAGAAATGTCTTTTTCTACAGAACGATAGTACCAATCCGTATCTTCACCAAAAACTAATGCCGGATCAAAAAGTCCCACTTTTTTAAAGACGGATTTTCTGTATAAAGCAGCTCCGATATAAAACCTATAAGATTCTTTTGGATTCCCCAGGTACTCTTTATCCCCGTCCTCTGTATCTCTGAATAGTTGAGCAAAACCTCTCACGACATCAATACCTGGGTTATCCTCGAGTTCTTGAACTAGATGCGATAAATTGTTTTCCGGCCAAAGGTCGTCTACATCCAGAAAAGCGATATACTTTCCTGTTGCGTTTTTTATCCCTGCATTTCTTGCCAGTGACGGACCCGTATTATGTCTCTTGAAATATCTTACATCAGTATCTAAATTCTCGATAATTTTTCCTGAATTATCTGTTGAGCCGTCATTTATGATAATGATTTCCAGGTTTGGATAATTCTGACAGAGAACATTTCCTACTGCTTCTTTAATATACTTTTCGCCATTATAAACCGGTATAATTACACTTACCAGTGGTAAGTTTTTCTCCTCGTCTATATTCTCCTCAGCATCTTTAATGAAATTATACTCAGGATCTTTTAAATGATTACGAAGAGCTTTTGGCACCTTTTTTATATTGTTGCCAAGATTTAATGTCAATGTTGGTACGGTTTCACAAAGTTCGTGAAAAAAATCATGCGTATGAGTTCCGGCACCGGGTAACTGCGCCATTGTTGTGAAAGACATTGCACGATTAATTCGCCAAAATGAGATGGGTGAAAACGTAGTCTCTTCCTGCTCGGGCTGAATATTTGGCATCAATATTGTCTTGATGGGAAGCTCTTTTACAATCTGACCTTTAAAAGCCGGGTAGAGGTAAAGTACATCCTTCTCCTGGGCATTCTGAACATGATCTGCCGCATATTCATCCAGTTCCGGGAATCGGTGGTTATCGTCTACTCCGATTTTTGCCGTGCTGTAAATGGAATACACTTTAGGAACAGGATCCTTTTTAACAACCAAATAATCGTCCGCCAGGTATTTCATTCCATCTAATAAGGAACTGACTGCTGTTGTTGATTTACCGGCCCCGCCTTTAGCGGTAATAAGTACAGCTCCATCATTTGTTCCTACGGCGGCGGCGTGCATGAGCTGTGCCCCATTCTTTTCCATCCACCAATTTAAAATTGTTCGAAATGGAGAGGAAGTTGCCCAATAAGGTAAATTTTCAGCTTTTCTTACCCAGTAAACGGCGTTGTTCGTTTTCAAATCCATCACATTCACCGAAAATTCACTGTAATGAAATGCCGTCTTTATCCGATCACTGTTAAATCCCCAAATATCACCGCGGTCTGTATAATGACTTTTATCACAAGGTGGGGGAACCATCTCCACTCCCGTTGATTCAGAATCCCAAACATGTATTGTAGCATCAGCTTCAGTCTCATCAGGTAACCGCAGGTGCGCAAGAGAGGGAGCTAATGGAGATATCAGGGCATCTCCGGCAAAAACCAAACAAACCTTAGTACCCGCTATATCATAATAATAACGAATCTCTCCGGTTTTTCCGGCAGCCTTTGAAAACCGGTTTATACATTGATTATAAAATTGAAATTGTTCCTCTTCGGTTCGCTGCGGGATGTTCATTCCCACGGGAATATTATCATTACCCATTGGAAAAAGGTTATGTGCTACTTGTTAGATAATTATCTTGCGTAAATCGCGATTTAACTCGTTTAGCTGCATAAGCCATCAAACCAACATGAATTGAGAATAAACCCTCTCTATTTGTACGTGCCAAATATCTCGCATAAAACGAATATAATCTTTCAGATAAAGTAAACTCTTTCACATTGTCTCCAATTTTTTCTCCATAATTGAAAACAACACGTTCAACATAAGATGGCTTATAAGCCTCCATCTGCTTAATTACATCGCTGGGTATTTCGGCCTCAAAATGATCTCTCATATAAAGTAGGGCACGCTTTACCTGCAGGAATACACGGAATTTGCTTGCATATGTTAGCAAGCGTTGCCAATCAACCTGAATATCATCAGAATTAATAATCATCATGGAATCAGCAATCCATCGAATGGGCGGCTCAGGATTCTTTCGGATTCCGTGAACAATTGCATGAAGTAGATTATCTGTATGAGTAAGTGAATGAGTTTGAACACCGGATACCTCAATCGGTATTACATCATCCCAAAAATCATTCTTTTGTGCATTTCCAAGAGAATTAACAAAAGCATACCAGTGCAGGTCTATCTCTGTATCCTGTTTATCCGTGAAAGCAATACTTCTTCCAAACTCAAGGTTATGCTCCAGCAGATGCTCCATCTGAATTTCAAACCCTGCCCTGTTTAAAACATCAACAGCATACCGGGCTTCTGGAAATGGTACCAAAATATCCATATCTGACATGGGGCGGATTCCGTAATTTTTATATACTAACTCTGTAAGAGCAATACCCTTTAAAACAGCGGTTTTTATCCCTGCATCTTTTAGCAGATTGAGTACCTTTGCTGTTTTATAGAAGAGTTGTTGATTTTTAATCCACGACTGGCGATAAATCCCTTTTAAACGTCCAGCTACCAAATCATCTGAATATCCAAAGGAGTTTAAATTATGATAGGCAAGAGGTAGAAGGCGAAACGAGCCGTGATCTACATCCAGTTCAAAATCGACTGATTTTCTCCACTCTCTCCATGCCGGAAGGGCAATATCTTTGCCCATCAATGCAACTTTCAGGAGTAATTCTTGTGAGGAATTAGGAAATGGACTTTCTGCGCTCGCATCCACTTAATCATCTTTTTTTGGTTCAGGCCAGCCTTTGTCATCAACATCATGAATAGGATCTAAAAGCAGCATATCCTGCATATCAGAATATTTGTTGATCGTCAGTTTATCAAGTTTAGAAGCTGCTTTGCTAAACTCTTTCTCAGAATTCTCATCAATTGTAAACGTTGAAGCATCACCATTTCCTATCGTAACAACCAACTCCTCTTCAATAAGTTTTTCAATAAATTTGGTGTATGCTTCATCCACTTCACTTTGTTTATCAATGTTAGCTTCGACAAACGCATTTCTAATCCCCTCGGTATCACCAGTTTCTACCAACAAATCCCAAATAGCTGTTCCCGGCCATTCAATACTATAGTAATTCCCTGTTCCAAGGTTTAGCAGAATTGTTTCCCCCTCAATAGTCTCATGTACTACATTAGGTTCACTCACTTTGAGATATTCTAACTCTTTCTTTGCCATCGCCACTTATTTAGGGTTTTTATTGAAATGATATGTGTAATAAACAGATAGGAATTACACGTGATATAAATCCACCGAAAAAATAAAAGTGGGCAAGCTACCCATATCACGCCGCTACGACCTGCTACCGCTGCTGCCTTCCGACCCTGACGGAGTTCACAAGGAGCTGGCTGTATGGAACTTGCCCACCTAAAAATAACAGCTTTTCGATACAATTTAAATCAAAAATCTAAAATAATATCAACCTGCTGTGGAGCTACGGGGATTCGAACCCCGGACCTTCGCGCTGCCAGCGCGACGCTCTAGCCAGCTGAGCTATAGCCCCTTCAAGAGGCGTTTAATATATCACCTTTCGGGTTTATAAGTCAAAAAACCTTTTGATTGCCTCTTTGGTTCTGTATTTTTGTTTTATGAACCAAAACATACACGTAATAGCTAACTGAATAACCCAATAAGATATGCTCAAACCACTCAAGTTTATATCATATACAATTATAGTAACGATGTTAATTCTATCCGGTTGTGGCCCGAGTGGTCCCGGCCCTGAACCAGATCCGCTAACCCTCGAATACCTGATGAGCCTCTCAGACGAAGAGCTGCAACAGCGCGATAGTGACGGGGATGAGGTAAATGACTATGACGAAATTTACGTGTACGAAACCAACCCCCTGGAACCAGACACTGACGAAGATGGATTGAATGATTACGATGAAATCTTTGAGCATGGAACAGATCCTCTCGTAGCAGACTCAGACGAAGATGGATTAACCGATGGAGATGAAGTAAATGTGTACAACACCGATCCATTGAATTCTGATACCGATGATGACGGTCTGAACGATGGAGATGAAGTGAATGAATACGAAACAGATCCATTGAATTCTGATACCGATGGCGACAGCCTTTCAGATGGCGATGAGGTGAATACTCATGGAACAGATCCTATCAACAACGATACAGATGGCGATGGATTCAGCGACGGATTAGAGATTGAAGAGGGTACAAATCCATTAGACCCGGAAGATCCTCCATTCATCAGAGAAGGTGAATTGAACACAATCAATTTCGGTTTTGACCGCTCCAATATCACCGACAGAGCCGCACAATTGCTGTCTCTGAATGTAGAAAGACTGCTTGACGCCACTGCCTTTGGTGTACGAATTGACGCTTACACGGACCATATTGGCGGCGATCAGTATAACCTGCGATTGAGTGTACGTAGAGCAAATTCTGTAGCTGACTTCTATAAGCAGAATGGAATTAGCGAAAACAGAATTGAACTTCGCGGATTAGGTAAAGCGCCGGTACCGTGTGCCGAAGCTGAAATGGATACAGATACACCCGGGTGTGAGAAGAACCGGCGAGCAGAATCGCATCCTGTGAATCCGCATTCATTTACCCCGATGAATTAATCGGTCTGATTGAATCTAATCTAAAAAGGCGGGCTTATGGCTCGCCTTTTTTATTTTGGTGAGATTTTAACTTAGAAATAACGCGGCACGCTGAATCCGATAAAAAATCCGGAAGCGTCTAAACGCTTGGCAAAATCCAAACGGGCTACTCCAAAAATACTGTTGAGGCTTACTCCAATCTCGGTATGTATCCCATCTGACAATAGAAGATTAAAAGGTTCCACATCTTTCGCTTCTGCATATCCCGCACCTCCAAACAGGATAATTCCCCAACCTTTATCCACAAAATAATCCATACCAAGCAATTCAAATGGAATGGTTCTGAAATTATGCTCTCCATATGCCATCCAGTATTTGCTCCCCGCGTAGGGAACTGACTGGCGTGTTTTAATCACTCCAAATGGAGTAAACCTGTCCATAGCAACATCAACAGCACCTAACCGCTGTTGGGGCAAATCTCCGAACGCAGTACCGGCTGATAATGAAAGATCCAATGCATTTGCAAATAACCTACGCTTGTAAAATGTATTGATATGCAAGTCTATTTGCATATCCAATCGCGTGAAATCGAAATCACTTCCCAAAGCATCGCTGCTGTGTTCGGCTGACAAAATCACCTGGTTTCTTCCTGCAAATCCGAAATCGGTTCCGGTTCTATTGTACGCCAACTCTGCTGAGATGGATTGAAGTGTTCCATCTTCAATTTGTGGATTGATTCGCCGAAGCCTGTGCCACCCAAACAAGCTATAATCAAAAACAGAATTCTCCTCAAAAGAGGAGTGCAGTTCCCGCCTGGCTGAAAGCATTATATCCGTGTCCTCAAAAAGATTTTCAAGCGTTATGCCGGCAAACATTTTTTCATTTCGGAAATAATCGAAATAATCCTGTGTTCCGAGCAGTGTTTGAAAGCTGTTCAATCCAAAAGAATAAGTTCTTGAATCAAACCTGCTATCCGTTTCTTTTTTATAACCCGCATTTACATTGAAGTTTAAATTACCAATCCCAAACAGTTCCTGATCTATTTGTACACCCATATCCCAAAGTTCACTGTGAAAGCTATACCCGCTAAAGCCAGTGAAGTTTAAACCGATTCCATCTATATCATCTTCATATTTGAGCCCAAGATGATATCCATCCATCCTGTTGAACCGCCCGCGAACTCCCAAACCACCGGGAAGCCAGCTTGTCATCGAACTCAAAAAACCGGAATCTCCACCAGATGTATCATCGTCTTCATCGACCATTCTGGCTAAAAAGCCTTCCGGCTTAAAGGCTTCTTCAAAAGTTCTTGTGCTGTCTATTGTCTGGTAGGCTGTAGTTTCTTCCGTAGTAAGCGGTATAGTCTCAATCTCTAATTCTCTCTCAGCTACAAAAGATGAATCGGCCTTTGTAAGAACCTCTTCTTTCTGGTAGACCGAATCCGGCAATGAAACGTTTACCTGGTAATCTGATATTCTGGATGTTTGCTTGAATAAAAACGGGGGGAACCGCAACCCTACCATTCCAACACGAACCGTTCCCTCAACCCGCATATCAACCGGAAGCCAAAACTCACCTCCATAGTTACTGAACTGCTGTTGGTAAGACAGGTTAAACTCCTGCACGGGCGGTGGAAAATTGACAACTTCGTTCGGTTGTAAATCGACCTCCAAAAGAGCATAGTCCCGTCCCAGTACCCAGGCTGTCCCGATAAAAGTTGGCTGACGCTCTCTCCGGGGAGAAACCTTGATTTTGTATACCGGTTTGCCGTCCATCTGCTGGATCTCCTCCAATTCAAAATAATAGAAATTCGGTGCATCAGGGTGGGTAATTCCAACCATTCTATATCCGGCAATTTCTACATTGTCATCATAAAAATTGGGTTGATAGTTTACCCCGGCAAAATTCTGATCTTCCGACATATTAGACGTTTGCCTCCTTGAGACTTGGATTTCACGATGACCCTCTTCAGAATCCCAATACACAATGGAACTGCTTTCCGTAATCGATACAATGGATGTATCATTGCTAAGAATTTGTCGTGTGTACGCCTCGGCCTGGTAGGTATCAAGATTTTCTCTCCAGATCTGTTTTCTCGCGATTACACGCTCCATAATAGAAAGACCGGGGTCTTCCTCTGTCACAACGATTTCACCAAGTTCTGTGACTGATACATTCAGTTCGATATCAATCGGGAGAGAAGTTTCCTGACTGATTTCAACCCTGGCTGATTCATAACCGATGTACCTAATCTGGAGTGTAGCCGGGAGCTCATCCACGGTTATTGAAAAGTAACCCTCAGCATTTGTGATTGTTCCCCGATAGGTACCCTCAAGTAAAACCGTTGCGGAGGGTAATGTTTCGCCCGACTGGGCATCATAAACGGTTCCCTCAATATCAGTTTGGGAAAACACCGGATTGGCAATCAATAAGAGAAGTGTGAGCAAACAGAAGAGCCGTTTCATCAATAAATATTTTTTATCTGAAGATTTTGAGTTCTTCTTACGGCAACTATCTGTCTTCGTTTCGAAAAAATATTGGATTTTGCTGGTTCAATTTTTTCGAAAAATTATCTCTCCAGTACAACAGCAGATTCCAGCGGACGAACGACTACTTCGTCGTTTTGTTCAAACAAAATCCTGTTATCGGTGTGCACAATATATCTCTCGCCGTCGCACTCAACATGGTAGGTTATATCATGCCCTTTGAACTCTCTCGCTACAATCATTCCTTTTTGATACTTATCAGAAGTGCCATTTGGACTTTCAATGGTCAGATGTTCCGGGCGGATTGAGCAGGTAATTTTTCCCTTTGCTTTTCGATTTAATTTCAAGTGACCAATCTTAGTTTCTATGATATCTGAATCTTCAATCTCTCCCTCAAAAATATTTGTCCGGCCTAAAAACCGCGCAACAAATTTACTTTTGGGTTGATAGTAAACTTCCTCCGGCGTTCCAATCTGCTCGATCCGGCCTTCATTCATCACTCCAATCCTGTCTGCAAACGAGAGTGCTTCCTCCTGATCGTGTGTGACAAGTACGGCACTCATTCCCGCTTTTTTGATAATAGATCTTACCTCTTTCCTGGTTGATTCCCGAAGTATGGCATCAAGGTTTGAAAAGGGTTCATCCAGTAAAATTAACTTCGGTTCAGGAGCTATGGCACGTGCAAGTGCTACCCTTTGCTGCTGACCACCGGAAAGTTCCGCAGGTCCTTTGTGTTGATGATCTCCCATACCTGTTCTGCATAACACTTCTTCGGCAAATACTTTTCGTTTGTGTTTGGGGAGGTCAGTTAACCCAAATGCCACATTTTCCAGGGCAGTCATGTGTGGAAAGAGTGCATAATCCTGGAATACAAACCCTATGCCTCTTTTTTGTGGTGCCACATGTTTTTTGGTTGAAGAAAGAAGATCACCTTCCAGATATATCTCACCACTATCCAGTTTTTCAAACCCGGAAATTAAACGTAGTGTGGTCGTTTTTCCGCAACCACTGGGCCCAAGAAGTGCAAAAATCTCATTTTCACCAACACTGAATGTGGTTTGTCGAACAACCGGTACGCCTTCTACAAAGGACTTTTCAATATTTTTTACTTCAAGAAGCATCTGCTGATGTAAACATCTATGGTCGGGAACTAAACGATTCACTATTTAAATATAGTCTACATAAACTAAGGAATATTTCATTTGATAGAAATAACCCTTTTAACTGAAGAATAGTTATCACCTAACTGAATAAAATGCTTCTGTCAGAATCGGAGGTTTATACCAATGGCCAGTCTCGACACATTGTCAAACTCAATATCATTGGTACTGGTCAGGTTTGCAATTCGGTACTCAATAAACGGGTTGAGAACGGGTAACAATGTAAACTCGGCTCCGCCAAATCCATTCCAATAGAAACTGGATTCACTGAAATCAAAGCCCTCAACATCGGCATTAAACTTGAACTGCTGGTTACCAATACCTAAACCAACGTATGGTTTTACGATACCCAATTTTACACCGGCGAGTGCAGCAAGCCCATAATCATACACATCTATTTGGCGGCTAAACGTAAAATCATCCATGCTTACATTATTTTCATCATTGAAATAACTGAAGTGAGCACGAATTCCAATATCTATAAGAGGTGCGTCTTGCAGAAAACTCCGTTCCAAACGAAAACCGAAGCCGTTTTCCGGGTCTTCATCTCTAATCTCGTATGATGCTCCTACTGCCCATTGTGCATGTGCAGACTGACTTATTGAAATAAATGCGAGCAAAAAACTTATGGTAATTAGTATTTTTCTCATGTATGTAAATTTGAATGAATAATTAGCTGAACTTTACGTTTAAACTAAAAATTTATAAGTGATTTCATCACCTTTTGTTTCATTGGAAACAACATATTTAAACAGATTGAACGTTAAAATCATTTTGTAAATTCATGTTATATCAGTTGTATCAAATCATTCATGTTTTAAATTGAAGTAACATCAAAAAAAGATTAATATATAAGCATGTGTAAAGTAGATTGGAAAGAAGAACAAAGAAACTGGTATAGCAAAAAATTCAATAATGCTTCATGTGTTTCAAATCCTGCAAGGTCTTTCCATCATCTTTTCATTCATAGAATTCATTAATTAAAAAAAACCCATATCATGAAAAAATTCGATAAAAAAGATTCAAAAAGCGGTATTTCCCGCAGAGATTTCTTGGGCAAATCAGCTGCTTTTGCTGCAGGATTTTCTGTTCTGCCTAGTAAAGTAGTAAGTGGCTTAGGACACCGTGCACCCAGCGATAAATTAAATATTGCCGGTGTAGGTGTTGGTGGCCGTGGTGCTGCGGTCCTAAGAGCGATGAAAGATACAGAAAACATTGTTGCTCTATGTGATGTAGACTGGAGATACTCTCAGGGAACATTTGACGAATACCCGGACGCAGCAAAGTACTGGGACTGGAGAGTCATGTTTGATGAAATGGGAGATGATATTGATGCAGTTGTTGTCGCCACATCAGACCATACACATGCTACAATCGCCGCTCATGCTATGACAATGGGCAAGCATGTTTATGTTGAGAAGCCATTGACACATACTGTATATGAATCACGATTGCTTACGAAGTTAGCCGCTGAATATGGTGTTGCTACTCAAATGGGCGACCAGGGTGCATCCGGTGAAGGCATTAACCTTGTAACCGAGTGGGTTCAAAATGATGTAATTGGTGAAGTAACAAAAATTGAAGCTTTTACCGACCGACCTATTTGGCCACAGGGTTTAAATGTTCCTAAAGAAGAACAGCAAGTTCCCGACACAATGAACTGGGATCTATTTATTGGCCCTGCTGAGATGAGACCCTACAACGAAATTTATACACCATGGAACTTCCGTGGATGGTGGGATTTTGGAACAGGTGCACTCGGTGATATGGCATGCCACATTCTGCACGCGCCATTTAAATCTCTCGAACTTGGTTATCCTACAAAAGTACAAGGAAGCTCAACTCTGCTTCTCCAGGAATCAGCCCCAACGGCAGAACGAGTTCGGTTGACATATCCTGAAAGAGAAACCAGCATGGGTACGCTACCTGAGGTGGAAGTACATTGGTATGATGGCGGATTGCAGCCCCTGAAACCGGAAGGCTGGCCAGAAGGCAAAGACATGAACCATCGTGGCGGCGGCGTGTTGATGCACGGAACAAAAGATACACTTGTACATGGTTGCTACGGTTCTGATCCATGGTTACTGTCCGGCAACAAACCAAATGTCGAGCAAACAGTTCGACGTGTAAAAGTTGGTGATCTTGAAGGTGAAGCAGCCCACCAAATGGACTGGGTTCGAGCCTGTAAAGAGAATGCCGGAAACAGAACGGAAGCTAAATCTTCATTCGATAAATCCGGTCCGTTTAATGAAATGGTTGTTATGGGTGTTCTCGCTGTACGTCTCCAGGAGCTGGATAAAGAGCTCGAATGGGATGGTGAAAGCATGGAATTCACAAATATCAATCCGAATGAGTTTCTACAGATTATTAAAGAAGATATTTTTTATATCGAAGATGGTCATCCAACTTTTGATAGTGAAGTGACCGAACCAATCAATGCACTTCAATTTGCTAATAATCTGATTCGAAAAGAATACAGAGATGGCTGGGACCTTCCGGACATGCCTGCTTAATTTTAAACTCTAACTAACTCTAAATCTTATATTATGAAGATTCAATCAATCAAAAACCTTGGTTACTTCAGATTGACATTTGTCATACTGATTGCCAGTCTCCTTACTGCGTGTTCTTCAGACACGGAGACTCAACAATCTGAATCTATGGAAGAAGCCGAAATGGAATCTGCTGAAGCAGCAGCTCCCAATACACTAACACCTGAGGAAGAAGAGCAGGGATTTACACTCTTGTTTGACGGTGAAACAACAAATGGCTGGCGCGGTTACCTAACCGAAAACTTTCCAGGAGCGTGGGAGATCGATGACGG
>Ga0102943_1001741_pt1 | contig 13239 bp, 11 predicted proteins | sample SalPonC_black_MG_FD_78174 | JGI IMG/M metagenome (GOLD analysis project Ga0102943, IMG submission 78174) | Salt pond soil microbial communities from South San Francisco under conditions of wetland restoration - Salt Pond MetaG... | ecosystem: Environmental > Aquatic > Marine > Intertidal zone >...
ATAATTTTTTTGTTTTAAGTTAATAAATAAAGTGTTACCTAATAAGTAATACATAGTCAAAAATAGTTATTTTATTTGTACCCCCCCCTTTTCTTTGTGTTTAAAAAACATAGTTTAACGTTAAAACACGAACTCTTATTCATCAAATCTCTAATGTTTATTATGTGTAGCTTGAAAAATGAGAGGTCTTTGATCATATCGAAAAATTTTCCTGAGCCATAAGGATTGTTATATTTTTTTCTTTCTACATTTATATTGGTTTTGAAGACATTTACCTTTTCTGCCTTAAAAGAAACGGTATGATTAATACCTTAATTGGTTAAACCGGCTTCAATATCAGCAACCCCTTTAATATACTTTGACGATTCGCTAATTTTTTTGTAAATTGCGTTTATATGATTCTTAAAAGTGCTTAATATGCATCAGAATATAAAAAAAGAGATCATATTTATTATTACTTTATTTCTGTTGCTATTTGGCTCTGTTTGTTATGCACAGAAACCTGTAAAGATTTCCAAACCTATCCTTGAACTGAAAGATAACCGTCTGGATATTTTTTATGATATTCTGAACAGCACACAGGAAGATAAATTTAGGGTATGGGTTGAAATAACAGATTCAACAGGCAACAGGATAAACGCACAGCAGTTAAGTGGTGATATCGGAGAAAATGTAAGCGGTGGTAGTAATAAAAAGATCACCTGGAATTTTATCGACGACAGTCATTATCTGGATGCCGGTGTTTATGTTCAGGTGAATGCAGTAGTTTTAACCGTAACTGAAGCTGATCAACCGGAATTACACATAAGTCGTGGTGCAACAATTTTTCAGTCTCTTGCTTTTCCCGGCTGGGGCTTGTCACGTATTAACAGGGGTAAACCACACTGGCTAAAAGGACTGGCAGGTTATGGATGCATTGCTGCTTCGATCGTTTACAACAAGAAGGCTATTGCCAGTTATGATGATTATATTAACTCTGCTGATGTTAATGAGATTGATACATTCTATGAAAACTCTGTTAAAGAAGATAAGATTTCAGAAAATCTTGTATATGCTGCAATCGGCATATGGGTAGTGGATTTTATCTGGACTATTGTAGGTTCATCGAAACTTAATGAACCAGAAGACAACCAAGTAAAGAGATTTTCAATAAATTCTGTTTACGAACCTCATATACATGCACCAATGGTGGCTATAACTTATAATTTCTAGTAAGAGAAAATTATTAATTTTATATCCAAAGAGTTATGAGCATTAAATTTTCTACCTGGACTTTAATATTTCTTTTTTGCTTTTCTTTTATCCAGGCACAGCAAATAAAGAGTGAAAAGACTTTCATAAAAGCAAACAATAAACACAGCGAAGAGATTGATAAAGGAGCAGATAAAATCCCTCCTGAAATAAAGATAATTTCCCCGGCAGTTACAAAGGGTACAAAATATAAAAGCAGTGTATCTGAAATAAATTTTATAGGGAAAGCTACAGATGAAAACGGAGTTATTTCGGTTATTGTCAATTCAAAGTTACAGGAAATATCAAAAGATGGTATATTTTCTGCTGGATTAACGCTGGAGCCCGGCGATAACGAGATTACTGTTATTGCTATGGATAATAATGAAAATCTTTTGGAAAACAAATTTGTGATAGAATATTCTCCCCCTGTATTAACGCTTGCCGATAAGGTAACTAAAGAATCAAAATATTATGGTTTGATTATTGGAGTTAATGATTACCATGATCCTGCCATACCAGATCTTGATAATCCTATAGATGATGCACAAAAGATATTTGATGTATTAACTACCAATTATAACTTTGAAAAGGAAAATATTAAGTTCATCAAAAATGCTAAAAGGGCAGATATTATCAATGCCCTTGATGAGTTTGCAGAAAAAGTAACTTCAAATGATAATTTATTGATCTTTTATGCCGGGCATGGCTGGTGGGACAAAGAAGCCAATATTGGTTATTGGCTGCCATCAGATGCCACCCAAAATAGTAAGGCCGACTGGTTCGGAAACAGCCGGCTTGTTGATTATCTGAATGCAATAAAAACAAAACACACTTTACTTATTGCCGATGCATGTTTCGGTGGAGCGATATTTAAAACCCGAAAAGCATTTCCTGATGCACAAAAAGCCATTAATAAACTATATGAAATGCCAAGCAGGAAAGCAATGACCAGTGGTACACTGACAGAAGTACCTGATCGCAGTGCCTTTTCTCAGTTTCTAGTTAAAAGACTTACGAATAATACAGAAAAATATATGTCATCAGAGCAACTGTTTAGCAGCCTGCGGATGGCTGTTATAAACAACAGTGATGCGATACCACAGTATGGAGAGATAAGAAATGTGGGAGATGAGGGAGGAGATTTTATTTTTATAAGGAAGCAGAATTAAAAGGGGAATAAATTTTCATGAGCTGTTATAGACACATAAGTTCATCCCATTTTTTCAGTGCAGTTATGATCATTGCGTTTTTAATTTCTGTCCTGTTTGCCTGCGAGCAGTTTGAGCCTGAAAGAATAATTAAGGTTGAAACCGATTCAATAATAAATGTGGATCACACTTACTGCAGGGCTCAGGGTAGAATAATCGATATGGGAGATAAAGGTATCATTCAGCATGGTTTTTGCTGGTCATCAACTAAAAACCCGACAACAGGAGATAATAAAAATCAATTAGGAGCAAAAACCTCAAAAGGAAGTTTCTCCGCGCACCTGACTGGTTTGTCAGATGGTACTAAATATTATGTAAGAGCTTATGCCCAAAATGAGAATAACATTGTTTATGGTGATCAAAAGTCATTCACAACGTTGATATTAGTTATACCAACAGTTACTACATCTCCAATTAGTAGCCTGACAGAAAACTCTGCAGAAAGTGGAGGAAATATTACCGATGATGGCGGAACGCCAATAACTGCAAGGGGATTGTGTTGGAACACCCAGGAATATCCTACTACCGATAATGAAATAATTGAAGATTCCGGAACGGGTACCGGTGAATTTATTTCCACATTAACACAGCTGGAGAACGGGACCGTATACTATGCAAGGGCATATGCCACTAACAGCGTAGGTACATCCTATGGCAACCAGGTAAGATTCACAACCTATTATGGAACAGCAAGCGATCCAGATGGAAATGAGTATTTTACAGTGAAAATAGGAGAACAGGAATGGATGGCTTCTAACCTTCGTACAACAAAATATGCTGATGGCAGTGATATTTTAACAGGATTGAATGATACAGAATGGAAAAATGCTGTCTCCGGTGCTTATGCCATTCAGCCACATGAGGAGATGGAAAACCTGAATTCAGATGAAGAGGTGCTTGAAGCATATGGTGCCTTATATAACGGATTAGCCGTGCAAACAGGTAAATTATGTCCTGATGGCTGGAGGGTAGCTACGGATGAGGACTGGTCACAACTTAAAGACCACCTGATAAATAATTATGAGGAGATAACTGAGGACAATATAGGCAACTACCTTAAATCACGCCGGCAGGTTGACTCACCTCTTGAAGGATACTTCAATACCTCAGATCACCCGCGATGGAACGCGGATGACAAACAGTATGGCAATGATTATTTTAATTTTTCGGCACTTCCTGGAGGAGCACGTAATCCAGCGGGTGTCATCGGTGAATTAGGTTTTAACGCCCTTTATATGACTTCAACCAGGCTCAGCTCCCAGGGAGGTTTCTGGCTATATAACATGAAATATCATAATGGAAGCTTAGAAAGGCATGATGAAGCTATTGAAGCAGGTATGTCCATCCGATGCCTGAAAGGTGAATCTCCCGTGGTCACCTTACCCGTTCTTACCACATCGGCAGTAACTGGCATTACAGAATCGTCAGCATCCTGTGGGGGCGAAGTAACAGATGACGGTGGTGATGCAGTAAGTGCGCGAGGAGTAGTATGGGGAACAACCGAAAATCCGACCACCGAAACAAATATTGATTCTACAAACGATGGTAGTGGTACCGGAACATTCATTAGTGAGATTACAGGGCTTGATCCTGCCACAACGTACTATGTACGTGCCTATGCGACTAACAGTGTTGGTACGGCTTATGGTGACCAGGTAAGTTTTGAAACAAACCCCTTACCACCGGACACAGAGCCAATAGTTACAACTGCCGAAATTAACAATATAACACAAAACAGTGCAATCGGTGGCGGTGAAGTAACAGATGACGGCGGTGATGCAGTAACTTCGCGGGGAGTGGTATGGGGATCAGCCGAAAATCCTACCACTGAAATAAATATTGGCTCTACCAATGAGGGCAGCGGCACCGGAACATTCACAAGTGAAATTACAGGCCTTGATCCTGCCACTACATATTACGTCCGTGCCTATGCAGTAAACAGTATTGGAACGGCTTATGGCAACGAGGTGGAATTCACAACAATTACATTGCCAACAGTAAGCACTGAAGCTGTAATAAACATTGATCACCAGTCGGCTGAGTCAGGTGGTAATATAAGTGATAACGGGGGTGATCCCGTAATAAAAAGGGGCATATGCTGGCATACCTCTTCGGATCCGACAACAGAATCAAATACCGGTTTTACAAATGATGGTGAGGGGACAGGTATATTCAGCAGCAGCATGACCGGACTTGAACCCAATACAAAATATTATGTGCGTGCCTATGCAACTAACAGTGCCGGCACGGCCTATGGGAATCAGCTAGAATTTACCACCGCGAAAGACCCTGATCTTCCGGCGGTAACAACATTAACAATATCCGATATTACAAGTTACACCGCTGTAAGCGGTGGTGATATAAGCGACCAGGGCAGCAGCGAAGTATTGTTACGTGGCGTTTGCTGGTCTTTATCAGCAAATCCTACAATAGATGATGAATATACGGAAGATGGTGCAGGAACAGGCAACTATGCAAGCAGTATCACTGGTTTATATTCAGGTACAACATATTATGTCAGAGCCTATGCCACCAACAGCTACGGCATTGCTTATGGGAACGAGCTGAGCTTTACCACACTGCCCGGTCCACCAACGGTTGAAATTGGAATGCTCAGGAGTAAACCGGGACTTAAATCGGTTGATGCTGATATTATAAGGGACGGAGGTGCCGATATAACAGAACGCGGCTTTGTCTGGGGTACCAGCCCGGATCCCGACCTGACCCAGAATGCCGGCTACAGCACTGAGGGACAGGGAATTGATGCATTTACAGGTGAAATAAGCGGGCTTTCTGTTAATACCGATTATTATATACGGTCATGGGCTACCAACAGTGAGGGTACATCATACAGCGAACAGTTGATTTTCCATTTCTGGGATTACGGAACAGTTACAGATATTGACGGCAACAGCTATAATACGGTTATCGTCGGCAACCAGGTATGGATGGCAGAAAATCTCAGGGTTGCCCGTTACAATACCGCCATACCCATACCCGGGGGACTGACAGATGAAGAATGGGGAAACACAACAAGCGGGGCCTATGCCATATACCCATATGGCAGTATTGACGGGCTTAACTCAGAAGAAGAGGTACTTGAGGCCTATGGTGCACTGTATAACTGGTATGCTGTGGAAACAGACAACCTGTGCCCCACGGGCTGGCGCGTACCCACTGATGCTGACTGGACACAACTGAAAGATTATATTAATAATAATTATGATACTCTTATTCAGGCAACCAGCCTAAGATCCTGCCGGCAGGTTGATTCTCCCCTGGGTGGAGATTTTGCTACATCGGAACACCCCAGATGGAAATCACACGATACATTTGGTATTGATTTTTTTGGTTTTTCAGGTCTCCCGGGCGGTCTACGGCGTAATAACGGCTCCTTCGAGCGCTTAGGCAGAAGCGCTTACTGGATGAGTTCAAGCTTAGATAGCAACTCAAAGCCAATAATTTATTATATTAGGCTTTTATATGAATTACAATATTCGTATAAAAACAACGGCCTTTCCATCCGTTGCATAAAAGAATAATACATACCGTTCAAATAAGTGTATCTAAAACATATGGTTCCCAACTATTATTAGTTTTGCAATTGACAAAAAAGTAAAACAATAAAAGTCAGAAAACATGATATTTACCAGAAACAAACAGAAGAAGTATTAAGCAAGTTTATTTCAAGAGAAAATGGTCTTCATGATGTAATGAAGATGGTATTAAATGCAATGATGTATTCAGAACGGGAAGCCTTTCTGTCAGGAGCAAGAAGCAATAAAGGAAATGGTTACATTTCCCTAAGTGTTTTAGGTCATGGATACTAACAATGGCGTAATCATCAATCCGCACATCTCCATCCTGCATAACATTATTTTTACAGATTCATTAGTATAACATTATGGTTTATGCCAGCTGCAAATAAGGCCATACTTTTTTCTTAAGCATGGCCTTATTATTTGTCATATATCAGTGATTTGTTATTTTTTTGTTATAATTTTTACTTCTAAAGTAAAATCATCATAAATCATATTATCACCCAGGTTATCGAAAAATTTCCCTGAGCCATACCGAACATTATATTTTGTTCTGTCTACAGTTATGTCGGCTTTGTAGCCATTTACCAGTTGTTCTGCTTTAAAAGAAATAGGATGTGTAATCCCTTTAATGGTCAAATCGGCTTTTATTTCTGCAAAACCATTTTTAAAAGGTGTAGATTCATTAATTTTTAAAGTTGAAACAGGATATTGATCCACGCTGAAAAAATCGTCTGATTTTAAATGCCCGACTAATTGAGCATTTGGTTTTTCTTTCTCCAAATCTTGGTTATCAATACTTTTCATATCAATTTTAAAAACTCCGGATTCAATTTTATTATTTTTTACAGAAAGTGAAGCATCTTTTAACTGAATATAGCCCCAATGTTCACCCGTAACTTTTTTTCCGGTCCATTTTAGTTCCGATAATTCGGTATTTACTGATACCTCTTGTGCATAAGCAAAGAAACCTATCAACATTATGCCAAATAATATTCCTAATTTTTTCATAATTATTTTCCTTTCTTCTTGTTTACTATTTGTTTATTTACTTAAACATATTACTAAACAAAAATGTTCAAATAAATATTGATAAAGTTGCTATGAGTTATTTTTGGAAAGAATGGGATCATTTAAAATACGAAGCGAACCTTTGTAAAAAAACAGGGCACTAATGGTCATAAATGTATGGCTTATATCAAAGTGATTAAACCACGGGCTAATACCCCACTGGTTCATAAAAAATAAAGCACCAATGGCAGACAATCCTACGGCAATTAAAAATAGTTTGCTGCCTTTGGTTTTTGTTTTTACATATACAAAGAGATTAAAGCTGGCAACAATAACAAGCAATCCATAAGCTGAATGGATTTCTACGAAAAAAAAGTTAAGGGTAAGAAAGGTTAACGACACAAATGTGATAAGTTCGATAATATTTAACCAGGCAAAAAAAGTTCCTACTCCTTTTTTTAGGAGCGGACGGGCATATTCAATAGCTGCACGTTCGACCAACATGATAGAAAACATACTGGTTAGCCACCCTGGTAATTTCCATGGATTGGCTACAGTGTTTAATAAATCTTTTCTAAAAATATTACCAATAAAGTTTAGCAGTTCTTCAGGTGTATTCCATTGTGTATCAAAAATATATAAAAAACCGTGCCCTACAATTCCTCCTATAGTTGTGGCAATTCCCATGCTTAAAAAGTAGTAGCGCAAATACAAGTGTACTTTATTTCGTACGGGTACTTTGTTTAGTTTTAAAAAAGCATAAAAGCAAACAGCAGAAACCATTAAATCGGTAAAAGTGGTTACCGGTTCATCGATTCGCAGGTTTTGAATAAAAATTGAAGGTTGCTCAAATTGCATCATATCAAAATCTAAGATAATATAGAATTTTTACATATTCAATTTTCTGTAAAAAAACAGTTATTTCATTATATTTGCTTTTCACTAAAATAATAAAAGTTTTGAAAAGGCTATTTATAATTATTATTCTTTTATTTCTAATAAATTCTTCTCAAGCACAGGTTAAAGATTTTGAGCCTGTTGTTCAATTTGGACTTAAACAGGGAGTTAACTACTCAAGTGTTCTTTTTTCTCCAGGTATTAATCAGGGAATAAAACTTGGATACACAGGTGGGTTTGTGTTTAAATATAGTAATGAAAAAAATTTAGCCCTGCAGATAGAACTTAATTTTTCGCAAAAAGGATGGTTAGAAGATTTAGATACCATTCCTAATTCTTACCAGCGGGATCTTGATTATATTGAGCTGCCATTTTTAACCCATGTGTATTTTGGTAAAGGCAATGTGAAATTTTATGCTAACCTGGGGCCGTCTGTAGGTTATTTAATCAGGGATGAGATTAAAGCAGAAATTAACGATGAATTGTATGCACGAGATTATTATGAACTGGAAATTGATAACAGATTTGATTTTAATGTACTTGCCGAATTAGGTTTAATTTTTGATACCAGGATTGGTTCATTTCAAACAGGTTTTAGATACGCTATGACTTTAACGGATATTTTTAAATATACATCTGAAAGTTTTTTCGAAAACTCTCAAAACCAAATTGTTGCTTTTTCTTTGTCTTATTATTTTATAGATAACCGGTAACATTTTTATGGTTTGTTTGATTCACAGTTTTCTACATTTAATATTTAATTTTTTTTATTAGTCATTCTTAAACTACTTTAACATTTTTTAACACAAAAAACGCTTATCATTGCGCTATTAAACAGAAAACAGAAGTATAATTAATTATTTTTTTTAAGAACTAATTTTGTGTATCTTTTCAAAAATTAAGTAACTATGAACAACACTGTAGATGTAAAAGAGTTAAATGACCGTATTGAGAAGGAAAGCTCTTTTGTAGATATGATTAAAATGGAGATGGGGAAGGTTATTGTGGGACAAAAACATCTTGTCGACTCCCTGTTAATTGGTTTACTTTCAGATGGACATATTTTGCTGGAAGGAGTTCCGGGATTGGCAAAAACATTAGCCATACGAACTCTTTCGAGCATAGTAGATGCCGATTACAGCCGTATACAATTTACACCGGACTTATTACCTGCCGACTTAATCGGTACCATGATTTATAGTCAGAAAAAAGAAGAGTTTCAGGTTAAGAAAGGGCCGGTTTTCACCAACTTTGTTCTGGCTGATGAGATAAACCGTTCTCCGGCTAAGGTTCAGAGTGCTTTACTGGAAGCCATGCAGGAACGTCAGGTTACCATTGGCGAGGAAACCTATAATTTACCTAAACCATTTTTGGTAATGGCAACTCAAAATCCCATTGAGCAAGAGGGAACGTATCCATTACCTGAAGCCCAGGTTGACCGTTTTATGCTTAAAGTGGTTGTAGATTATCCAAAATTTGATGAAGAAAAATTGATAGTTCGCGAAAATATTGCCAAAGAATTTCCTGTAGCCAAGGCTATTTTAAACCCCCAAAATATTATTGATGCCCGAAATGTGGTAAAAGATGTATATATCGACGAAAAGATTGAACAATATATTTTGGATATCGTTTTTGCAACACGTTTCCCTGAAAAGTATAATCTTGAAAAATTTTCTACCTTAATTAGCTACGGTGGCTCACCCCGTGCAAGTATTAATATAGCATTGGCATCAAAGGCTTTTGCTTTTATAAAACGCAGAGGATATGTTATTCCTGAAGATGTGCGTGCCGTTTGTCATGATGTTTTGCGCCATAGAATAGGATTAACCTATGAAGCCGAAGCAGAAAATATAACATCTGAAGATATCATTACAGAAATACTGAATACGGTAGAAGTTCCTTAATATATTTATTATATATCTTGCTTATGAAAAAAATAATTGTACTTCTGTTTATTATTATTTCGAGTTTAAATGTTCTTGGACAAAATTATGTTGGTGCTCATAAGCTTACCATCAAAAAGGAAATGAAACAAAATTACCATGACTTCTATTTTTCGAAAGAGGTATTAGGTAAAAGTAGTTTTATTAAATATGAGGATATGGATGGATATCGTACCTTATTATTTGTACTGAATGATGACGGATATTGTAAATATCAAATTCTGATGTGCGATTACGGATTATTAAGGTCAACGATAGATTCGTTAAATAAAAGTTTTGAGTATCAAAAAGATTTAACCTGGTACGATTATATTTCCGGAAAAGAGAATTATGTTATCAAGTTGAAAAAAGAAGAGTGGTATTTCTCAGTTGTCACAAGGAAGCTCGAAAAGAATTGATTTTTTAATAAAAATTAATTGTCGTGGAAGCTTCAGAACTTATCAAAAAAGTACGTAAAATAGAAATTAAAACCCGGGGATTATCCAAAAATATTTTTGCCGGGGAATATCACAGTGCTTTTAAAGGTCGTGGAATGACTTTTAGCGAAGTGCGTGAATATCAGTATGGAGATGACATCCGAAATATTGACTGGAATGTTACAGCTCGTTTTAATCATCCATTTATTAAGATATATGAAGAGGAACGGGAATTAACCGTGATGCTGCTTGTTGATGTTAGTAATTCGAGAGTTTTTGGAACACAGACCCAATTAAAAAAGAACCTTATTACAGAAATTGCTGCAGTGCTTTCTTTTTCAGCGATTCAAAATAATGATAAAATTGGGGTAATTTTATTTAGCGATAAAATAGAAAAATTTATTCCCCCTAAAAAAGGGCGCACACATATTTTGCGTATTATACGTGAACTTATTGAATTTACTCCGGAGCATAAGGAAACTGATATTTCAGAAGCTTTACGATATCTAACGAATGCCATTAAGAAGCGAAGTACTGCTTTTATAATTTCCGATTTTTTGGATGATGATGAAACTGGAAAACCCCGGTTCGATGAAGCAATAAAAATTGCCAATAGAAAGCATGATGTTATCGGATTAAGAATTTTTGACGAAAGAGAGAGAATATTACCACCGGTAGGTTTAATTCGTATGCGTGATGCCGAAACAGAGGAATATGCCTGGGTCGATACATCAAATCCTAAATTACGTAATCGTTATGCTAACTGGTATAAAACAATGGAAGCTAAAGTTAACAACACCTTAATGAAAGCAGGAGTTGATTATGTTTCCATTGCTACAGGGCATGATTATGTGAAACCTTTAATCAACTTATTTAAAAAACGATAAAAGTCGTATCAAAGTTTTATGATAAAAATGAGGTTAAAATATATACTTTCATTATTGGTGACAGCATTTGTATTCGCTAATGCTTTGGCCCAACAAGTAAATGTGCAGGCTAAGCTCGATACCAATGAGGCGCTTATTGGCGATCATATTGGATTGGAATTATCTGTTTTTCAATCCAAAAAGGATACGGTGTTATTACCATTATTTGAAAATAAATTGTCCAATAATATTGAAGTAATCAAACAGTTTGCTCCGGATACTTTAAAGCTGGGAGAAGATAGTTTGCATATTAAACAAAAAGTTCTTATTACAGCATTCGACTCCGGGCGGTATGTTATTCCACATATACCTTTTTTATATCATAAGGATACCTTAAAATCAAATGCGTTGCTGTTTAAGATCAATACTTTGCCGGTTGATACTACAAAAGCGATTAAAGATATCAAAGGCCCCTATGAGGCACCAATTAGTCTGGCTGAGATTTTACCCTGGGTTTTTGGTGGATTAGGCTTGGTATTGTTGATTTTGTTATTGATATATATTATCCGCAAAATTATCCGTAAAGAACCTATTATTCGAAAGATTAAGCCTTTAGAACCCGCTCATGTTATTGCTTATCGCGATTTGGAAAAGTTAAAAGAAAAGAAACTTTGGCAAAAGGACAGGATAAAAGATTATTATACAGAATTAACGGATATTTTACGAAAATATTTGTGGAACCGCTATGCTATTAAAACACTGGAACGTACATCGGATGAGATTCTTTATTCGCTTAAAAAATCAGCTTTTTATGACCAAGAACTGCAAAACTTATTAAAAGAAGTTTTTAATCTATCAGACCTGGTAAAATTTGCCAAATATAAACCTTTGCCTGATGATAATAAAAGATGTTACGATACTGTAGTTCAATATATTGATAAAACAAAACTGGAAATTAACGAAAGCGAAACAGAAAAAAACGAGACAGAAGATACAGAATCAAAATCGGCAGGAGAACCAAAACCGCCGGTTAAAAAAGAAATAAAACAAGGAAAACAGGAGTAAAAACACTTAGGATAAATTACTATGAATAATATAACATTTGCAAATCCGAATTTACTCTATTTATTATTGCTAATTATACCTGTAATTGTTTGGTATATATTTAAGCATCAGAAGATTAGTGCAAGCATTCAGCTGTCTACATTAAAAGGTATTGGCACAAAGCATTTTACCTATAAGCATATTTTAAGACATGTTATGTTTGCATTTCGAATGGTTGCCTTTGCTTTATTAATTATTGCCTTGGCAAGACCTCAATCTACACTAAATTGGAAAAACGAAAAAACAGAAGGTATTGATATCGTATTAGCGCTGGATATTTCGAGCAGTATGTTGGCACGTGATTTTGAACCTGACAGGCTGGAAGCATCCAAAGATTTAGCTATACAATTTATTAACGGACGAAAAAATGATCGTATAGGGTTAGTTGTTTTTAGTGGAGAAAGTTTTACCCAATGCCCGTTAACAACAGATCATAATGTATTGATTAATCTTTTTCGCGATATTGAAAGTGGCATTATTGAAGATGGTACAGCAATAGGGATGGGGCTTGCCACAGCTGTTAACCGTTTAAAAGATAGTAAAAGTCCTGGTAAAGTGATTATTTTATTAACCGATGGAGTAAATAATGCAGGTACTATTGCACCCATTACTGCGGCAGAGCTGGCACAGACTTTCGGAATAAAAGTTTATACTATAGGTGTTGGCAGTATGGGACAAGCACCTTATCCGGTTAATACTCCTTATGGGGTTCAATTAAGAAATATGCCCGTTGAAATTGATGAAGAATTGCTGGAAAATATAGCACAATCAACCGGAGGTAAATATTTTAGAGCAACAAATAATGATAAATTGCAACAGATTTACGAAGAGATTGACCAGATGGAGAAGATTGAAATAGAGGTGAAGGAGTACAGTCGTAAAAAGGAAGAGTTTTTACTATTTGTACTCATTGCTTCAGCTTTATTGTTAGTTGAAATTGTTTTACGAAATACGGTATTGAGGCAAATACCATAAAATTAATTATGAGTTAAAAGTTTATAAGTAAACTTAAAGCTGTAGAT
>Ga0102943_1001742_pt1 | contig 13239 bp, 13 predicted proteins | sample SalPonC_black_MG_FD_78174 | JGI IMG/M metagenome (GOLD analysis project Ga0102943, IMG submission 78174) | Salt pond soil microbial communities from South San Francisco under conditions of wetland restoration - Salt Pond MetaG... | ecosystem: Environmental > Aquatic > Marine > Intertidal zone >...
AAACGAGGAATTTTTCGTCATGGCAAGGAAATCAAGGGCTTGCGCGGAGGCGTACATCGGTACGCCGCACAAGCAAGTTCGCAGATTGACGCAGCCATGGCGGAAAAGAACCGTTTCCGGATGAAAACTAACTATGGTTTGCCATCCAGGTAAAGTCAATCGCCTTGAAAACGTCGGTCGACTCTTGACTCCCTCTCTTCAGAAGCATAAACTTCGGCGAACTTTTCGCAAAAAGTATCTGCCACCAAGGAGGATCGAGCAATGAATGGCTGTCCCTGCGGCAGCGGCCGCGACTATCCGGTCTGCTGCGAACCGGTGATTCGCGGCAAGCAGCCGGCTGAAACTGCCGAACAATTGATGCGGGCCCGTTATACGGCGCACGTCAAGGTGGAGATCGACTTTCTCTATGCAAGCACCCACCCGGACCACCGCGAAGGCTACGACCATAAAGGGACCCGCGCCTGGGCAGAGAAATCGGAATGGTATGGCCTGGAAATTCTCGGCACCACGGCCGGCGGACCGAAAGACAAGCAGGGCGAGGTCGAATTCATCGCCCGCTTCCGCGACAAGGAGGGGGTGCGCCGTCATCACGAACGTGGCCAGTTCGAAAAAAAACGGGGCCGCTGGCTGTTCACCGAAGGGGAAATGGTCAAGCCGAAACCCCTGAACGTGACCAAGATCGGCCGAAACGACCCCTGCCCCTGTGACAGTGGCCGCAAATATAAAAAGTGCTGCGGTATCTAGCCGGAGTGCCCACAGCCCCATGCAACAAGGGACAGAGCCCTGCCTTGCCGGGCCTTACCTCAACTCAAAATTCGTAATTCAGCCCCAGGATCCAGGAATAGTCTGTCTTCTCGATGGTCTCGAGGTCCGGGTCGCTGTCGTGTTCGATGATACTGCGCAGCTGCAGGGCCCAACCGAAGGCGATCGGCGAGGTGACGGCCGCTTCGTTGCGCAGGGAATAGTCGCCACCGTTCTCGAGGCTCGGGTAGAGGGTCAGGTTCTCGGTGAACTTGATGCCGGTGCTGAAAGTATAGGCAAAACGGGCAGCCAGCCGCGCGGTAACCCAGGCCTGGTCTTCCCCCTGATCGCGGTCTTCATTGTAATAAGCCAGGCCGGCTTCGAAAGCCAGGGCCTTGACATCATCGTCCCAGACCTGATAGCCGACCCCGGGTCCGATCACCGTGCGCAGGCTGAGGTCTTTGAAGCGGTCGTAGAGGAATTCGTTGTTCAGGTATCCGTATAACTGGCGGGTGAAAAAGAAATCGTACTTGAAGCGGCCGAACATATTACGTTCGGTGACGGCCTCATCTTCTTCCGCATAATTGGCGACCAGGCCGACGGTAAAGCGATGCTTGCGGCTCTGGATGACGGTATCGACGGCCGCGCTGAGCGCGTTCCGGTCGGTGTTGCCGCTCTGGCGATTGCCGCCCAGGGTGATGCTGCCGTCGAGAGATACGGCGCCTTCCGCCGGCGGGTTGATCGCCTGGACATTGCCCATATTCACCTTGCCGCCCGTGATCATTTCGCCGCTGATCATAAACTGCCCCGGCTCCTCGGCAGGCAGAAGTCGCCCCTTGATGATCTCCGCGGAACCGAATTTGACCGTGACCGGCTGGTCGGTTTCAATGGAGGCCACCTCAGACCAGGGGAGACTCAGCTCCTGGTCGGCATAGGCGGTCTCCACATGCAGGCTGCCGTCCTTGAGCGCGACGACCTGCCCGGTCAGCCGATCGCCGTTGTTCATGATAACCACATCGGCAGGCACCTCTTTGGCGGTAAGAATGAAGAGCAAAACGATGGTGAGCGACAGAACAATACGTGGCAGCGACACAGACTCCTCCCGATGAAAAAGATGAAAAAGCACGCAGAACTTACGAACAAGTCAACTCAGGTACTACGTTACCAGAGGATTTTCGCCGGACAAGGCACGACCCGCCCGGAGGCGAATAAGGAGAAAAGATCGCCGTGTCCATCTCGGCCGATTATCCAGGGAAACATTCAACGGTCCGAAAAGCTCCAGCGGTACTCGTCCAGATCAAGCCGCTGGCGATCGTCAAAGGCAACGCCTTCCTTGCCCAGCAGCAGTTTCTGAACCCACGCGCCCTCTCCGGAGCTGCGCGGACTGATCTGCCCCCGGCTGTTGACCACCCGATGCCAGGGAACCTGGCTGTCGCCAGGCAGCGCAGCCATGGAAAAACCGACCGTGCGTGCCGAACAGCCGGCCAGACGGCCGATCTGACCGTAGGTGACCACATGCCCGGAGGGAACCTGGCTGACCAGCGCGTAAATGCGTGCATAAAGCGACAGCGTACTCGATTCCGGCCGGGACATGATCAGTGCTTCCTATTTGCCGATATCCTCATTCCAAAGTTCCGGCTGCTCGCGGATAAAACCCACCATCAGGTCCCGACATTCGCGGTTGTCGCTCATCATCAATTCCACACCTCTTGCCCTGAGATGGGCTTCTGGCCCCTTAAAGGTCCGGTTCTCGCCGATCACCACTTTCGGGATACCGTAAAGCAAAATCGCCCCGCTGCACATGTCGCACGGCGAGAGGGTCGTATAGAGCACAGTCCGCCGATATTCCGCGGCGGACAGCCGTCCGGCATTTTCCAGGCAATCCATTTCCGCATGGAGAATGGCGCTCCCCCGCTGGACGCGTCGGTTGTGACCGCGGCCGACAATTTCCCCATCCAGGACCAGTACCGAGCCGATGGGAATGCCGCCTTCAGCCAACCCCTGGCGAGCCTCTGCAAGTGCAGCCTGCATGAAATCATCCATTTCAGGATTCCTTACTAAAAAACGAGGAGAAAAGAGTCGGCTCCATCAAACGCGGATCAGGCAGGGCATCCAGCCGCATTGACTTTCGTCGTGTAGATGCTAACGTCGAAGACGAAAGGAGACCATCATGTCCGATAAGCCCGAGTTGATCAGCTTCAAACTTTGACCCTTCGTGCAGAGGGCGGTCGTCCTGCTGAATGAAAAAGGGGTCGCGTTCGATGTCACCTACATTGACCTGAAGCACAAACCTCAGTGGTTCCTGCGCATTTCTCCGCTCGGCAAGGTCCCCGCTTTGCGCGTCGGGCAAACCGTCTTGTTCGAATCGGCGGCGATCTGCGAATATCTCGATGAAGTCCACCCGCCGTCACTGCATCCGGCCGAACCGCTGCAGCGGGCGGTCAACCGCGGCTGGTTTGCGGCCGCCGACAAACTGTTCGGCAGCCTGCACCGCCTGACCAGGGCGACGGCAGCCGTGGATTACGAACAGGCGCGGCAGAAGGTCCGCGAGCTGCTGCTGCGCCTTGAGGAACCGCTTCCGGAAGAAGAAGGGCCTTTCTTCAACGGTACAAATTTCGCGCTGGTGGATGCTGCCTTCGCGCCGGCCTTCATGCGCATCGCTCTGCTGGAGAACCTGCAGCCCATGGGTTTGCTGGAACAAATGCCCAGGGTGCGGCGCTGGAGCGAAGCCCTGCTCGCCCGGGAATCCGTGACCAAATCCGTGGTGCCCGAATTCGCCGATCTACTCCACGATCAACTGGCCGCGGCCGGCAGCATTCTCGCCCGCCAACCCTGAGGCTGCAGACCCCGAGCGGGCCGGCCCGGTGATTTATTTGCGGTCCCGGAAGAACCCGATCAGGAACTCGGCGTCTTTGGGTGACAGATTGTACTTGAAAATGGCTTCCTGGACCAAGGCCTGGACCGGCTGGCCGGGATCTTCCTGAAGTCGTTCGGAAGCCCACCTGACCGCTCGCCGCAGATCCTCTCCCTTCGGCAACAGGTCGTGCATGATAACCTCGTCTCCTGGCAACGGCTGTCTTGCCCCGCGCGCTGCACGTTCATTCAGCCTGATTTCCATGGCAGTGTAGCATGGACCACCCCGGGTTTGCCTATCGATATCCTTCCGCCTGCAGCGAGAACAGATAAGCATACTGGCCGTTCTGCGCCATCAACTTTGCGTGACTGCCCTGCTCGACAATGCTTCCCCGGTCGAGGACGACAATCTGGTCGGCCATGCGCACGGTCGAGAAGCGATGCGAGATGAGAATCGTCATCTTGCCGCGGCTGAGGTCCCGGAAATGCTCGAAAACTGCGGCCTCGGCCGCGGCGTCCATGGTCGCGGTCGGCTCGTCGAGCACCAGAATGTCGGCCCTGTCCCGCATGAAAGCCCGCGCCAGGGCGATCTTCTGCCACTGCCCCCCGGAGAGCTCCCGGCCGTCCTTGAACCACTTGCCGAGCTGGGTGTCGTACTGACGGGGCAGTTGGGTGATGAATTCGTGAGCCATGCCTTTGGCCGCCGCGTCCCGCCAGCGCTGGCGGTCCTCGAAATGATCGACGTCGCCGGCACCGATGTTTTCGCCGACCGGAAACTGGTAGCGGCCGAAGTCCTGGAAAATGACGCCGATCCGTCGACGCAGGGCATCGCCGTCCCATTTTTGGAGATCGAGCCCGTCGAGAAGAATGTGGCCTTCATCCGGATGATAAAGGCGGGTCAGCAGTTTGATCAGGGTGGTCTTGCCGGAGCCGTTCTCGCCGACCAGGGCCAGGCTGTCACCCGGCCGCAGGTGCAGGCTGATCTGCCGCAAGGCCGGCCTCTCGCTGCCGGCATAGGTGAAGCTGACCTCTTCGAAGCGCACGCCGTCGCCGGGCCGGGGGCCGGCCTGCCGTTCACCCTGCCGGCCGGGTACCGGCTGTTCGAGATATTCATAGAGATTCGACAGGTAGAGATTGTCCTCGTACATGCCGCTGATGGCCGACAGGCTGGCCGACACCGCCGACTGGCCCTGCTTGAACAGCAGCAGGTACATGGTCATCTCGCCAAGGCTGATCCGGCCCTGGATCGCCGCCAGGGCAATCCAGGCATAGGCACCGTAGAAGGCGGCGGTGCCGAGCAGGCCCAGCGCGAAGCCCCAGCTGTCGCGGCGCAGGGTCAGCCGCCGGTCTTCCGCATACAACTTCTCGAAAATCGCCCGGTAGCGCTGCAGCAGTTTCGGGCCGAGCCGGAACAGCTTGACCTCCTTGGCGTAGTCTTCCCGGGCCAGCACCGTCTCCAGGTACATCTGCATGCGGGTCTCCGGCGAGCGCCAGCGGAACAGCCGGAATTTGTCGCCGGAGAACTTGGCTTCGGCCAGGAATTCCGGGATACCGCCGGCGACCAGGATCAACACGGTCCAGGGTGAGAACTGCACCAGCAGCACGCCGTAACTGACCAGGGAGATGCCGTTCTGGACCAGGCCGAAGGTGCGCGTCACCAGGCTCAACGGGCGGGTCGAGGCCTCGCGGCGAGCGCGGGTCAATTTGTCGTAGAATTCCGAATCCTCGAAATGGGCGAGCCGGAGGGTCAGCGCCTTCTCCAGAATCATCCGGTTGATCCGCTGTCCCATCAGGGCCCGCAGCAGCGCCTGGCAGGTGGCAATACCGCGCTGGCTGCCGGCGATCAGGGCAACCACCCCCGCCTCGGCGGCCACCAGCAGCAAAACGCTGGTGGTGGCGGCGCTGCCGGTCTGCTGGTACTGCGCCATGGCCGCCACCACGCCGTCCACGATCAGCTGACCGAGCCAGGCCACCACCGCGGGCAGCACGCCGGCGACCAGGGTCAGGGCCGCAAACACCAGCGCCAGACGGCGGCTGGTCGTCCAGACCAGCCCCAGGGCACGTCGGCTGTAGCGGAAGACGTCAAGAAAACGGCGTGGCGGCGGATTGTGGTCGGTGGCCAAAGGCGGATATTTCAAGGCGCTTCCTGCGGATTGATGGTTGGTGATGGACTTTAGCCCGCATCTGCCAGAATGAGTGTGAAGCCCATTCTAGCAGAGAACCATACCACCCGGATATCTGGCAGGGGGAAAGAGGATCGCAGCTTTTGGGAGGAGCGCCGTGGAAGACTCCTTGACGAACTCCCGGCAACGGAAAGAAAGCGGGCTGGCGCCAAAAATGGCGCCAGCCCGAACAGATCCTTGACAAGAGGAGAGGAACCGAAACGCCGTCAGCCGGGCTTGTCAGTCAGGCAGTCTTCCCGCCAGATGCACTGGAATTCCGGACACTTGAACCGCCATTCGGCACCGAAGCATTGCGGGTTGCCTTCCGCGCTCTGAATGGCCCGGATCAGCACGCCTTTGCGCATTTTGGAGGCACCCTTGATATCGAATTTTCTTGCCCGCTCGCGAATTTCCGCAACTTTCATGGCCAGACTCCCTTCGGGATGAAACGTCGGCGTTGCCAGTCACAGGCCTTTTGCCTATGCAGGAAATTTACCGCATTTCGGCCGGGAGTCAATTTTCTGCCGAAGAAAATTCTGCCGTTTCGACTGCAGTCCCCGCCTGCCGATGATCGCGGGCGATCAGCATGTAGATGGAAGGGATCACGAACAGGGTGAACAGGGTGCCGATCGCCATGCCGCCGACCAGCACCAGGCCGATGGAGTTGCGGGCCTCGGCCCCGGCGCCGGTGACCAGCACCAACGGGAAATGGCCGGCGATAGTGGCGGCGGTTGTCATCAGGACCGGTCGCAGACGGGTCATCGCCGCTTCCCGCACCGCCTCGAGCTTGGCCCGGCCCCGCTCCTGGAGCTTGTTGGCGAACTCGACGATCAGGATGCCGTTCTTCGAAACCAGACCGACCAGGGTGACCAATCCGACCTGCGAATAGATATTGAGGGTGGTGGTCCAGCCGTTGGTCCAGAAAGACACGCTCGGATCGGGTATCTTGAGAAAAGCGAAAACCAGGGCGCCGAACAGGGCCAGCGGCACCGAGCCGGCGAGAATGACGAACGGATCGCGGAAGCTGTTGAATTGGGCGGCAAGCACCAGAAAGATCAGAATCACGGCCAGAGAGAAGGCCGGCAGGAAGGTATTGCCTTCTTCTCGCAGCTGGCGCGATTCCCCTGTGTAATCGACGACATAGCCCTGCGGCAGGATTTTTGCCGCCTCGGTTTCCAGAAAAGTCAGCGCCTCGTCAAGCGGACGGACCGCGACGCCGCTCAGTTTGACCGCGTTGAGCTGCTGGAAGCGATTGAGCGAGCGCGGCACCACCTTGTCCTGCAACGAGGCGATGGTTGCCAGCGGGATCAGCCGGCCGTTCGGGCCGGTGATGTAGATGTCCCGGAGCTGATCCGGGTTCAGGCGGCCGACCCGCTGAATCTGGGGGATAACCTTGTAGCTGCGGCCGTCAATGTCGAAGCGGTTGACGAAATTGCCGCCCACCATGGAACTGACATCGGCGCCGACTTGTTGCAGATCGAGCCCCAGATCGGCGGCCTTGTCCCGATCAATGATGAATTCCGTCTGTGGTTGATCGATCTTGACGTCGATAATCGGCGGAAAGGCGAACATGCCGCTCTGCATAGCCTTCCTTTGCAGCTGCTGAACCAGCTCCAGGATCTGGCCGGTTTCGGCCGTCGATGCGACCACGAATTCCACGGGAAAGGATCCGCCGCCGGGCAGCGCCGGCGGAGTCACCGGGAAGATGCGAACTCCCGGGATATTGTGCAGTCCCTGCTGCACCTCCGGCATGATTTCAAAAATGGTGCGCTCGCGCTCGCCCCAGGGTGCGGTGACCATGCCGGCAAAGCCGGAGCTGGGGTTGGTCACCTGGAAAGAAAAGCGGGTTTCCGGGACATCGAAGTAGACCCGGTTGACGGCCTCGGCAAACAGACTGGTCTGGTCGAGGGTGGCATTGGCGGATGCGTCCAGGATGCCGAAAATAACCCCCTGATCTTCGGTCGGCGCCAATTCCTTGGCCGACATCATGTACATCGGGATGCTGAGCAGGCTGATCACGACCCAGACCAGGTAAACGGCGGGCCGGGCCCGCAGGGTGCCGTCAAGCAGGTGGCCGTAAAACCTGCGGATGCGCTTGAAGTCCCGGGTGATGCGCCCCGCCAGACCGCGTTCGGCGAGACCCGGCTTGAGCAGGTTGGCCGACATCACCGGAGAAAGGGTCAGGGCGACGATCCCCGAGATGGTCACGGCCCCCGCCAGCGTAAAGGCGAATTCACGGAACAGCGAACCGGTCAAACCGCCCTGCAGACCGATCGGCAGATAGACGGCGACCAGGGTGATGGTCATGGCGATGATCGGACCGACCAGTTCCCTGGCACCGAACAGGGCAGCATTTAAAGGCGACTCGCCTTCCTCGAGATGCCGTTCGACGTTCTCCACGACGACAATAGCGTCGTCCACCACCAGGCCGACGGACAGCACCACGGCCAGCAGGGTCAGCAGGTTGATGGTAAAACCGAACACCTGCATCAGGAACACCGCGCCGATCAAGGACAGGGGAATGGCAATGACCGGAATTAATGCTGAGCGCAGGGACCCGAGGAACAGAAAGATGACGACGATGACGATCAGCAGCGTCTCGCTCAGGGTTTTGACCACTTCCTTGATCGCATTGTCGATGTAATTGGTAGCATCATAGGCGACCCGCGCCTGCACGCCGGCCGGCAGGTCGTCCTGGAGCGCCGCCATCTCGGCGTCGACCCGGTCGATCACGTCCAGGGAATTGGCGTTCGGCAGCACCCAGATGCCCATAAAGACCGCGGTCTGCCCGGAGAATCTGACTTCTGCATCGTAGTCCTCGGCACCCAGCGCCACCTTGCCGATATCTTCGAGCCGGATGATCGCACCCTCCTGCTCGCGAATCACCAGCTGTTTGAATTCCGCTGCGGAGTTCAGGTTGGTGTTGGCGGTCAGGTTGACCTGAACCATGGCTCCTTTGGTCTGGCCGAGGGCCGAAAGATAGTTGTTGGCGGCCAGGGCCTGGCGGACTTCCAGCGGGGTGACCTGGAGCGCCGCCATTTTATCGGGGTCCAGCCAGATGCGCATGGCAAAGGTCCGGCCGCCGAGGATATCGGCACGCTGGACACCCTCGAGTGCCGACAGCCGAGGCTGGACGACCCGTACCAGATAGTCGGTGATCTCGTTCTGTTTGAGGAGACCGGAGGTAAAGCTGAGGTAGGCGGAGGCAAACTGGGTGTCCGCCGATTCGATGTTGATGATCGGCACTTCGGCCTCGGGCGGCAGATCATTGCGCACCTGGTCGATTTTGGAACCAATTTCGGCAAGTGCCTTGGTGGAATCGTAGTTGAGCTTGAGACGGACGCTGATGGTTGACAGGCCGAGACGGCTCTGCGATTCGATGTAATCGATGCCGTCAGCCGCGGCAATCGCCCGCTCCAGGGGCGTGGTGATGAAGCCCCGCACCAGTTCGGCGCTGGCGCCGACATAGACGGTGGTCACCGTCACCGTCGCGTTTTCGCTGAGCGGATACTGACGGACATTCAGGCTGTTGACCGCCTGCAGGCCGGCGATGACGATGATCAGATTAACCACCGTGGCCAGCACCGGCCGGCGAATGAAAAGGTCGGTGAATTTCATGGGTCTGCTGTTCGCTCAAAGTCGGCCTGCCGGGCGGCCCGGTTTCGGGGCACCTTCAGGGCCTCGTCGCAACTACTTGTTTTCCGGCTCCGGGTTGAGCTGGAATTCCGGCTGCAGGCTGTTGTCAATGATCACGGGCATGCCGTTGCGCAATTTGAAAACCCCGGTGGTCACAACCTGCTGGCCACTTTGCAACCCGGACAGAACATCGACGAAATCACCCCGCTTTTCACCAAGTTCCACCATCTGCTGGCGCAGAACCTTGCCGTTCTTGGCTCCGTCTTTGCCGTTGGCCGATGCCGTCTCCGCCTCCTCGACAACGAAAACCGTGTTGCCGTAGGGTGCATAGAGAACTGCGGTCAGCGGCACGGTCAAAACGTTTTTCTGCTCGGGAAGCACCACGGCAACGTTGACGTACATCCCCGGCCGCAGCAGTTCGTCGGCATTGTCGATGGTGGCCTGGATGCGGATGTTGCGGGTGGCTTCCTCGACCTTGGGACTGATGGTCGTAATACTGCCAACAACCTCCCGGCCCGGAAAAGCATCCGAGGCAATCCGCACGTTCAGGCCGGGCCGCAAGCGCCCCAGGTGCTGCTGCGGCAGGTAGAAGTCGACGAAAATCGGATTCAGGGCCTGCAGGGAGACGATCTCGTCGCCAGGCTGCAGGATCTGTCCGAGGTTGACCTGGCGGGTACCCAGGCGTCCGGAAAATGGCGCCCGGATCGATTTTTTGGCAATGGCGGCCTGCAGATTTTCCAGGTCGGCCAAGGCCTGCTGTTGTCTGGCCACGGCCTCATCCAGGTCGGACTGCGAGACGGCCTGGTCGGCCAGCAAGGTCCGGGTCCGCTGCAAAGAGGTCCTGGCCAGGACGGCAGCCGCTTCGGCGCCGGGCAGCAGCGCCTGTTCCGTCGAAGCATCCTGCCGGACCAGCAGTTCTCCCGCCGCGACCTGCGCTCCCGGATCGAATGCGATATTCACCACCTTGCCTGAAACCTCCGCAGCGACCGTGACGCCCTGAACCGCAGTCAGGGAACCGACCGCCGGCAGCAATGTCTCCCAGGCTGCCGAAATCACCTCGGTTGCGGTCACCGGGGTCGGCGGCGGGCGGAAAGCAGCCGACTGCTCCATCATCTTGTTGATCTGCAAATACTTTACGCCGGCCAGACCGCCGGCAACGATCAGCGCCCCGAGCAGGGCAAAAAAAATCTTTTTTTTCATGTTTCGAGCCGATCAGTTGAAAACCGTCCGTTCAGGAACGACCGCCAGGCCGCTGCCTCGCGTTGTTTTACCGCAAGACCAAAACAAATTAGCACAGCTTGATATATATCTCATCATTTGCCTACCGAGAATGCGTATTTTTTACCGATACCGACCCTGCTGCCGGCAAAAACCATGAGAATGCCACCTCGTTCTGAAAATACGGCGGCCGCTTGACAATCGACCTGGTCATGGAAGGATAAAGAGGTCCTTTGCGAAACAACGCCAATCACCGATCTTCGACCGGCAACCGCTCAGACAAGGAGACAGTCGCGATGCAAGAACGTAAACTGGGAACCCAGGGGCTGACGGTTTCCGCCCTGGGACTTGGATGCATGGGCATGTCCGATTTTTATGGCGGCCGCGACGAACAGGAGGCCGTCGCTACGCTCCACTATGCCCTGGACCAGGGAATCAACTTTTTCGACACCTCGGACATGTACGGGCCTCATACCAACGAGCAACTGGTCGGCCGGGCCCTCAAAGGTCGGCGACATGAAATTGTGATCGCGACCAAGTTCGGCATCGTTCGCGGACAACCCACCCGCGCGACCGGCGGCAAGGCGCCGATTGTCGGCGTCAATGGTCGCCCGGATTATGTCCGCACCGCCTGTGATGCCTCCCTCAAGCGCCTGGGCATCGACCACATCGACCTCTACTATCAGCACCGGGTCGACCCGGACGTGCCGATCGCAGAGACGGTGGGTGCCATGGCCGACCTGGTGACCGCCGGCAAGGTCCGCTTTCTGGGACTTTCCGAAGCGGCCCCGGCCACCATTCGCCAAGCGCATGCCGTTCATCCGATCAGCGCCCTGCAGAGTGAATATTCCCTGTGGAGCCGGGACATTGAAGTTGAAATCCTGCCGACCCTGCGGGAGGTGGGTATTGGTCTGGTGGCCTACAGCCCTCTCGGCCGCGGTTTCCTTACCGGACAAATCAAGCGTTTTGAAGATTTCGAGGCGGAAGATTACCGACGCATGTCACCCCGTTTTCAGGGAGAGAATTTCGCCAAAAACCTTGATCTGGTCAAGCGAATCGAAGACCTTGCCGAAGACCGGGAGATGACACCCGCCCAGCTAGCCCTGGCCTGGGTGCTGGCTCAAGACGACGATATTGTGCCAATTCCCGGCACTAAGCGCCGCAAGTATCTCGCGGAGAATCTTGGCGCCCTGAAGGTTCGACTCAGTGAACAGGAGCTCGTCGAGATCACCGCCGCCATGCCTCCGGAAGCAGTCAGCGGCACACGCTATCCGGAAGCGATGATGAAATTCGTCAACCGCTGACCGGGTCTGCGGCAGGTTCATCTCTTTTCCCGCCGTTCAGTTTCCCTGTAAACTTTGCGAATCGATGTCGTGGATTTCGTGGTGGCTGTCCACGACTTTGCCGGTGGTGGTGTCGAGAACATAGTAACCGGCATGATGAACCCGTGCCCCCGAGTAGGACGCCCAGGAGGAGATCTGGTAGCGGCCGATATCCCCCCTGTCCTGGGCCGAAACGCCGGCAGGCTGCAAGGTAAGCACGGTCACGGCGGCAAAGAATACGGCCACCGCTGCAACGATCAGAAGAGCATTCAGTCTGGAGTGCATGTTTATCTCCTTTCCCGGAAGAGAAGCATGTGGTGCCATCTTTCTGCTTTCAGATGCCTGTTTGGGCTCGGTCTTTTCGGCTTGGCGTAGAACTTCTCGATCTGGGCGACAAAGACCGGAGATAAAAGCATACCCGCCCGGCCCGGCAATTCAATCTGTCTTTGCTTTTCATCCTGCAAATGAGTGTCCATCCGGAAACTCCGGATGGACACAGTGCAGTTTTCGAGCAGGAAACGAGGAGTTTTTCGTCATGGCAAGGACATCAAGGTCTTGCGCGGAGGCATACATCGGTACGCCGCACAAGCAAGTCCGCAGATTGACGCCGCCAGGGCGGAAAAGAACCGTTTCCGGACGGAAACGAATTAGGCGGCCGCCATCTTGAGGGATTGCCAGGCTCTCCTCAGCTGGCAGACCTTGGGCATGGAAACGCTGGAAATCTACTACGATTATACCTGACCCTGGTCAATGAAACGGCAGTTCCAGCTGGCCGGTCCCCGCGAAGGGGATGTCGGTCGTCAGGCTGGAGACGGTCAGACCCAGCAGGCGGACGGGCCGGGGACCGGCCTCGGTCCGGTCGAGCAGGATCTCCGCCATGGCCAGCATGGTCTCGGCATCATCGATCGGCTGGACGCGGGTCTGGCTGCGCGTGACATTTTCGAAGTCCGCATATTTGACCTTGAGGGTCAGGGTCAAACCACTGGTGCTGCGCGCCTGCAGCAAAGCCGCGACCCGCTCCGCCAGGCGGCCGAGAATCTGCATCATTTCCCCCTTGTCGCTGCAGTCTTCATCCAGCGTTGTTTCCTTGCCAAGCGACTTGCGGATGCGGTTGGGTACAACCGGCCGGTTGTCGATGCCCCGGGCGATATTGTAGAAGTATTCGCCCGCCTTGCCGAACAACCGCTGCAAGTCTTCCAGCGAACAGCGGCGCAGATCGGCCCCGCAGGTAATTCCCTGGGCCAGCATCCGCTTTTCGGTGACCCTTCCCACCCCGTGAAAGCGCCGGATCGGCAGCGCCGCGATAA
>Ga0102943_1001743_pt1 | contig 13230 bp, 10 predicted proteins | sample SalPonC_black_MG_FD_78174 | JGI IMG/M metagenome (GOLD analysis project Ga0102943, IMG submission 78174) | Salt pond soil microbial communities from South San Francisco under conditions of wetland restoration - Salt Pond MetaG... | ecosystem: Environmental > Aquatic > Marine > Intertidal zone >...
AGGAACCGTATGCGGGAAAGCCGCTCGTACGGGTCTGTGGGGGAGCGGGGAGGTAACGAACCGCTCTACCCGGAAGTCGGAAGGCGGAAATTGGAAAGTTTAGCCGACCCGATCCCCCTTGAAAAGCGGGAGAGGGCGGACGAAAAACGAAAATTATAGCCGGAGACTCCGGAGAAAATAAAAATTAATCAGACGCATAATGGAAAGCATCACATTTAATTGTAAGGTCATTACGCCGATGTTTTTGGCGGGAGCGGATGGACGGACACCGGAATTGCGGGCGCCGAGTGTTAAAGGGGCGATGCGGTTTTGGTGGCGGGCGATGAATGGGCATTTGGTGGAAAAGAAAGATGGTAAGTGGGATTATTCAAAGCTGAAAGAGGAAGAGGGGAAGATTTTTGGGGATACAAAGCGGAGAAGTAGTTTCAGCATTGTTGTTGAAGAAGTCTCCAGTATGGAAGAATTCGAATTCAACACAGAGTTCAGCCCAGAAATTCAATACTTCCAATACTCGCTTGTTCATCACAATGACAGAAAAGGGATTAAACCGGGATTCAGGTTTGATATAAATATATCTGCATTCAATCGTGAAGCACTAAAGGAAGCTGCCTATCTTTTATGGGTATTGTCGCATTATGGAGGATTAGGGACAAGAGCGCGCAGAGGTGCGGGAGGATTTTCAATTAAACATGAATATGACAAGGATAGAATAAATGGTTTAGAGTTTCTTGATGAAACACCTTTATCCATTGGTTTACCAAAGGCATCAAAGAATGGGAACGCGCAAGACTACAGTAGTATTAGCTCTGGTACATCAGGGTTTATTCATGGACCTGGATTCTCGACTTGGGAAGAAGCAATAAAAGATATCGCTAAGCGAATGATGCAGGTTAGGGATGGAAAAACTGTTCAACGAATCAAGAGGCTACCAAGAGGACAAAGTGCATTTAAGCAAAAGGACTTAGATAAAAAAGCTGCATTTGGACTTCCAATTAATGTTTTTGGAGGGGGCATGGTAAATCTAGAAAATAAAAACGAAAATGGAGACTATAAGGAAGCAAGAAGGGCCTCACCAGTATATATATCTATTACAAAAATAGAAAGAGCTTATCATTGGACAGCTCTATTCTTAGAAGGCAAGTTCATGCTGGAAGACTCTAAAATTGTCTTTAAAGAAAAAGAATGGCCGAAAGAGGATAATAGCCTATTAATGGAGTTTAAGAACAAACTGGAAGCAGGCACCGAAGATGCATTTTCCCATGACGAAGAATCCAGCGTTAAGAAAATTGAAATCTCATGAAGCACCTATTCCTTTTCACCGTAACCCCCGTCCAATCCTTCATCGCCGAGGCGCGAAAGGTTCAGGACTTGGCAGCTGGAAGCCAGATACTTTCTGACTTTATTGATCAAGCTATCAGGTACCTACTAGATAGAAGCTTGTCTACGGAGAACGATATCATTTTTCCCTCCATCAATCTCGAAAGCAAGCCTAACCGATTTTTAGCTTTCATTGAGACGAACGATCCTGATCAAGTCGGAAAAGACTTGGAAAGTTACATCAGAGAAGAGGTTTTCCTAACTAGTGCTCGAGAAAAGTTAAAAGAATACTACCCCAATCATTTGGAACATGCCTTAGCTCAGTTAGAAGACTTTCTTAAAATCTATTGGGTTGCCATTCCTTATTCCGGCGATTATGTAAGGGATAACCAAAAGGTTGAACGCTTGCTGGGGGGAATTAAAACCCTACGTGCCTTTCAGCAATTCCAGGAAACCGGCCGCAAATGCTCGATCAACGGAGAATACAATGTGACTATTTTCAAGAAGAATGAAAAAGGCGATGAGGCGAGTTGGTTTAAGTACACACCTTATGTAGAGGTCTATGAATACAGTGAAGATCGCAAGGTCAGCAAAAAAGAGCTAGCACCGGGTGAAGGGCTTTGCACATTGAATTTTTACAAGCGGAAATACCTTCCTGAAAATAAAGCTGGTTTTGATGCGACCTGTCAGGTAGCTTATCTGGATGCTGTTCAGGAGATTGAGCAAAATGAAAATGCTTTCGAGCAACTTAAAAAACTGCAAGACTACGATGAGCAATATGTTTATGATGATGCCATCATAAAACAAGCGGGGGATGATCGAACGAAAATAAAAAGACTTCAAAATAACTTAAATGACTTTCGAAAAAAGAATGAGTTAAAATTTGCTAAATACTATGCTGTATTAGTATTCGATGCAGACAAGATGGGCGACTGGTTAGCCGGAAAAAAACTGGCTAATCCTCAAGAGGATCAGTTGGAATTTCAAAAGAAGCTATCGCAACTATTCGGGGATTTTGCAGCATTTGCAAGAGACTTTGTAGATGGTAATAACGGTCATTCCAAAAAAGGACAAACTATCTATGCTGGAGGCGACGACTTCCTGGGGCTCATCAATTTGAGCTATTTGTTCGAGGTGCTGAGGGAATTGAATATGGAGTTCGAAAGGATCGTATGGAAAGAAGGACTAAAACTATCCTTTGAGTTTAAGGAAGAAAAGCCCATGACCTTTTCAGCCGGGGTTGCTGTCGCCCACTATAAGACGCCTTTATCCTTTGTGCTCAATGAAGCCCGAAAAGCGGAAAAAAGAGCCAAAAGCAAGGATGCTGGGGGACGAAATGCCATTGCGTTTACAGTACTCAAACGCTCGGGAGAAATCCACCAAAGCCACCTCAAATGGCACTACGATGAACAACGTAACTTTTTAATGGATGACTTTCGTGTGATTGTGGAAGCCTTAAACACGAAAACCTCTTCCAATAAGTTTATCACTGCTTTTTCAGAGGAGTTTGGTCCTGTTGTTACCGAAAAGACCTTTGGTAGAGATAACAAGGAACTCATCAAATTAGAGCTTTCCCGTCTTCTCAAAGATAATGATCTATCAAAAGACCAGGAACAAAACAGTGTTCTCAGGTTGATGGATTACTTCATGAGTGATCGGGGTCGACTTCAGGACTTCATTTACCTGCTGAATATTGCGGATTTTATCAGTAGAGAAATTGGAAAACTTCAAAAGTCAGCAGAGTTATGCCAGTAATTGAAATCAAACCAATAGATACGCTATTCTTTCGAAATGGCAAACCATTTGATATGGGGGAAGATAATTGGGCGGAAGGTATTTTCCCTCCAAGTCCTCGCAGCTTCTATGGGGCTATCCGGTCTGCTTATTTTGCGGCTAATTCCTCACTTATCGGGTTGGCAAATACAAATGAAGATCCAACTAATTCTCTTCGAATAAAAGGTTTCTGGATTAAACGAGGTGACGGATTATTTTGCTCTTCGCCGCTAGACTATGTCAGAGAAAAGAACGATAAAACAGGAAGATTGATTCCGGCTAAACTTGGAAAACGAAGTGAGGTTTTCGCAGGAATGACGAAAGGTGGGTATCCCTTTGAATTTATTCCATACTCTAATGATGACGTTCAGTCTAGTGCGGACTACATGATTGATAGCTACGCATTGTTTGATTATGATCCCTATGATGACATTTATGGTTATGAAGTCAACTCTTTCTTTTCAAGTGAACCTAAAATTGGCGTAGGGCTGGACAACAAAACGCGAAGTAACAGCGAAGGAAAATTGTATCGCGTAGGCCTAAACCGATTACACAGTTCGTTTGATCAGGAGAAACAGGCATTCAAGGAGCAAGTATCCTTTGTACTAGAATACGATTTCGATTTTGTACCCAAAGTTCTTAAGCTAGGAGGAGAAGGAAAAACAGCAATTTGCTCTATCTATAACAATGATAAATTAACTGAAGAAATCTACACTCCCGATCAGTCAGAAGAATCAAAGTTCTTTCGAGTGGTATTTTTGACTCCGAGCTTTTTGAAAAAGGGATGGAAGTTAGATTTATCCGAATTTTTGGATGATGAGTTTGAAATAAAGTTGATTTCGGCCTTTGTAGGAAAGCCCGAAGCTATCGGTGGATGGAATATCAAGGAGAAGAAGCCTAAACCAATGAAAAAGGCTGTTCCTGCTGGAAGCACCTATTATTTTCAGATTAAAAGTGATCATTCCTTTGATGATATAACAATGGAATTGAAAAAAACACCCGTTCTTAACAATGATGAACAAGCCGGTCGAGAAGGCCTTGGTTTATTTGCCTGTACTCCATTAAATGTAAACTCGCTAATTATTGACCTATGATAATAATTACAACAGTTGGCACATCTATATTGAGCAATCTCTTGAAGGAAGAGGTCAAAAATAGCTTTAATTACTCGCTTTCACATTCAACCTATAAGAAGATCCAAAACAACTCTTTGACAAAAGCTAACCCAGAAGTTGCATCAGCAATAAATGATGTTCTTCTCGGTAGTGAAGATTTTCCAATTGATGAAAAATATAAACTAAACCTAAACGCCTCGGCCGAAATAAAATCCATCTGCAGAATAGCGAATAGTGTTCAGTCAACGATTTACCTGCTAGCTACCGATACATTCATGTCAGAATACGCTGCTGAACAGATTACGAACCAATTGAATGGTAAAAATGGGCTGACAGTAATCAATAAAGGACGTGTTTCTAATCTCAAAATAGACGCTCCGAAGAAGTTTGAGCAAAGCGGATTTGAAGAACTCATTAATATGCTCGATTCGATAAGGCAGGAGCATCAGGATGATGAAGTTATCCTGAATATTTCAGGTGGGTATAAAGCACTAATCCCCTTTTTGACAATTTATGCGCAGTTAAAGTCATTGTCTATTAAGTATATATACGAGAACAGCGATGAAGTGATTTCAATAGGAAATACGCCATTGGACTTTGACTGGGAAATCATCGAACAAAATTACTTTGCATTGGAAAAGTTTGGAGACAAGGGTGATGAAGTTGCCAGACTTACTGACTTCAAAGAAAGGCTCGCAGAGGATGAAAAAGCTCAAGATGATTTATTCGGTGAATTAGACGATAAAGGGATTATTATTAAAGTCGATGATAATGCGGTTAGATTGACCAATCTTGGTTCCCTATATATTAAGACTTATGATGAAAAGTTCCATAGCGGTACATTTCACCGAAAAAGTCTTCATTCCAAGTTGATCGAGTACATGGTTTTTGAAAGTTTCCAATCTAAATATCCAGAAAAAACGCATCTCGGACATACGCCACCCAATACGGATTATGACATAGATGTTTTTGTAGAGACAAATGATAAGATAATAGCTATAGAGGTAAAGCCTGCAGGAAACATTCCGATTAAGAAACGAGGAAAGAATTCAGATGTGGATTCTATTGAACACAAATTGCGTGAGGGTAGTTTCAAGCATCTCATAGAGTCACATGGAAAAGAGAAAGATATTTGTTTGAAATATGTTTGTTATGGTCCTTTAGGAATTCACCCTTCACCTAAAGCTCAAATAGAGTCCCTTTTGTATGAGGTACCTCAATTTGATGTTTCGAAAGAAGTAACGTTCGAATTATGTTATCTCAAAACTCCCATAAATTTCAAGTCGAATACAAATTGGAGAATTGATGGGAATTATCCGATATCCCCACTGTTTTCAAAGGTTTTAAGCAAAAATTAAGTCTCATGTATAAATCAACCCAACCACTCTACTTTATCACCGAAACTCCGCTACACGCAGGGAGTGGCAGTGATTTAGGCTACATCGATTTACCCATTCAGCGGGAGCGACACACCGGCTACCCCAAAGTAGAAAGTTCCGGAGTCAAGGGGGCTATTCGCCAGGCATTTGAAGCCGTCGAAGAAGTTGATCTTGAAAAACTTCAACGAGTCTTTGGCTACGACGGCGATGGATTGCCCGATAAAATAGCTGACAAGTTTGACGACAAAAAAGATTTCGCCGGCGCCCTTGGCTTCTCGGATGCAAGAATATTGCTTTTCCCAGTAAAATCACTCAAAGGAACCTTTGCCTGGGTAACTTGCCATCGGGTTTTGGCAAAGTTTAGAACGGAACTGAAAGAGCTTTGTGGTGAAAAGGAACTCTTTAAACTCCCGAAATCCACAGGGGTTGCTAGTTCAGCTCTTTATCTGAGTAGCACTAACCAGAAAATTCAGTTTGAAGAATACATTTACTCTGATTTGGAAGTCAGGCAAGATATTGCTGATTTGGCTATTTGGCTGGCTGATCATGTACTTGCCCAGTCCCTCCCATACTGGCAGAAAAAGATTAAAGAGAACCTGGTGGTACTACCTGAGGATGATTTCGCAGACTTCCTCAAGTTTTCTACAGAAGTGCATACCCGGATAAAAATCGACAATGATACAGGAACTGTAAAAGACGGTGCCCTTTTTACGGAAGAATATCTACCCTCCGAAACAGTAATGTACAGCCTGGCTATGTTCTCTCCCGAATTTAGAAAAGGTGGGATAAAACTAGAGGAAGTGCAAGAGTTCTTTGATAATAATAAGCCTGACTATTTTCAGATGGGCGGCAACTCATCTATCGGGAAGGGAATCATTCGTTTAATCACGAAAAATGGCACGGTATGAGTACTAGAAAAAGCATAGAAAAAGAGCGGATGAGTTTTTCATACGATTTTGTAAAGGGTAATATTTCGGATAAAACTGATGCAAAAAAGTTTGAAGCTTATGTTCAAAAAGTTCCTGCCTTCATCATGACTAATGGACTGGGAAATACGCTTGCTTACCTGACCACGCAAAAAGATGAGCAGTGGAAGAATGTCCAGAAGGTAGTATGCGAATGGCTGAAGCAGGTGGATAATCCCCTAAGAGAAAGACTAGAATCAACCGATGGTATCTTGGAGAATGTTTTGGAGATCATGAAAGATAATGACTTCCATGACCGGGAGTACCGCGCCGTCACCGTTGAAATTCTAGCTTTATTCAATTGGCTGCGTCGTTTTGCCAAGGCACATCGCCTGACTTTTGATTCCAAAATGGAGAATGATGGATAACTTTTATATTAAGCTACATAAAGGAGCGGGAGAACCTTTTTATAAGAGGAAAGGTATTTCTGAATATAATGACTTCTTTAAAGGGCAAACTCTCCGTTGGACTGAAAGAAATGAAAGGAGAGTTTTTGAAATAGCTGACTTTGTAAGTGGCTACAATCAATTCGACTCCGAACTAATCAAATCACTGTGGTTCCGCCAGTTAGTCCATGCTAAATCGTTGTGTAAGAACTTCCCGCAACGTGCAATCACTGAAGCCAACTTTCAGGCTATTGATGCCATTGGTCGCGAAAAAGCTGCCTTGTTTGAAGAACAGGGGGTAGCCGATTACCGTGTCAATTGGAGATTAGCTATTGGTTTAGGCAACGCTTCTGTATTTGAAAACTCGCTTACGCTTCATCACGTATACGGGGTTCCCTACATCCCGGCAAGTTCGGTAAAAGGCATTATTCGTAGTTGGTTAATCCAAGAGTATTTTTCCTACGATAAGGATGGAGAAAAAAGGTTTGAATATGGAGAAGGTTTAGCATTGAGGGATTCTGAAGACTTCTGCCTGATTTTTGGGACACCCTCAGAGTTTAAAGTAGCAGATAACAAGTCTGAGAAATCAAGAATCAAAAATCAAGTAGGTAATCCTACGGCCCATATAGGTAATGTCGTATTTTTTGATGCTTTTCCAGTAAACAATCCCAAAGTTTATGTAGATATCATGAATCCACATTACCCTGAATATTACAAAGAGGGTTCAAGGAAGCCGCCAGCCGACTGGCAAAATCCAGTCCCCATATTCTTCTTGACGATAAAGGATACTAGTTTTCAATTCTTATTTGGCATCCGTAAAGGTTGTACCGATGGAGAATACGAAAAGCTTTCGAATGTCTCATTTCAGCATCCAAGTGACCCGGAAATGAATAAAAAAGGCTCCGCGGAAAAGGTGCTGAAAGAGTTGCTAGAAGAAGCCTTGACTTTTAATGGTGCAGGTGCTAAAACCGCGACGGGCTATGGGCGGATGAGAAATATTTCTAGAGAACAATTGGCTCAAATAAAAGAACGAAAAGCTGAGGAAGAAGCTGTTAAAGCAGCTCAAAAAGCAGCAGAAGAGGAAAAGCGCCGAAGGGAAGCAGAAGAGGTTAGAAAAGCTGAGGAACTCGCCGAACGACGGGAACGAAATAAGCAAGAGCGAGAAGAAAAAGTTGAGCAATACAAAAATGAGGGGCTGGCATCTAAGCTGGAAGGGATTGATGACTTTAAAAAAAGTAAAGAAATTATTTCCGATTATAAAAATGTCGTCAATACTATCCCCGAAGACCAGTATCCTTTCATAAAGAGACTAATCCAGAGATGCTGGAATTCAGCAAGTTCAAGTAAGCAAAAAAAGCGATGGCAGAAGAAAGGGAAAGGCGATTGGGGAATAGTGAGAAGTTGGACATCGGTAGAAGTTGCAGATTCTTGGTTTGATGAAATCATAAAAGAATAAGTCGTTTCTCTCTCGGCGCCAAAACCGCCGTCGGCTACGGCCGCTTCAACCCAGCACCATGACAAACTTCCACGGGCTTACCGACATCCCCCGCCGTTTCCCCGAAACCGATCCCGGCCGTGAGGAGCGAATCGATAATGAGATCATCGTCGACGCCTACGGCGACGAAGGAATCGCTTCCTCCTGGTATTACTACCTGGAAGAGAAGCTGCGTTTCCCCTTCAAGGCGATGGTGCTGACCCACCGGTACCGCCCGGGGCCGAAAAGTGTGGCTACCTCTGTTTCCCAGGTAGAACTGATCGGCATGGCGCCGCTCTCCCGCTGCGGTTATCACCAGATGTGGGCCATGGGCGTCCTGTCTCTCAGAAGAGATGCGCCGCTTCACTTTTTCCTGTCTGACATCATTGAAATAGAGCCTGAGGAGGAACGCGAAACCGCACTGACCGACTGGGTGTACTGGAACCGGGAGCAGTTGGCGGAGATATGGGAGCAGTAAAACTCTACAATGAAAATTGATTAAGCATAAAGCCCTGGTGATAAATGAATCACCGGTAAACTCATAAAACAAATAACCCCATGCCTCGCAACCTCTTTCTCTCCTTCCCCGGCACCAACAATTATGTCGAATGCAATTATCATCCGGAGGGTAAGCCGGAGGAGAAGATAGAAAATGTCAAATACGTACAGGAAGCCCTGATACAGCTTTATTGTCAGGATTTCGGCAGCGAAGACGCCTTATACTTTTTTCTGACCGCTGACTCCCGTTCGCGCAACTGGGAAAATGACGGGCAGTTCAATAAGGAAACCAAGCAATACAACCTGCCTAACCGGGGGTTGGCTGAGCGGTTAGAAGGACTGCGCGATAAGGGGCTCATCAGGGCGGCTGTAAATCCGGTTTCTATCCCGGAAGGCTTTTCCACTGAGCAAGTCTGGGACATTTTCCAAACCGTTTACGACTGCCTTCAGCCCGGTGACCGCGTTATTCTCGACATCACCCATGCCTTCCGCTCCCTGCCGATGCTGGGCATGGCCCTGATCCACTACGCCAAAGCCCTGAAGCAGATTGAGGTAGCCGGCATCTATTACGGCGCTTTTGAAAAGCTTGGCCCCGCCCCGGTGGTTGCCAAATGGCCGCTGGAAGAACGCAATGCTCCTATCCTCAATTTGCAAAGCTTCTCCGAGCTGCAGGACTGGACGGCCGCCGCCCACGATTTTGTGCAGTACGGGAAACCGGATAAGTGGAACACCTTGGCAAATAAGAAAATTGACCCCATTTTAAAAGAAACACAAGGAGGTGATGAAGTGGCGCGAAACATTCGAGATATCAATACCTATATCCAGCAGCTGACCCCTATTCTAAACACCAACCGGGGAGCAGAATTGCTCAACTTCCGTTTTGACCGCCTGAACGAAATTTTGAACAACTTTTCCGCCGACCGGAGCTACATCAAGCCTCTCAATCCAATCGTCGAGGAGGTTAAACAAAAGGTGGCTCCCTTTTTCAATGCCGGACCGCTTAGCTGGATGGAGGGGGTAAACTGGTGCATTCAGCACGAATTGATTCAGCAGGGTATAACTCAGCTTCAGGAAGGATTGCTGACCTGGCTTTGCCAGTATTTTGATGAGCTGCAAATCGCCGGTGATTTTTTCGACTGGAAAAAAGAGCCCCCTCGTACATTATTGAGCAGCGCACTTAGCTTCCTTCCCGGTCCGCCGCATGAAAGTGAATGGGGCGGTCCAATCGGAAAACACAAGGAAATTGGGAAAAGGGTGCTTCGTTTCCCCTTGATTAAAAGGCTGGCTACTACCTATCAGGACCTGGGCCGAATTAGAAATGACATCAACCATGGCGGCTATACCAGAACTACCAAAGCTTCGGATTTTTCCGAAGCACTTCGGCAATATGCAGCTGAGATCAACAAAATTATCACCCTTGAAGCCGAAGTGCTGGGCAAAGAACCCAGCGGTCTGCTCAATCTCTCCAATCACCCAGCTTCCGGCTGGCCGGACAATCAAAAGAAGCTTGGAAGGGAACTTTACGGCAGTATAGACGACCTGCCCTTCCCCCAAATCGATCCCGACTGGTCCCATGAAAAAGTAGAAGCCCTGGCCGACGACTACTTCAACCGCGTATTGCGTCGTCGCCCCGCCGCCGTCCACCTCATGGGCGAAATGACCTTTACCCTCGCACTCGTCCAACGCCTGAAAGCCGCCGGTATTCTCTGCCTGGCCAGCACCACCAATCGCCTGGTGAAAGAAGAAAACGGCCAGAAAATCGTCCGCTTCCAGTTCGTCCGCTTCCGGGCCTACTAATTCCAAACCGGAAGGTTTACCCGACCTGGATGCGCAGCGGAATGCAACTATCATTCATTTTTTTTGATGCTGAACCTTTACCATCAAAAAGAATTAATTATCAGCCTTGGAAGGACCTCAAAACAACCCAAATATCCTTGTTTTTGCCAGACTGGAAACGTATCTTTATCAGATAGAAATCAGCAAAAATGCTCAAAAACCTCCGCGTGCTCATTTTGCTGCAACCAAAAAATTATAGACAAGTCATTGCTTGTCAGTTAAATGTGAAAAATAGAGTCAGAGAGGGTAATCCAGAAGAATAGGGATTAAGACTTTTTTCGGGTTTTTCCCGGTTACTTGTAGGATATGTCAGAGAGGGTAATCCAGAAGAATAGGGATTAAGACCTACAGTACCATTCAGGATACGTGCTCTTTCAGGGAGTGTCAGAGAGGGTAATCCAGAAGAATAGGGATTAAGACCCATTATGCTAAGGGAGTTTTACAAAGTTAATAAGGAGTCAGAGAGGGTAATCCAGAAGAATAGGGATTAAGACGTAAACGAAGCCAATTACTACGCCAAAGAACTTGGCGTGTCAGAGAGGGTAATCCAGAAGAATAGGGATTAAGACGTTGGAGTTATACCGGTCGGTCGTATACTCCCCGTGTCAGAGAGGGTAATCCAGAAGAATAGGGATTAAGACGCTGAGCAAGAAAGTAGAAAGTTTGTCTACTCAAGTCAGAGAGGGTAATCCAGAAGAATAGGGATTAAGACGGATAGTATCTGGGGCCTATGAATATCATGTACCTGTCAGAGAGGGTAATCCAGAAGAATAGGGATTAAGACCAGTTCAATGTCTTCCTTGCTCAAAAGAGCAAGTGTCAGAGAGGGTAATCCAGAAGAATAGGGATTAAGACCCTACTACTATGCTCTCTTACAGGCTGAAAGCGCCTAGTCAGAGAGGGTAATCCAGAAGAATAGGGATTAAGACATAAACTCTTTTCCGTTATAGTAACCTAAGTGAAATGTCAGAGAGGGTAATCCAGAAGAATAGGGATTAAGACGAATCCACAAAGTTTTCTTCTTTTTCTTTGTTACTGTCAGAGAGGGTAATCCAGAAGAATAGGGATTAAGACCCGGGCGTAAATTGACATATTGATCCGTTTCAGAACTGGTCAGAGAGGGTAATCCAGAAGAATAGGGATTAAGACCCTGCCAGTATGGACTGGAAGAACGTGGTTACTATCGTCAGAGAGGGTAATCCAGAAGAATAGGGATTAAGACTTTCGTTATTAAATACAGTCACAAGATAAGTTCTATTTTGTCAGAGAGGGTAATCCAGAAGAATAGGGATTAAGACCGAATTCCCAGTTGTTGTGGAATTCTTTTACTACGTCAGAGAGGGTAATCCAGAAGAATAGGGATTAAGACATGAGGATTGACTATGACATCAATCGTTTCTGTGCCGGTCAGAGAGGGTAATCCAGAAGAATAGGGATTAAGACTTTTTTTGTCTTGATAAAGAATTTCATAAGCATGTCAGAGAGGGTAATCCAGAAGAATAGGGATTAAGACCTTTGAAGACGTGTCCGGGAAGGTCGAATCTGATGTTCAGTCAGAGAGGGTAATCCAGAAGAATAGGGATTAAGACGCTATGACTTTCCCCTGTTCCCGGTCTTTTTGATACGGTCAGAGAGGGTAATCCAGAAGAATAGGGATTAAGACCCCCAGAGATCTCATCCAGGAGGACTTTCAGCCTGTGGTCAGAGAGGGTAATCCAGAAGAATAGGGATTAAGACCTGTTGAAAACTCTCCTCTTTGGCCAGCTCAAATCCATGTCAGAGAGGGTAATCCAGAAGAATAGGGATTAAGACTTCCCAAATCTAAAAGCCGCGGAAATTTGATGCTCTGGTCAGAGAGGGTAATCCAGAAGAATAGGGATTAAGACGTACGTCGATGTACTTGCGCTGGAGCTCAGCTATCTGGTCAGAGAGGGTAATCCAGAAGAATAGGGATTAAGACGTATATGATTCGGATATATGGGTGAGACTCCTGAGTGTCAGAGAGGGTAATCCAGAAGAATAGGGATTAAGACTTCAGGCTGCTCAGTGTCGGGTACTCTATAGAACGGGTCAGAGAGGGTAATCCAGAAGAATAGGGATTAAGACGTCACAAAATGTTGCGGATTGACATCAGGGAATTTTGTCAGAGAGGGTAATCCAGAAGAATAGGGATTAAGACTTTCAAATACAAAAGTTATGGTGCAACAGTCAGGTGTGTCAGAGAGGGTAATCCAGAAGAATAGGGATTAAGACAACCAGAGTGAACTCCTTAACGATAACATCGTCCTTAGTCAGAGAGGGTAATCCAGAAGAATAGGGATTAAGACGCTGACGTTATCTCAACTTGCAATCGCCTGGAATAACGTCAGAGAGGGTAATCCAGAAGAATAGGGATTAAGACAAGTTACGATCTATTCCACAGGCAGCTTTGACCTGTGTCAGAGAGGGTAATCCAGAAGAATAGGGATTAAGACCTGTCTGTATCCA
>Ga0102943_1001744_pt1 | contig 13227 bp, 3 predicted proteins | sample SalPonC_black_MG_FD_78174 | JGI IMG/M metagenome (GOLD analysis project Ga0102943, IMG submission 78174) | Salt pond soil microbial communities from South San Francisco under conditions of wetland restoration - Salt Pond MetaG... | ecosystem: Environmental > Aquatic > Marine > Intertidal zone >...
CCAACAAGGAGCTGGAAAACACCCGGGTCAAGGTGGTGGATTTTTCCTATAAATATCCCAAAAAGAGCCTAGCCCGCATTGCTGATCTGTTTTTAGGGGAACTGCTCTGTGCAGATCCCCGGTGCCGTCAATGCGGTCACAGGCATCCACAGCCTTTTTCACAGCCTGGTAATCAGTCACATCAGTGCAGTGATAGGACACAGAAATCCCCTGGGATTGAAGATACGCAATATTGGCAATGGCCTGTCTGACCCGCATCAAACGGTCCAGGGCCTGTTTCACCGCCACCGGTTTTTCCCCGGGCATCTGGTTTCGCAGCATGGCCATCAGGTCGGCTTCAGTGGCATCCGGTGTCAGCAGTGCCGGATCTGTGGCATAGATATCGTTGATATCCAGAATTACCAGATTGACCCTGTAGGCGGCCACCACCTGTTTTAAAATCTCATAGGTGATGCCGCCTGCCCCGCCGGTCACCAGCAGGGTGTCGCCTTCCGATACAATGGGTCCTTCACTGCGGGCAGTTTCCGGGTGCATGGACAGCACATAACGTTTTTTGTTCTTATACCCCACCTCGCACCGGGGATCTGCACAGAGCAGTTCCCCTAAAAACAGATCAGCAATGCGGGCCAGGCTCTTTTTGGGATATTTATAGGAAAAATCCACCACCTTGACCCGGGTGTTTTCCAGCTCCTTGTTGGCGGTTTTGAGCATGCCGCTCAGGGCACTGAACAGCGGATGGATCTCACCGCAGTCATCCATATAGGGAAACACCACCGAATCGAAGGCAATGGTGCCGATCAGGGTGTCCGGGGCATCCAGTTTGTCAAACAGGGCTTTGAGCAGCAAAAAGGTCGATTTGACTGTGGTGTTCACATCCGCATCTGCGGCAAATTCTGCATTTTTGCGGTCAAAGTATGCATCCAGCGATGCCAGGTGTATAAATCCGGTGATCTGGGGGCCTGTCTTGGCAAAAGCTGCAATGGCGGTCTGGAATGCTTCCAGATCGGACAGATCGGCTGTCACATCCGCACCATTTGCCCCCAGGGTGATCACTTCCCCCCCTGCAGACTGTATCCGTTCCATCACAGCTTCGGCAAACCCGTGGCTGTCCAGGGAGACCAATAATTTATGGCCGGAAAAATCCGGCCTGCCAGGGGCCGGCATGTCTGCCTCATCCACCCGCACCACCAGGCGCTTGATAGGGGATGCCGGGTCAGGGAACAGGTCATCAGGCCCTGAAATTTCAGGTGCTGCTTTGTTTGCCTGGACCGCATCTGATGATCCGGTGGCCGGGACAATGTCTTCTGCCGGGGCAGGGGCTGCCGGCACACGGGCCTGGATATAGGCGGTGAGTTTTGCAATGGTGTTCAGATCCCGCAGCCGCAGATCATCAGGCACGGCAAACCCGAAATGGCCTGCCACCTTGCCGAAGATCTCCACCTGTTTTACCGTGTCAATGCCCAGGTCCGCTTCCAGATCCAGGTCATCCGCCAGCATGTCCGGGGTATATCCGGTCTGGCGGGCAATTACATCCTTTACCACGGCAGCAGTGTCTTCACCCCCGGGCACAGACCGGGTTACCACCCGCTCCCCGGAATCCATGGTATGGGCTGCGGCCGGCATTGGGGCATCGGCAGCACCAGGCCCGTTCATACCGGATCCGGCCCCGGTATCGGTGACAATCGAAAAATCGGTAACGGTTTGTGTATCTGTGCCGGCAGCAGCAGATCCTGCCTCTGTCCCGGCGGTGCGGGCGGCCACATAGGCGGCCAGTCTGGCAATGGTGTTGAGATCCCGCAGTTTGAGGTCATCAGGCACGGCAAACCCGAACTGGGTGGCCACCTTGCCGAAGATCTCCACCTGCTTCACTGTGTCAATACCCAGATCCGCCTCCAGGTCCAGGTCATCATCCAGCATGTCCGGGGTATACCCGGTCTGGGCTGCTATGACATCCTTGACCGCAGCCGATACCTGATCAGCGGGCATTTCCGGGGTAACAACGCGTTCACCGGAATCCATGGTATGGGCTGCAGCCGGCCGGACAGGTGTCTGGCCGGATACTTCAGATACCTGATCAGCGCTGGGTGCAGATACTGAAGCACTGCCGGCACCGGGGATGGCGGCTTCAGATGCAGGGGCGGACCGGTCCGCCACATATCCGGCCAGCTTGTCTATGGTGTTCAGATCCCGCAGCTTAAGGTCATCAGGCACAGGAAATCCGAACTGGGTGGCGATCTTGCCGAAAATCTCCACCTGCTTCACCGTATCAATGCCCAGGTCTGCTTCCAGGTCCAGGTCATTTTCCAGCATGTCCGGGGTATACCCGGTCTGGGCAGCAATCACCTGTTTGATCTTTTCTGCTGCCAGGGCGCTGTCCTGCCCGGCACCGGATGCTGCCGTATCTGACCGGTCCATGGCTGCGGCTGGTTCCTGCCGGCCGGCAGCTGTAGCAGCGGCCGGTACCGCCTGGGCAGCCTCTGCTGCACGGGGCATGGACCCTGCGGCTGAAGGTATTGCTGCGGCAGGTGCAGGCATGGCCGGCACCCGGGTGGTTTGGGGTTGTGCTGCCGGGGCAGCGGCTGCCGGGTCTCCCCCCACCACGCACAGGGTGTTGTCAATAATTTTCAACTCCGGCTTTTGTGCACCGGTGATATGGCGCAGCCATCTGTGGTATGCCAGGTTGCCCTGAACAGCATTCTCCTGGATGCGTTTCACAAACATAAAAGCAAAGTGGGAACCGAATCCGGCAGACAGGTGCAGCCCGTATTCACTGTCGATATTGTCCTGGCCGGAAAAGTTCAGTTTTTTGAAATGGGCCGGTATTTTGGTCAGATTGGCAATGGGCGGGGCCTTGCGCTGCTGCAGGGCTTTGACCAGAACCACATCTTCGATGGCCGCCCCCAGGGTATGGCCGGTGAACCCTTTGGTGTTGGAGATGCAGATGCTGTTCAAATGATCGGCAAAGGTGGTTTCCAAAGCAGTTACCTCGGCATCGGCACTCCCCCCCCTGGCCGGGGTGTAGGTTTCATGGGACATAAACAGCAGCTTGTCTGCATAATCCTGTTTTTTCAGACCGGTGCGTTTTTCCATCTTGTTTATGAACCGGGTCATCTCCTTTGCCATATGGGGCACATCGATATTGTAGGTGTGAAAGGCGGAATTGGCAATGTGGGTACCCAGAATCTCGCACTGGCCGTTCATGCCCCGCCGGCTTACTTCGGATTCTGCTTCAATGACCAGGCCCACGGCCCCGGATCCGAGAATGGTGCCGTTGCGGTCCTCATCAAAAGGCTTGGCTGCCTCTGACACCCGTTTTTTAATGGTGGCGGCACCCAGGGCCAGGAACCCGGACCCCACCCACTGGTTCTGCCGGGCGGATGTGGCGTTTTCTCCGCCCACCACCAGGACCCGTTTGCACCGGCCGGTGCGGATCCAGTCCTCGGCAATGCCGATGGCCAGGGTGGTGGAGGCACAGGCCGAGGACACCAGGGTATTGGGGCCTTTGGCCTTGATGATCATGGCCAGGTGGGCCGATCCCAGCGGACAGGCATTGGCCAGAAAATTTCTGTCAAAGGTGTAGGTGGAAAAATCTTTTCTTTTCCGGGCTTTGGACTTGAAAAACCAGTCAGTGAGCTCTTCTTTGATCTCCATGTCCTTGATGCGCTCCATGAGAAAATAGTAGATTTTTTCAACCTCCTCATGGGGACGCAGAAAGAATTTTTCATAATAGTATTTTTCCAGCTCCGCCATCAGGGTTTCGCCGTTGGGCCACAAAGAGGTGATGATGACACCGGTATCCTCCTGCATTTCTGCAGGAAGGGCAAACCCGTCCGGCACCATGCTTCTGCCCCCTTTCATCTTTTTATACTGCATGACCAGCGGAATGCTGGCATCCTTGAGTGCCTCGATACCTGCCGCAATTCCAAGGGACATGGCCACATCATATTCTTCTTTGATGCCGTACTCATCAGTGAGGTCAAAATATCCCAGCTGGCCTGCCAGGTGGATCACATCTTCAGTACGGGTGATCTGGACAAACCGGGCATTGCCGTCCGGCTGCTTATACAGCTTGGTGATATTCTTGTCAGTGATCAGCTCCTGGTCTTCCCGGGTCAGGGGTTCAATGAAATTCTCCCCATTGAGGATGGCATCAAAATTATCTTTGGCAAATACCCGGCGGCCTCTTCCGGGCAGCCCCACTGATACGCCGGAAATCAGAATCCGGCCGGTGTTGAATTCAAACCGGTCAATGGCATCAATGGCAGCCTCACGCTTTCTGCGCTCAAACTCCTGGTAGAGTATCCGGTCCAGCAGTTCCTTGTTTTCCTCTTTAAATGCTTCAAAATCCTGGGTCATATTGATCTGCGGTAACGCCTCCACAACCGGTGTCTGGTTTTGTTCCTGTATTTTTATTTGTTCATCTGACGCTGCAACACTGCGTGAAACCTTCACTGGCGGGTGTTCAAACAGGCTGTTGCAGGCAATCAGGTACTGACGGCAGGCTGCGAATGATTCGGTTTCCCCCTCTCTGGAATCCACGGTCACAGCTGTGCCGTATTCGCCGATATTGATATGTTTGAGAAGGTTCACCAGAAGCCTGGACGGCCCGATCTCAATAAAATGGGTCCTGCCGGACACATACACATGCTCCACAGACCGGATGAACTCCACCGGGGATACGATCTGCCTGGCCAGCAGGTCCTTGACCTCATTTTCTTTTTCCGGATAGGGCCGGGCCAGGGTGTTGGAAATGATCTTGCCGAACCGTGTGGTGTTGAAACTTATGGTATCCAGAAAAATGCGCAGCTCATCAGCAGCTTCCTGGAGCAAAGGGGTGTGAAATGCACCGGTCAGGTTGAGTTTTTTATAGGACACTTCCTGCTGGGACAAATAGGTGCAGAATTTGTCTATATCCTCGGCTTTGCCGGATACTGCGGTCTGCTTTTCACTGTTTTTATTGGTGATATAAATGTTGGAGATAAAAGATTTGTGCAGCAGAGACTGGGTTTGCTTTTCGTTTTTAAACACCACCATGATTTTTCCCGGCTGTTTTACCGTGCTTTCATACATGAGATCAGCGCGCTTGATAATCAGGCGCATGGCATCTTCAAACCCCAGCATGCCCGAACAGAACAAGGCTGTGTATTCCCCCACGGAATGGCCGATGAAATAATCGGGTGAAAACCCTTCCTGCCCCAGGCGGGAACAGATGGCCGCAGATGAAAGAAAAACTGCGGGCTGGGTATTCTGGGTGGAGTTCAGGGCATCGTCATCCCCGAACATGAGATCCAGAAGCGAATACCCCCGGATCTTGAAAAAAATGTCATCTCCCTTGTCCAGCACCTTCCGGATATGAGAATCTGCATCATACAGGGCCTTCATCATGCCCGGCCGCTGGGCCCCCTGGCCGGAAAGCAGCGCCACCATGCGCAGTTTCTTGCCGCCCGGATCTGCGGAATAGGCAGTATCGGTCACCACCAGGTCATCACCGGACACCTGCTTGTATTGGGCCTCGATCACCGGTTCTTCCGATACCGGTTCACGGCGCTCCAGAACATGGGGCAGGGTACCCATGATCAAATGGGCGTGGTTGCCGCCGATGCCGTTGACGTTGGCGGCAAACCGCAGGGGCTGGCCCGGTTTTCTGTCCATGGTTTTCCGGGCAGGCTGCAGCACTTTGCTGTCTTTGAGGGTGGAATGGTCTGGATCATAGTTGAAATCCGGCAGCATCTTTCCTTTTGCATTCATGAGCATCATCTTGGCCAGGGCCACGGCAGGATTGGCTGCCTTGAAATACCCGAACTGGGGTTTGATGTTGCCGCAAAGCATGGTATGGGAAAAACTGGCCTGGGTTACCTGCTGTTCGATCATGTCTCCGAACACATTGGAAAAGGCAAACAGATCCAGGTGGCTGATCTCGGATTTTAAAATACCCGACCTGCTGTAGGCCTCGTTGATCACCGATTTGAAGGTATGTTCCGAGGGGGCCAGCAGGTGGTCCGGCACAGACGAACGCACTGTACAGTCATGGATTTCCCCTAATATTTCCATGCCGGCTTCCCTGGCTTTTTTCAGGGTGGTGAGCACATGGATGGCAGCCCCTTCTCCCATCACATACCCTTCCGCCCTGTCATCAAAATAATGGCAGTCCCCTGACGACAAAAGCCCCAGTCGCTTGAAAGCCATGAGCACGGCTGGATACAGGTTGCAGTCCACGCCGCCGGCCAGCACAAAATCCAGGTCTTTGTGCTTCAGGGACCTGGCCGCATTTCTGAGGGCAATGGTGGCGGATGCGCAGGATGCGTCAATCACGTAATTGGCGCCATTGAGCCCGAAGTGGTTGGCAATACGGCCGGAAATGATGTTGGACAACAGCCCTGGTGTGGTATCTTCGTTGTTTTCCGGAATGCTGTTTCTGATTGCAGCCAGAAGATCGTCTGCCACAGCCCGGGTGGCAGCCTTGTCCACACCCTCACAGGCGGTGAGGGCATTGGCAATGAACTGCTTTCTCACCCGGATGATATTTTTGCTCTGGCGATCGCCGGCAATGGTTCCCAGGATCACCCCGGTGCGGGCGGGACCGCCGTCCACTGACAAAAGCCCGGAAGATGACAGGGCTTCATCAGCCGCCTCCAGCCCGAAAATCTGGGCCCGTTCAATGGATTTGACCATGGTGGGAGGCATCCGGTATTTGAGGTTGTTAAACTGAAAATCCGTGACCATCCCGGCCTTGACCTTTGGCAGATGATAAATGGAATTGTTTGGAAAAGCAGCATAGGCTTTATTGTCAAAATGGTCTTCTCCCAGTTGGGACAGCTGTTTTTCCCCGGATTGCAGTTTTTCCCAGAACTGTTTTGTGTTCTTTGCGCCGGGCAGAAATACGCCAAGGCCTGCCACCACGATGCGGTCATCATTGAAATCATAAAAGGTGTCGGAAAAAATATCCCTGGCAAGGGGCTGGTATTCAGGGGTCATTTGGGCCACCACCATATGGTAGTTGATGCCGCCGAATCCATAGGAAGACACCGCTGCCATCCGGGGGGCGTTGTCCGGGCGCTTCCATTCAACCGGGTCCTTGACAATGAACAAAGAAGAATCTGCCAGGTCATGGTTTTTGGACAGGGTTTCAAATTGGCCGTTGGGGGGCAGTACCCCGTTGTTCACTGCCAGGAGGGCCTTTAAAAGACCGGCTGCCCCGGCCGCCCCCAGCAGGTGCCCGATCTGGGACTTGATGGAGGAGATGCCGGCATGGCTGTCTTTGTACCAGGTGTTCAGGGTTTCCAGCTCTGCTGCATCCCCGATGGTGGTGGAGGTGCCGTGGGCTTCGATAAATCCGATATCCTGTGGCCGGAGATCCGGCCGGGTGTGTTCGAAACACCGCTGGACGCTGAGGATCTGGCCCTTGGGATTGGGGGCGGCAATGGCCTTGCCCCGTCCGTCGGAAGATGCGCCGATACCGTTGATGACGCCGAATATCGCATTTTTATCTCTGATGGCATCTTTCATGCGCTTGAGCACAAACACCACTGATCCTTCCCCGAGGATAAACCCGTCAGCCCGCTGGTCAAACGGATAGGAGCCTTTTTCCGAAAGGGTGCCCATCTTGGCGAACCCGATAAAAGATTCCGGTGCCAGGTGGGTGTTCACCCCGCCCACGATAACCTGGTCATGTTCTCCTGACAGCAGTTCTCCCACGGCGGCTTCCACAGCGGTCACAGAGGAGGCACAGGCCGCATCCACAATATAATTGGCCCCTCTGACCCCCAGGTGCCTGGCAATGCGGGAGGCTTCAATGTTCAGCAGAATGCCGTGGACCGGGTCATACCCCGGGTGATCTCCTTCCAGGCCCTGCTGCAGGCTCTGTTTGACAGCTTGTTTGTCTGCTTCGGACAGCGCGGCATAGGCCGGGGTTTTTTCCATCATGGACACCAGCTGGGGAAACCAGTATTTGAGCTGGAGGGTGTTGCCCAGCTCATTGGACAGGCAGGTGGCTATGACCACGGCTGTTTTCTGGGGGTCTTCACAGAGCAGTTTGTCATTTTCATCCAGCAGTCCGGCACTTTCCACCGCCTTGTACGCGGTTTGAAGCACCATCTGCTGGCTGCGGGAAAGACGCTTTGCCTTGTCCGGGGCATACCCGAACCGTTCAAAATCAAATGTAAAATGGTCCACAAACCCTGCCAGGGTGGTATAGGTTTTGTCTTCAGCACTGCGGTCCGGGCTGAAGTACAGCTTGTGGTCAAACCGGTCCTCCGGCATCTGCTTTATGGAATAGCGTTTGTCCAGAATGTTTTCCCAGAATATTTCCGGGGTATCGGCATCAGGCAGGGTGCAGCCCATGCCCACCACGGCAATCTCATCGTTGATCCTGTTTTTTTGGTTAGAAAAAATCTCCAGCTGGTTTATATGCCGAAACAGCCGGGATTTGGTTGTAAAATAGGTGTCATGGATATCTTTTATGGTGACGCTGTCCTTAAAAAACGCCAGACTGTCCCCAACCAGAAAATTGCCTTTTTCCCGGTGTTCTTCATCTTTGAACCAGGTATAATGTTCTTTTCCCGGGCGTTTGAAATCCGGCAGAAATCCCTTGGCACCGATAAGCAGGGACCCGATATTTTTCTTTTCAAAGGACCGTTTGCGCTCATCCAGGCTGACATTTTCCCGGATCATGACGTCCTCGAGTTCTTTCATCATTTTTGCAAACCGGGTGGGGGCGGTGCGGGAAGCCAGTCCCAGGCTCTTGCCGATGACCACGGTTTCATCTTTTTCAACGATGATATCCTGGTATTGCTTTGTAACACTTTTGGTGTCCACAATCTCTTTGGAAAACAGATAGGCTGTTCCCACCTGAAGCCCGATGCAGGCCCCTTTTTCCGCCAGAAAAGCGGTCATGCCGGAGATAAAAAAGGAAGCAAAACAGGTGGAGATCCCGCCGGCAAACACCAGAGACAGTTTAGACACATCCTGATTTTTTGCCACCAGCTTTTCAATGGCTGCCTCCCAGAGCACCAGAGAGGACAAAAATCCCACATGGCCGCCTGCTTCTCCCCCTTCAAAAATAAACCTCACACACCCGCTTTTTATGGCATTTTCCATCATGGAAACAGAAGGGGTGTGCAGATAGGTTTTGGTGCCGGCCGCTTCGAGGTCCCGCACCTGGGAGGGGATACCACCGGCAAACAGGGCATAGGGAATTTTGTATTTCTTGACCATGTCCAGATGCTTTTGCACCGTGGGATTAAAGGCTTCTATACCCACAAGACCGGCCCCGCAGTTGGAAACTTTTTCTTTTCCCCGGGACAGCATGTCATCAGCCAGTGAGGCCGGCAGAGATCCCACGGCAAAAAAGGGCAAAGCCCCTGCTTCCAGAACCTTTGCGGCAAAATCCGGATTATCCGATATATTGGCCATGGGGCCCTGGATCAGGGGCAGGCGCGTGTTCTGGTTTCGGGCAAAGGGAGAATTTTCCGTCACCGGATCACACTGGTCCACATAGTCCAGATTCTTACCGATAACGGTGAAAAAATGCTGGATCATATCAGATAATTTATTGGATTCTTTTACAAAATTTCTGGCAAACAGCCCATCCTGGCCCATGTAGAAAAGCGATTGCACGAACGGCGCATCCGGGCTGTCAATGGCAGTGATCTCTTCGGCTATACGCGCATACAGTTTTTCTTCGCCGTCTTTGTGCTCACCAAAAAGCACGGCCTGCTGTTTCAGCTCCTTGACAATTTTGGTGCCCAGCTTGGCAAATACCCGGAATACCTGTTTTTCCTGGATACTTATTTCTGTGGAATCCCCTTCTTCCACCATGGCCAGCAGATTCTTGAACGCCGGGGACACCGGTGCTTCATCTGCCAGCAGCACCTGGGTGTCCATGACAAAACCGGCTGCACCTGCCGCCAGCATGCCGGCACCCGTGTAACGGCCCACCCCGCCATGGATGAACACCGGACGCGCCTGATTTTTAAGATACCACTGCATGAGAATAAAAGAGGAGTATTTTGATACCTGGCCTGCAGCTTCATTGCCTTTGAGCACCAGGGCGTGGGGATCGGCTGCGGCAATGGTGTCCACAAGTCCGATATCCCTGATTTCCAGAACCAGCTTTGTCTCCCCCAGGGAAATTTTCGGGAAGGCGGCATCTGTTCTGGATACCGGCACAACCACAAGGTCCAGATTGGAAACCGGTTTTTTTTCCAGATCTTTGAGCAGCAGGGGATCAGAAGCTGCCAGACGCAGCCCGAAACTGATGTTTTCTCTGGCGAGCAGGGCCGTCTTTTGTAAAATATCCTCTCTGGTCAAAAATTCGGTGTCAAACACAGGCAGGGCACCGGCTGCATGAATTGCTTTAAAATAGTGTATATCAAATACCTTGACCGGGGTATAAATCATCAAAGGCAGTCTTGCGTGCAATACTCTTGTTATCATGGTATATTCCTTAATTAGTATCCTGTTTTTTCGCGGGATCATGTTTTAAAAGTGATTTCAAAACATACTATCAAAAACCATGCCACCCAGATATTCTTTTCTAACACATTGAATTAAAATGGTTTTTGATTCTGACCCTGATTAATTCTTATCACCTGCATGTTTTTTTATTGCATTTTATGAACATTGTCTGTACAAAAATCCACATTGCCACCTGGAGGGATAGTTATGAAAAAAGCAGCACTGACCCAAAAAGAGCGCCATTTTTTTAAAACTGTTTATAACGCTGCCTTTGCCAACCCTTTCAGTAATTTAAGAGAACGTCTGGACCAGAAAATAGCAGGATTGTTCCCATCAGCTGCCCGCCGGGAAAGCAAGGACATGTGCGTGCTGGAGGTGGACCGGCAGCTGCAGAAGCTGGAGCGCCAGAACAGGGGAAATATCAACCAGTATGCCGGAGAAGACAAAGAAGTGTTGCGGGTGGTATATCTGTTTGATGTTTTTCACAAATTCCGGGATAATTTCGATCTTTTGATACAAGACCAGATAACTGCCCGGGATGAACCTGTACCGGTGACGTTTGTGGATGACGCCAGAAAAATGATGGTGGAGAAAGGTTTTTCTCCGGCGGCATTTTACCATTATTTTGCCCTGTCGTTTCAGCTGCGGCGGGCCTTTTATTTTATTTCCAAAACCCTGGTGGGCGACAGCCTGTGCATGAAAAAATTCAAAAAGCACCTGTGGTACAATGTCTTCACCTATAATATTGAACTGTATGACCGGCATCTGTGGAATAAAATGGAAGATTTTTCCACCCTTTTACTGGGGGAAACCGGTACTGGAAAAGGCACTGCTGCCAGGGCCATCGGCATGAGCGGATTTATTCCCTTTGACGAAAAACGCAGCTGTTTTTCTGAAAGTTTCACCAAAACCTTTTCTTCTTTAAACCTGTCCCAGTATCCGGAAACCCTGCTGGAATCAGAATTGTTCGGCCACACCAAAGGGGCGTTCACCGGCGCGGTGGAAGATTACCAGGGGGTGCTGGACCGGTGCAGCCCCCATGGGGCCATTCTGCTGGATGAAATCGGGGAAATTCCCGACCACATCCAGGTAAAACTGCTGCGGGTTCTTCAGGAAAGGACCTTCACCCCGGTGGGTGCCCATGCCCCATCCCGGTTCAACGGCCGGGTCATTGCCGCCACCAACCGTCCCAGGCAGGAAATTATAGACGGGAACATCTTCAGAGAGGATTTTTACTACCGGCTGTGCTCGGATATCATCGAAGTGCCGCCGCTGCGGACCAGAATCCAGCAGCACCCTTCGGAACTGGATGATCTGCTGGATTTTACCATTCGACGTATGACCGGTATCCAGTCTACAAAAATTATTTCCAAAGTCAAAAGAATTATTGACCGCCGTCTGGGAAACCATTATAGCTGGCCGGGAAATGTCAGGGAACTGGAACAATGCGTCAGAAGTGTGCTGCTCAGGCGGGATTACTTAGGCAAACAACAGATTGAAGACCCGTCTCTTGCACATTTTCTCTGCCAGGGCATCCAGGCGCAGGAACTGACAGCTGGGGATCTTTTGTCCGGCTATTGTACCCTTTTGTATAACAGCCTTGGCACCTATGAAAAAGTGGCCCGGAAAACAGGCCTGGACAGACGAACGGTTAAAAAGCATATCATGAACCAGAAAAACGCATAAGGAGCCCCATGCTTTCTTTTCTGCCCCCTCCCCTCAAAGGGGTATTGTCATTTATGATGTACCTCTTAAACACCATTGCCCTCACTGTGCCCTTGATCCTGGTATCTTTGTTTAAATTTGTTTTTCCCTTTCAGCCCGTGGTCGTGGTACTGGACAGGATACTTGTGGCCATTGCCGGGCTGTGGATCCACATCAATTCCTGGAATACTGATCTGTTCTGCCGTATTGACTGGGACATCCGGGGGCTGGAACAGCTCAGCTCCCGGGAATGGTATCTGGTATTGTCCAACCACCAGTCCTGGGTGGATATCCTGGTACTCCAGAAAACATTGAACAAAAAAATTCCCATGCTTAAATTTTTTTTAAAAAAAGAACTGATCTGGGTACCGTTTTTAGGGCTTGCATGGTGGGCCCTGGATTTTCCCTTTATGAAACGGCATTCCAAAGAGTTTCTGGCCAAAAATCCCCATCTGAAAGGAAAAGACCTGGAAAGCACCAGAAAGGCCTGTAAAAAATTCAAATATATTCCGGTGTCCATCATGAATTTTGTAGAAGGTACCAGATACACCCCCCAAAAAGCCGAAAATTCCACATTTTCCCATCTGCTTACCCCTAAAGCCGGAGGCATTGCCTTTGTTCTGGGTTCCATGGGCGAATACCTGAACAAAATCATTGATGTTACCATTGTGTATCCCGGCAGAACGCCCAGCTTCTGGACATTCATATCCGGCAGGACCCAAAAAATTATTGTGGACCTGCATGTGTTTGAGGTGGAAGAACACCTGAAAGGCGACTATTTTACTGATCCGGATTTCAGGGACAGGTTCTGCCAATGGCTCAACCAGCTCTGGCGGGAAAAAGACCAGAAAATTGACAGACTGCTGTCCTGACAGGTTTTTATTTTAGATATTTGTCACCTGCAGTTCATAGATCGGATGGGATTGATCACTGCCGGCTTTAAGCACTTCCATGATCTTGGCGCGGCGGATCAGGTCTTTGACCACCATTTCACTTTGCTTACCCCTGATGATGGTTCCCGGCTGGATGCTGCCCTCTACCCTGACCACAGGATTTCCCGGATTTTCC
>Ga0102943_1001746_pt1 | contig 13214 bp, 13 predicted proteins | sample SalPonC_black_MG_FD_78174 | JGI IMG/M metagenome (GOLD analysis project Ga0102943, IMG submission 78174) | Salt pond soil microbial communities from South San Francisco under conditions of wetland restoration - Salt Pond MetaG... | ecosystem: Environmental > Aquatic > Marine > Intertidal zone >...
CTAAACAGGCGTGGTTCCTGAAATTGTGGACATTGAAAGAAGCGTATGTAAAAGCGGTGGGAAAAGGCCTGTCCATGGGGCTGGACCAATTCTCATTTGCCTTTGACCAGGACCGGCCCGATATCAGGTTTGTATCTGAAAAAGCAAAAACTTCCGGGATCTGGCATTTTTTTTCCTTCCCCCTCCTGGACCGCTGCACAGCTGCGGCCGGTGTGCGGTCTGCACATCCAAAGCGGCCGGTTATCCATGTTCATGCGTGCATCCCCTTTGACAGCAGCCAGTTTCAGGGGCAAATTCCCTGACGCCAATTGCTAAAGCTCACCCGTCTGCCAGACGCTGGTCATACATGCTGCCCACCCCGTATTCATCGCGCCGCATGAATTTGTCCAGAGCCGGGCCGATGATCTGCATTTCAGGGTTTGTCTCAAGGGCTTTCTGGGCAATGCGCATTTCCTTGGTGCAGCCCGTGCTGTAGGTGGCATCTTTTCCTATCCATTCCGGCGGTACCTTCTGCTTCATCAAAGCAAAGCTGGCAGTAATGTCTTCAGTGGTCTGGAACCGCCAGATATCGATATAATTGCTGGTCTGCACAATTTCCCACATATACATGAGATCATCTGCATCCATGCCGGGTTCGTAATAGGTGGCAGGGTTGATGATGAACAGATCCGGGTACTGCTGTTTCAGGTGGTTGATAAACTCGGTCATGATCTTTTTGGCCACATCGATCTTGCCGGGAATCGAGCCGATGATACCGCTGTAGAACATCACGGTCATGTTTTTGGTCTTGGCCGCCTTCATCTGATCTATGATGCGGTTGGCCCGGTCCTCCAGGTCTTTGTGGGAAAAATTGATGACATCCGGATGCCGGGGCTTGAAAGTGATGCTCAGCTGGTTTTCACTGGTGCTGTTTTCTTCAACACTGATATTGATGATGTCCCTGGTAAACTGAAAATGGGTCTCAATCAGCCGCCTTTTCTGGTCATGGCCCCGGGAAATCACATAATCCACTTCCTTGAAAATCCGGGCAAAGGTGGTGGATGCCAGCAGCAGGTTCAGGGTTTCCTTGGTGCCGTCTGATACCACATAGAGATCTTCATCCTGTTTGAGGCGCTGGACCAGGCGGTTTTTGCTGATGGTTTTTTCATGGATAAAGTGGCTGGGTACAAGTTCCCGGGCCAGCACAGGATCGGTACGGGTATCAGCAAGGGAGACTTTTTTAAAAACCGGGGTCTCCTTGACTGCCAGAATGACAATATGGCCCAGGTCTGCCAAAAATTTGGCAATGGCAATATCCACCATGACGCTGCCGGATTCATCTGTGAGCCAGAGAATTTTGCGTTTCGGGGTGTGAATCAGATCTATCAGCCGGGCCAGGCCGTTACCGGTAATGGGGCTGTTAAATATGTTTTTGCATTCCTCTAAAGAAGGGGTCTGCATTTTTTTTTGGCACCACAGGTTCTGGGCACACAAAACAGTCAGCAGCCGCTGCAGTTCAATCTCCTTTATTTTTTTGCGCAAAGAATGCAAAGACAGGGTATCAATATTTTTGAATGCCCCGTCAATATGGTTTACCGCTTTTTTAAAAGTGTCGGAATGCAGCAGTTTCTGTGCCTGACGGTTTTCATGCTGTTTTTCCTGGGAATAGGGGTTTTCAATATGGGTTCTGCTTAAAAAAATTTTGCACAGCCGTTTTTCCAGGCGGGAGGGGATGATCAGGCAGGTTTCAATTTCATGTTCATATTTTATGCGGATCAAAGCGGTGAGAAATTCCCGGTCATAGGCAGATTCGATAAAGTCATTCACCATCTGCATGACTTTGTCATATACATACTGGTAGCGCTCCTGTAAATACTGCTGGCAGGATCTGGACATGATGGCTTCAAACATTTTGTCTGAACAGGGGAAATACCGCTCATTGTTCTGCAGATACACCATGAATTCAATTTGCTCCACACTTCCCACTTTGTAGGGATAGGCAAAAGGGTCAACGTGGTTTTCCAGGAAAAATGCGGTGAGCCAGGCATCCTGATCCGGGTTTTCTCCTATGGTGATGGGAATGTAGTCCTTGTTGTTGCCCATGGCAGCTCCTCAAATGATAATTTCCGGCATGGTATCATGGAAAAAATACTTTATAAAAAAGCCTGGAGCGGCAACCCCAGGCTTTGATTGTGAACTTCCGCCGATAGCCGGAAAGCCCACACAAACTATCTTCTTTCTACACCATCTTCCGCCTGTCTGCAAGACCGGAGGATGCCTTGTATTTAATTACATGTCAGGGAAGCAGAAAACCGCCGCCGATACCGCCAAATTGTCTCCGAGTCAAAAAAGATGGATGACACACCTTCCACACCAGGAACGGAGTTGTCCAAAAGGGTGGTTCTTTTGGACAAAGGAGATGGAGCCAATGGTAAGCCGCATGGAGCAAAAGCGAATGCACCATGGCAAATAAGCGTCAAAAAAGAGGGGGTTGGCAAAGGCCGCTTAACCCTTGAAGCTCTGCCCCTTTAGGGACGGGTAGTTCACACCCCTTCCTTCAGGTCGGGGTAGTTGACTTACTCATCATGTTTTCAAGCCATTTGCGCAGCAGTACATCCTGGATGACATACCGACTGTTTTTTACCAGAACCTGTTTCTCAATCAGTGCTTTCAAGCACTGGGTGACAATGGATGCGGTCTTGATTTCCGCTTGCTGCAGTGCTTCTCCGGTAAACAAATTTTTTCCGTGATTGGTCAGTACCAGTTTCAGGGTTTTTTTTTGGTTTCCGGTCAGATTGTCCCACAATATCTGGTATTCAAGATTTTTTTCATTGATCATCAACGATTCCACTTCTTGAAGCAACTCATCATGCCAGGGGGCATCACGCAGCTTTTCCCATAGGAAAAAACAAAAAAATTGAATGTACATGGGATGGCCTTCAAACTGTTCAACGATGATTGACAGGCGATCTTTAGGCACTGGATGCAATGCGGCGGCAAACCGGTCTGCCAGCCAGGGAATATAATCTTTTTTTCGGATCTCTTTGAGTGTCAAAGTGGCGGCCTGCTGATAAAATGCCCTGTTTTGGGAATGAAACATGGCGGTAAGCATGTGTTGCTGGCTACCGGAAAAGATGTAGCTGATATGTTCATGCTGCTGAATGAAACTTCGGAGACGTTTTTCAAACGCGTCCGCTTCCGTATAATTGGCTATTTCTTGGAATTCATCAAAAACAATCACCAGTTTGCGGTCCCGGGAAAATCGTTCCACCAGATCCATCAGGTTTTTAAGGGGCAATTCCTTGTCAACCGTCTGGAATTCAGGTGTCAGCGTTGGCAGCAAGGTTACCGGGTCTATACCGATCCTGGCCGGAAGAAACTGAAGGCTTTTTTTCATAATATTGAACAATTTGTCCATACTTGATTCCAAGGATCCGATCTGTTGAAATCCCCGTGTAATGAAATCTTTTTCAGAAGTGGTGCCATACAGGTCTACATACATCATGCCGATATCCAGTCGCTGTTGCCTGATATTTTCAAACACCTGTTTGATCAGGGAGCTTTTTCCGGTTCGCCGGTGGGAATAGATCAGCACATTCTGGGAATGTCTGATACACTGCATTAAGGTTCGCTGCTCTTCTGTCCGGTTACAAAAAGACTGGCCGGTTACGATATGGCTGTATTTGAAAGGGTTGTTTTGAGACGTCATGGTTTTTCACTATATATGTTAACATTAATAATGTATTAGTTTTTATACTATTTATGTAAAAAAATCAAGGTTTATTTGCAGCTATTCATTATGCAAAACAGCAAGAGATGCCGGAGAGCAGACAAAAGATTTGGTTTTCAATGAATTGATGGCGGTCGCTCCTGAGATCTATGAGGTTGCATTGCATCAGCAGGGGACGGACTCCGGGATGCGGATCTGAACAAAAGCATGCCCCTGACCGTTTACATCCCAGGATCTTCCATTTCGGCGTTCGGTCTATCTGAAATTTTATCTCGGATCTCAGCCAGTCGTTTTAGGTTCTCCGAAAGAACCTGCCCCAACTTGAAATATATTTGGTCCGGGCCATATTTTTGTTCATGATCAGACAAAAGACCGGGAGCTTCCTGGTCAACTCGTTGGATGATCGTTTCCAGGATCTCCGCCACTTTGACAGGGCGGAACTTCATGTCTTTTGCAAATTCATTAAAGGATGTTGCACTGATCCGGTCATGACGGAATGTTTTGCCGATGCTCATGGCAAAATGCTGTTCCAGATGGTCATAAGCCATTGTGGACAACAAATCATAATAAGGAGCCATCTTGATTTCACGTCCATGTATAATTGAAAAATTTTTACCATGGGCGTCATGATTGCCTATAATGTAGTTGAAGGCCAATACCGCAACCCATTCAGACCGGATTTTCAAACTTTGATGGGGCAGGCTTTCATCTATTAATAAACGGCACCGATCAAAATTCGGGCCACCGCCAACCTGATATTTTTTGTCTGCCGTGATTCCTAATGCCTGGCAAAAATCCTCTTGGTGAACCCGGGCGACCCTTTCTGGGAGGATCTGCCTGTCAAATCGCTCAACCACATAAAGATCATGGCGGCCAATCTGGAATAAGGAAGTTTCTGGCACTCTCAAACCGATATTTCCGGCGAGAGCCATGCAAAAAGCCTCATTCCTCTGGATCCCAGGAAAACGGGGTGCAGCCGGTTTGATAATATGAGTTGTCGCTGATCCGGCATTGGTCGGCAGGTAAAACCTGTTATCAGCAAAATACACTGGCAGCTTATCTTGAGCACCGGCGATAGAAAGCCGGGTGGGCTGCATCTCAGAATAAAGTTGGCGTTCCCCGGGGTGCTTCTCGATGATATCCAGGGACTTGATCAGGTCTTTTGTAATATCCGCATAGCACCAGGGCGTTCTATCCAGCGATTGTTCCTCCGGGAAGATGGATAAAGCCCCGGCACAATCCTGGCCAAAATGTTCAAGAAAGGAGAACGTATCTTTTTTGTTGAATCGGTTATTGAAAGCCAGAACCGAACGGACATCACTTTCCGGCAACAAGTTTTCAAAGAAAGCTGTGCTGACCCCCTGGGGGAATGTTTTTTCCTGACACGGCAAGGACAAAGATATTGGCCGGCTGATTTCTGACACCCAGTCAGGAGAGTATTGGAACCTGACCCGTCCTTTTGTGTGGCGAGAAAGTGTCCCAACCAGGCGATCACCCCAAAAAATTGAAAGGTTGTGCACTTGTGCTTTTCTCCTTTAACGGTTTGTCAGTGACGTATACCTGGAGAGACAGCGCCCGGAGCAAATCAAAAACCTTATCAACTTGAACAGTTTCTTTGCCCCTTTCAACATCACATATAAATTTGACACTGGTGCCCGTAACGTTCGCCAGGTCTTTCTGGGTCATATTTTTAGATCCCCGGGCAGCTTTGACCGCCTTGCCTAAATAACTTGGCAAACGAATAAGATATGGATATTCCATCTCAATCCTCCTGAATTCACTGTACGGTAAATTCAGGCGAAAGTCAAGAGTGATTCACCGTTCGGTTAAATATTGATATTTAGATTGCCTTTTAACCGCACGGTGAAAAGGACCTTTGAAAATCAAGCCAAAAGGCTTCTTACCTAATTTTTAGGGTATTTCGGTCGGCATATCAATAATGTTGATATGCACCTGGGCAATTTGAGCCTGGCCATGGAGAAAGAATCCTTTAGGTTGTTACCGGTCTATGATATGTGTTTAATGGGATTTGCCCCGAGAAGCGATGCTGAGGTCCAACCATTTTCTTTTGAGGCAGCCAATATTTTTGTCGAGATCACCGATCATGAGATTGAAGACCCATGGAAAAAAAACAGGCAATGGCCATACTGCAGCTTTCCAGCCAGGCAACCCGCCAGGATGCAAAGACAGCCTTCAGACGTCTGGCCAAGCTGCATCACCCGGATCATTTTGCCCAGGATGCCGGTGCAGTGATCCAGGCGGAAAAGCAGATGAAATCCATCAACCAGGCCTATCACCTGCTGAAGTCCCTGCTGCCCCAGGGTGCGGAAAAAACGTCGCCTGTCCGGGATATGCCTCAAAAAATGCGGTCTCCAGGGTTTGCAGACCTGGTTAAGCGCATGAAAAAAAACTTCTGGAAAAAAGCTGACCCGGCCCGGCCTGCCGGCAGAACAGGCATTTTTGAGGGGACAGCCGCTGCGGGCCAGGCAGGTGCCGGGCGTGCTGCAGGGTCTGCACGGACCGGAACCGGCTCAGGGTCCTCAGGATGCAGCAGGCCCCATGGGGCGCCGGAAAGCAGCAGACCCCATGGCAGAAGATCAGCAGAAAGCAGCAGACCCGCTGGCCCGGGTACCAGTTTTGAGCAGGTGTTCAAACCGCTTTTTTCCGGTACATGTCCCGGAGCAGCACCTGAACAGGGGGCAGGGCAGGGAACCGGTCCAGGATACAGGCAGGGGCAGGGGCAGGCCGCCGGCCCGGCTTTTGGAAAGAAAACCGGGCCGGGATATAGACAGAAAGCCGGCCCGAGAGCCGGCACAGGCTGTACCCATGGAACTGGCGCCGGATCCGGCACAGAAAAACCCTCTGCAGGCCGGATTCATTCCCCGTATGACGGGTTTGTCCGGTATATGGCCCTGAAAAACCGCATCCAGGCCCGGACCCGGCTGCAGGATCAAAACAACAGCGCAAGGGTTGAAAAAATCAGCCGGATCCGGCCGGTGGGAAGGGTGACGCGTGATTAGGGGTGCCGAACATCAGATATCCAGGGATGCTATGGGGGTGCCGGTCTGCAGGTCCATGATACACACAGATCTGTCATCAATGATGCCATAGGTGGCCGCCCCTTTTTTGGGCCGGGTGATGGATCCGGGGTTTAAAAAGATTTTGCCCTGCTGCTCTTCCAGGGACCAGACATGGGTATGTCCCTGGATGATGATGTCTGTGTCTGAAGAGATTCGTTCCCGGTGATGGCCGTGGTGAAGAAAAATTTTTTTGTTTTCTGCGGTAAAGAGGAGGCTGTGGTCATATCCCGGGAAAAAGGCGGGGACATCGCAGTTGCCGTAAACATAGTAAAATTTGTGGCGTATGCCTGACAGGTCCTGTCTGATAGCTTCCGGGTCAAAGTCAGGGTGGCTGAAATGGCCGTATCTGGTGTCAAACAAATCCCCGGCTATCACCAGGACGTCTCTGGGAGCCATCAGGGCCCTAATGGTCAGCCAGGTGCTGAGGCTGCCATGGATATCTGCAGTTACCAAAAATTTCATCTGCTGCAATAAATTTGGATCCGGTTTAGGTGGAAAGGTCGTTTTGATCCGTTTCCGCGTACCGGGAATTGATGAGATCCCTGAGTTTTCCTGAGCACTTGAAAGTCACAACCCGCCGGGCCGGCAAAGTCATTTCTTCATCTGTTGCCGGATTTCTGCCTTTTCTTGCTTTTTTCTCATTGACACAAAATTTTCCAAACCCGCTGATCATGATATCTTCACCACTTTCAATGGTTTCCTTTATGATTTCAAGGAATTCTTCCATGACTTCATAAGCGGTTGTCCTGGAGATGTCGAGTTCTTCTTGTATCTGTTCAGCAATAATCGTTTTGGTCAAAGCCATAAAATTCTACTCCTGCAGTAAATCATCATCGATGTTGCAACCGTGATGCTGGATAAAAATTGTGGTAAAATACTGTAAAACTCCGGCAGATGTCAAGCATTGAGATTCAGCTGTGTATCTGGTGTCACCAAAAATGTTGTGTTCTGCCGTGTCCAGGGGTGTGTTTTGGATTGTTAATTTTCCGGCAGTCTGGTATATGGCAGTTGTAAACTGGGTTGAATGTAATGAATCCGGCCCTGAATGTCAAATAATTATCACTATTTATGGTTTTCTTGCGGAGCAGGTATGACACACATAAAAGCAATTGGTCCCCTGGACGGCAGGTATGCCCGGATGACAGCGGACCTGGCTGATATTTTCAGTGAATACGGGCTGATACAGCACCGGGTGCAGGTGGAAATCCAGTGGCTCAAATTTGTTATCACGGATTTGGAACTGGCCCGGTTTCCGGAAATCAACCTGGATGCAGTGGATGCCGTTGTGGACAATTTCAGTGAACAGGATGCACAGGCGGTCAAATCCATTGAAAAGACCACCAACCACGATGTCAAGGCTGTGGAGTATTTCATAAAACAGAAACTGGATGCAGCCGGGCTGGGCCCTGTCAGGGAATGGGTGCATTTTGCCTGTACGTCCGAGGATATCAACAACACAGCCTATGCCCTGATGATAAAAAAAGGCAGACACCTGGTTGCAGACCTGGTGAACCAGTGTATCAGACAAATGGAACAAAAAGCGCTGGCCTACAAGTCCATACCCATGATGTCCCGGACCCATGGCCAGCCCGCAACCCCCACCACCATGGGCAAGGAATTTGTCAATTTTGCCTGGCGCCTGGGACAGGAAAATGCCATCCTGGAACAAAAATCCATTCAGGCAAAAATCAACGGGGCCACCGGCAATTACAATGCCCATTATTTTGTGTTTCCTGACATCGACTGGATAGCCGCGTCCCAGCGGTTTGTCTCCTCATACCTGGGCCTGGAACCTGTTTTGTACACCACCCAGATCAGTCCCAACCCGGGCCTGTCTTATCTGCTGCATTGCCTGGTGCGCACCGCTGCTGTTTTTATCGATTTTAACCGGGACATGTGGGGGTATATCTCCCTGGGCTATTTCAAACAGCGGGTCACGGAAGGGGAAACCGGTTCTTCCACCATGCCCCACAAGGTCAACCCCATTGATTTTGAAAACAGTGAAGGCAATATGGGGCTGGCCATCTCCCTGATGGAACATCTGGCAGTCAAACTGCAGAAATCCCGGTTTCAGCGCGATCTTTCCGATTCCACCGTTCTGCGAAGCCTGGGATCTGCGTTTGCCTATTTTACCATTGGGGTGAAAAACACCATGAAAGGGCTTTCCAAACTGGATCTGGATGAAGCAGTCATCAGAAAGGATCTGGACAGCAACCCCGAGCTTCTGGCAGAGCCCTTCCAGACAGCCATGCGGGTATTTGGGGAAGAAAATCCCTATGAACGGCTCAAGGCCTTGACCCGGGGCCGCAGGATTGACAAAAAAGCGCTGGATGCTTTTGTGGACAGCCTTGAAAAAGTGCCGCCGCAATTCAAAGAGCGCATGCGCAACCTGACACCGGCCACCTATGTGGGGCTGGCTGAAAAACTGGTCCAGCAGTATTTTGACAGGTAACCCATAATTTTTATAAGGAGCTGAACTATGATCATAGGCATTCTCAAGGAAATCAAACCCCAGGAAAACCGGGTGTGCATGACCCCGGCCGGCGTGGACCAGATGAAGGCCAACGGCCATACCGTGTATGTGGAAAAAGCTGCCGGCGAAGGATCCGGCTTTGATGATTCTCTTTACATACAGGCAGGGGCACAGATTTTAGATACCCCCAAGCAGATTTATGACATCGCAGACATGGTCATGCATGTAAAAGAACCCCAGCCTTCTGAATACGGCCTGATTAAAAAAGGCCAGATCATTTTTACCTACCTGCACCTGGCTGCGGACAGAGAACTGACCGATGCCCTGCTCAAGACCGGCTCCATCGGTATTGCCTATGAAACCATTGAAGACAAAAACGGCGGGCTTCCGCTTCTGGCACCCATGAGCGAGGTGGCCGGCCGCCTGGCCACCCAGCAGGGGGCAAAATACCTGGAGCGCACCTTCGGGGGCAGGGGGCTGCTGCTCGGCGGTGTTACCGGCACCCCCTCCGCCAACGTCCTGGTGATCGGCGGGGGCATGGTGGGTATTCATGCTGCCCATGTTGCCTGCGGCATGGGGGCCAATGTCACGATTCTGGACATGAACATCGAGCGGCTGCGGTATCTGTCTGAAATCATGCCTGCCAACTGCACTGCCCTGATGTCCTCTCCGGTGCTGATCAGAGAACTGGTCCAGACCGCGGATATGGTGGTGGGTGCGGTACTGGTGGCAGGGGCCAAGGCCCCCCGGCTCATTACCAGAGATATGCTGTCCACCATGAAAAAAGGCGCAGTGATCGTGGATGTGGCCATAGACCAGGGCGGGTGCTTTGAAACATCCAGGCCCACCACCCACGGGGATCCCATCTATGAAGTGGACGGGGTCATTCATTATTGCGTGGCCAATATGCCCGGGGCCGTGCCGTTGACCTCCACCATTGCTCTGACCAATGTCACGCTTCCCTATGCCTTGAAAATCGCCAACAACGGCTGGAAGAGCGTGCTGGAGGATCCCGGGTTTGCCAAAGGGGTCAATTATGTGGGGGACAAACTGGTGTGCAAACCTGTGACAGATGCCTTTGATCTGTCCTGTTTCGATCTTGGTGAGCTGATCAAGTCCTTGAATTAATACTTTTTATCGGGCCGGATCAATGTTATCCTTGTACTTACTGTGGTAATAAGTAAGTACAAGGGAGAAAGCATATGGAAACAAAATGGACGCAAAACCATGGAAACCTGCTGCTTGCACTGGCCAGATACAGTATCGCACAAAAACTGGGCGTTACGGAAAACGTACCTGCGCCGGATTTGTCTGAAATTCCTGACACCCTGCTGAACGAAAAAAGGGGGGTCTTTGTGACCCTCCATAAAAACGGACAGCTGCGGGGGTGTATCGGCAACATTGCACCGGAAAAAAGTGTGCTGGAAGGGGTGAAAGAAAACGCTGTGAGTGCGGCGTTTAAAGATACGCGGTTTGCCGTGCTGACAAAAGAGGAACTGGCGCACATCGATATTGAGGTGAGCCTGTTAACCCCGCCGGAAAAAATGCAGTTTTCCCAGACCCGGGAGATGCTGGACCAGCTCACCCCGTTTGAAGACGGGGTGATTGTGGAAAAAGACCACCGCAGGGCAACATTTCTGCCCCAGGTGTGGGAGCAGCTGCCTGACAGAGAAGCCTTTTTAAGCCAATTGTGCCTGAAAGCCGGATGTGATCCCGATGCCTGGCAGACCGGCGATCTGAATGTGTATACCTATCAGGTGCAGTCTTTTGCGGAAGAAACCAGCCCTGCTGAATAAGGGCAGACATTGCTGAGGAAAAGTAATGGCCATTGACCGGGACCTGCTGCAGGTCATATCCACCCTGAAAAACCCGGAAGAGCTGGAGCGGTTTTTAAAGGACCTGTTCACCCCGGCGGAACTGGATGATATCACTTTGCGCTGGAAACTGCTTAAAGACCTTCACAAAGGCCTGCCCCAGCGCAAAATTGCCCGAAAATACAAGATCAGCCTGTGCAAGATCACCAGGGGATCCAGGGTGTTGAAAAAAAAAGATGCAATGGTACCGCATCTGTTAAAGCAGATGGATGACGATACCCCCTGATCCCGGGTTCCGCTCTGTTTTTGTCTGCTGTTTTATGAAAGCCGTCAGCCGTCAGCCCTCCGCCAACAGCTAACAGCTAAAAGCTAAAAACCAACAGCTAAAAGCTAACAGCTTTTAACAAGATCCAGGGCCAGGGTGGACCACAATTCCAGATGCAGGTTCTGCAGGCTGTCTGTTGCCTGCCATTGAAACATGGACAGTTCCGGGCCCGGAACATACGCGTCAGGAGCAGGGGCAAGGATCTGGAAAACTGCGCCCAGATGAACCCGGCCCACTTCGGTGATATTTTCATTGATGATCCCGCAGAAAGCCGGGAGAACGTTTTCGGGGCGCCGTGCCAGTTCTTCATCCAGTTCCCGGGTCATGCCGGATACCAGGATGTCGGCAAACGTGCTGCCTGCATCTTTTGTGTCCATGGGATTGATGTGGCCCCCGATACCGGCAGACCACAGGTCATGGAGCCGGGTTTCACTGCCCTGGCGGTTGTATACGGCAGTCAAACCCAGATCCCGGGTCTGCAGCACAATATAGGGAATCACCTGCTGCAGGGAAGCATCATTTTCAGCATCGCGTCTGGGCACAAAATCATACCCTGCCCTGGTGCAGGTGTGCACAAAATCATCCAGGTCCATGGGGATAACCGCTGTCTGTGCCATCCATTCTTCGGGCAGCCGGTTTTTGTGAATACACAATATTTTTTCTGTTGTTTGCAAACCTGATCCTTTTTTGTTTTATGGCCATCCGTGTATGGCGTTTTCAGCATCCATATGGTAAGAAAACCAAAATTGCAACCCCAATAAAGAGGATTTTATGCATTTTTTCAATAAACAGGCCATTGAGAGCCTGGATCCGGAAGATATCCAGAAAGCAGTGGCCCATGCTTACAATCTGGTGCTGGACAATGATTTTCACATGCCCGACAGAATGCATGTACCCCGGGGGGAAAACACCCTTTTGCTGATGCCCTGCTTTGCCGGAGATTATTTTGCCACCAAACTGGTGTCTGTGTTCCCGGGGGCGGCCGCATCCGGACTTCCCGTGGTGAACGGCATTGTAATGCTGGCAGACAACCACACAGGGGCTCCGCTTGCCATCATGGACGGGGCTGCATTGACTGCGCGAAGAACCGGGGCTGTAGGGGGGCTGGCCGTGGCATGCCTGACCCCGGAAAACATCTGCACCGCCGGCATCATCGGTGCCGGGGTCCAGGGCCTGAGCCAGGCGCAGTTTCTTTTGTACAACCGGAAAATCACCACCTTGTGGGTGGCGGATCTTCACCAGGAAGCAGCCCGGGCCATGGTGAAAACCCTGCAAACCACCCATCCCCGGGTCAGTTTTCAGGTTGCCGAAACCGCCCGAGACCTGGTGGATGCCTGCCAGGTGGTGATTTGCGCCACCACCAGCACACAGCCTGTATTTGAAGCAGCACCTGCAGAGGTAAAAGGCAAAACCTTTATCTCCATCGGTTCGTTTACCCCAAAGATGAAAGAGCTTCCTGATGCGGTCATTACAGCAGCAGATGCCGTGTATGTGGACACCCCGTTTGCAGCGCAGGAATCAGGCGATATCTGCATCCCCTTGAAAAACCAGGTGGTCTCCCGAAACAAAATTCAGCCCTTTGCACAGCTTGTCCGGCACCCGGTTGACACAGAAGGTGACAAAACCTGGTTTTTTAAATCCGTGGGCATGGCCCTGTTTGATCTGACAGTGGCATCTGCGGTGTACAGGCTGGGAAAAGAAAAAAATCTGGGGCAGGTACTGGACGTCTGAAGATTAGGGGCAGCTGCAGGGAATCTGAAGAAAAAATTTGGAAATGATAAAAATCGGAGATGATAAAAAGCAGGATAAAAAA
>Ga0102943_1001752_pt1 | contig 13188 bp, 11 predicted proteins | sample SalPonC_black_MG_FD_78174 | JGI IMG/M metagenome (GOLD analysis project Ga0102943, IMG submission 78174) | Salt pond soil microbial communities from South San Francisco under conditions of wetland restoration - Salt Pond MetaG... | ecosystem: Environmental > Aquatic > Marine > Intertidal zone >...
AGCTATCAGCTATCAGCTATCAGCTAAATAATTACAATCAAGTGATTTAATAAACTACCATGTCTAAAAACAATTTCAATATCGACGACGCATACCTATTTGAATCTGAACTATCGGAAGACGACCGAATGGTGATGGAAACGGCTCGTGAATATTCACAATCTAAGTTAGAACCACGGGCACTTGAAGGCAACCAGGATGAAGTTTTTGATCTCTCCATCGCTAAAGAGATGGGTGAAATTGGCCTACTCGGCTCAACAATCGACCCCAAATATGGCGGAGCCGGTGTTAGCGAATCGGCATATGGATTGATCGCCCGTGAAGTGGAACGGGTGGATTCCGGATATCGATCGTTCATGTCCGTGCAGTCGTCCTTGGTGATGTACCCAATCTCAATTTTTGGGACTGAAGAGCAAAAAGAGCGATTTCTACCACAACTCGCAACCGGGGAGATTATCGGATGTTTTGGCTTAACAGAACCCGATCACGGGTCTGATCCCGCATCTATGAGTACAACGGCAGTCAAAACCGACGGAGGTTGGACGCTGAATGGTGCTAAGATGTGGATCACTAACTCACCCATCGCAGATGTCGCCGTGGTCTGGGCAAAGGCAAAAGAATCCAAAGATGATGAACCGGTCATCCGTGGATTCTTGGTTGAAAAAGGAATGGATGGATTTTCAGCTCCGCCAACCAAACACAAAATGAGTTTGAGAGCATCATCAACCGGAGAACTTGTTTTTGAGGATGTATTCGTTCCCGATGAAAATGTGTTTCCCGAAATCAGAGGTCTAAAAGGACCCTTTATGTGCCTTAATAGTGCCCGATATGGCATTGCCTGGGGGGCTGTCGGGGTGGCTGAGTTCTGTTATCACAAAGCTCGTCAGTATGTGTCAGACCGAACTCAATTTGGAAAACCGATCGCAGCCAACCAATTGCCGCAGACTAAACTTGCAAACATGCTGACTGATATTACATCAATGCAGATGCTGGCCTGGCGGTTGGGGCAATTGAAAGATTCCGGCAGACTCCACCCGAGTATGGTATCGCTCGCCAAACGAAGTAATGTGGGCAAAGCTTTGGAAATAGCCCGAGCCTCAAGAGATATGCATGGAGGTAATGGAATTTCGGGAGAATATCGAGTTATACACCACATGATGAATCTTGAATCCGTAAACACGTACGAAGGCACCTATGATATTCATGGGCTTATTTTAGGAAGAGAAATTACAGGAATTCAGGCGTTTACTCCGAAGGGGAATGAGTGAAATCAAATTCAAGTAACAGATGTCTACAATCATTTTAATAGAACAGTAGGCAGTAGGCAATGATCATTTTGTCTACTGCCAACTTTTTTTATAAAAATTATAGAATTTCTCAGATCTATCTCGAATATATACCTGCCTCAATTACTCTATCCCCTATCTGAATCTGGTCTGCTACATCCATTCCCTTCGTTACTTTACCGAAAATTGTATAATTCCCATCCAGATGCGGCGACCAGTTTAGCATCACAAAAAACTGACTTCCTTCAGTATCGGTCCCCGCACTTGCAATACCGACCATCCCACGCTCAAATGATTTAAATGAGGGTTCGGTTGGAATTCTGTAATCCGGTCCTCCATACCCGTCTTTCCGGTCGATATCTCCTCCCTGGATCACAAAGTTGCGAACCACCCGATGAAATGACACATCATCATAAGCACCAGCTCGTGTCAGACTGTCGATAGATGAAACTGTAAATGGTGCGGCCAGAGGATCAAGCTGAATTTCGATGGTTCCTTTTTCGGTTTCCAAAACCCAAAAAGGATTTGTACCCATCTCATAAAGTCCATCCCAATTCGGTATTCTGAATGGCTTTTCTGAAATTTCTAATGCTTCGAATTGATCGGGAAACCGATTGGAAAGTACCTCCTCTAAGACCACTGCATTTTCCCAATCAGACATCTCAACAAAATCTTGATATTGATTAAACATCCATTCAAAACTGTCCTCAAAAAAAAGATCAGTTCTATTCAAAAGCGGTCCAATTGTAGATATTACGCTTCGATCTCCCTCTTCCAATGCGTATAGAGTTAAAGATCGAACCTCATCAACAACATCCTGATTTTGTGAGTGCTCCGTAAAGTAGTTCAACAATGCCTCTGTAGCTCGGAGTCCACCGATACCTCCATCTTTGATTTCAGTTTGAAGCCTGTCCATGTACTGTTCATCCGATTCAATTTCTGCGTACAACGGCAATATCTTTTGCTTCAGATATTCATTTTCACCGTCCATAAAATCCAGCTTGGTTCGATACCCCTCGATATCTCTTTCATTTGTTACTAGCACGGTCAACGCTTCTGTAAAAACTTCGGCATCACGAGTAATTGGAGCGATCTCAAATTCAATCATTTCAAGTAGTTCTTCCGGAACAGAATCAAATTCCTGGAGAGCTTGAAGTGATTGGGCTACAACATTATCAATCTTATGGTTTAGCAATCTTTTTACATGCCGGTGATTCAACTCATTAAATTCAAGTAAAGCAATATTTCGTGCTAATTCATTTGATAGTTGAACCGCTTCATTCAGTTCACGATCTGACCACCTTTCCATCACATTTAAAAAACCAACTTTTCCTAAAATTCTTGTAACGTACAGGTCCATTTCATAACTAAACAAACCATCCCTCTCATCGAGCAATTCGTTGAAATAAAGGTGGAGTTCAGATTCCGGAGTTGGACGATTCAGTTCTGAACGATAGAATCCATAAAGCAGATTCCGCCATATGGTTTCATCTTCCGAATGAAAAGCGAGATCGATAATCTTTTTTTTCGAGGAATTCTCTACTTTAACTCTGGCTACAATTCCACCAACAGATTTTGCGCAAACTTCACTTTGTAGCAGTAGTTCAGGTTTTCCCAGCAGAATATCTAACGTATTTATAGTTCCATGTTTGAAGAATACTTCACACACCGTTTCCGATTTAATCCAAGCATTTTCAAAATGTTTGCCAATAGAATCAACCTGTGCTTTATTTAAAGGATGTGAACTTATGGAGTACCATATGAGTGAATCATCTTGCTGAACAGCATAATCTACAAATGACTTTAGATCTTTAGCTTCACTTTTTCTAATCCCATTCCAAACTAGAGATCTTATATTCTCATTTTCATAATTCATAAACGCCCGCAATCCATCATAATCTCTTTCAACAATTTCATTTGCCAGGTTTGGATATTCTGTTAAGATTATGGGTTTACGATCCTGTTCTGCTCGTTTTGTACATGAAAAAAATGGTAATAAAAACAGCAGAAACAAGAATCCCGTGTACCTCTTTTGGAAAAAGAAATTCATTGAATTGTTTTTGATAAAAGTTCTTTGTTTATTGCACATATATTACACATAATTCAATAATCATTATGGACAACGCCCAACTTACCCGAAAACAGAAAGATTTTTTTGATTTCATTATTGATTATAAAAAAGACCACGATGTTTGGCCCACTTACAGGGAAATAGCTGACGCATTCAACTATAAATCCCCTAACAGTGTCACTCAAAATATACAGGCATTGCTCAAAAAAGGATACCTGGTAAAAACGGATGATGATGAGTATGATATCCATCCGGATTATGAGGGTAACCTCGGCCTGAAGAAAACAACCGGAATTCCCGTAAGAGGTTTGATTGCAGCGGGTTATCTTCAGGAAGCCGTAGAAGCTGACCTTGGAAGAATTACACTTGAGACATTATTCCCGAATATAGATGATATGTTTGCACTGCGGGTCTCCGGAATGAGTATGAAAGATGCCGGGATTTACGACGGCGACTTTGTTCTGCTGATGGATAGCGATGTAAAAGACGGCGATATTGGTGCAGTATTATATAATGGTGAAACCAGTTTAAAACGAATCTACTCCGATAAAGATGGACTAAGATTAGAACCCGCCAATGAAGAGTATGATGACATTGTCATTGAACCGGATATCTTTGAGGAGGTTCGTGTAATCGGGAAATATATCGGGCATGTGAACCGAACGGGGATCCACAAAGGAATTCCAACCAAGAAGGCGAGCTAACTTCAATCGAGATTAGTGGGTTTCTAAGATAGCGCGAGCATCTTGCTCGTGCTCCTTGGATCAGGTACAAGCGAGACGCTTGCTCCTAAATCAGAGGATTGAGCGAGTTTAATGCGCCAGTACTGGTCAATATCAGGCACAAGAGAGACTCTTGCGCCAGCAATAATTAAAATCAGCTCTTTTTCTCCTGACTTTCCTTCTCTTTCTTTGTGATGAGCCGGCCGTTGGCATCTTTCCTGGATTCAAAAAGTTGAGAATCTTTAATCCATGCACGGCCACCGTCATGCTGGAGTTTTTTGGTATTTTTATACTTAAATGCCTGCTTATGAAGATCCGGAAGTTTGCTCATTACTGTTTGTCTTGCTTAAAAATGTCATTCAATTTTCAAAGTGGAAATTACATGCATATAACATGACTCTCAATTAAAATTTCTCCACATACTCTTACTGAAAAAACATCTGAAAAGTGGTTTTAATTCATTTTAAAAAACACTATCTTTGGAGTCTATCAAAAATTAGGAATTTAACACTAAGAAATTAACTCTCATGTACGCTATCGTAAAAATTGGCGGGCATCAATATAAGGTTGCTGAAGACCAAACCATTTTTGTTAACAGACTTTCTTCCGACGATGAAAATATCACACTGGATGAAGTACTTCTGGTGAAGGATGAGAAAGGAAAAGTTAAGATCGGCAAACCGACTGTAAAAGGTGCTAAAGTTGAAGCAAAAATCGTAGAACACTTGAAAGCCGATAAAGTAATGGTTTTTAAAAAGAAGCGAAGGAAAGGATATCGAGTTAAGAACGGGCACCGACAGCCTATCACTCAACTTCAAATCGAAAAAATTTCTTAATACGAGGTAAATTATGGCGCATAAGAAAGGTCAAGGATCCACAAGGAACGGACGAGATTCAGAATCGAAACGACTGGGTGTGAAAAAATATGGTGGCGAAGTTGTACGTGCAGGCAATATTATTGTACGTCAGCGAGGTACTAAATTTCATCCGGGTGAAAACGTAGGCCGCGGCGGCGATGACACTCTCTTCGCCCTGATTGACGGCCAGGTTACTTTCCGAACCAGGGGCAATGGACGCAAATATGTTTCTGTAGAGGAAGTTTAAAATTTTTTAAAATATTTTTGAGCCCTGATAACAATGTTGTCAGGGCTTTTTTTATTTTGGGGGTATGGATTATACAATTAATGAATATCCCCATCTGCAATTCGAATCTATCTACTGTATTGGTCGTAATTACACCAAGCATATCGAAGAGATGAAGAGTAAGAAAACGGACGATCCCGTTGTTTTCCTGAAGCCAAGAAGCAGCATAATCTTTAATGATCAAACGATTTACCTACCTCAGCAGTCATCTAATGTCCATCATGAAGTTGAACTCGTTTTATTAATAGGTCGCGATGTTCGAAATTGTCCCGTCGTTGAAGCTCATCAAACTATACAAGCTGTTGCCGTTGGTATTGATGTAACTGCCCGCGATATTCAATCTCAAGCAAAGAAAAATGGTTTACCCTGGACTCTTTCTAAAGGGTTTGACACTTTTGCTCCGTTAGGAAACTTTGTTGAACCGGACTCCCTCACTGATCTCCAAAACCTCGACTTACAGGTACATGTTAATGGCGAACTTCGTCAACTTGGCAATACTTCCAATATGCTTTTTTCTACGAGTGAGATTATCTCTTATCTGTCTCATCAATTTACTCTCAATCCGGGTGATTTGATTTTTACAGGGACTCCGGAAGGTGTGAGTCCAATTGCTGATGGAGATATTCTTGAAGCATCAATAGGCGATCAACTTTCTACGTTAAAAGCTTATGTCCGCTCATAATTTTAAAACCATACTTCTTTTGATCTGTTTGATCCCCCTGGGGTTCATTCGTTTTGATCCCGTAGTTGCTCAGCCCCTTTCCTTCCTGGCTGATAGTGTTGAGTATGTATGGCCTACAGATGCTACGAACCAAATTTCATCAACATTTGGAGAAACTCGTTCTGCACATCTACACGCCGGCTTAGATATTCGAACATGGGGACAAGAAGGCTACAAAGTGTTTGCAACTCGTGATGGAATCATTTACCGAATTGGAACAGGACCCCACGGTTATGGAAATGTACTATACATGAAGCATGACGACGGTTCTTACTCAGTCTATGCTCATCTGAACCGGTTTGAGCCAAATTTACAGTCATATACGGATTCAATTAGAATGCAGGATTACTCTTTTGTAATAAATGAAGTTATTGAAGAGGATTCACTTTATTATAAAAAGGGTGAGGTAATAGCATTTACAGGTTCATCCGGTATTGGCCCACCTCATCTTCATTTTGAAATTAGAAATCCTGTTAATGAACCGGTCAATCCGCTATTGACCAATCTAAGTGTCCGAGATAATATACCCCCTGTTTTTCGTCAACTGGGTATAGAGTTTTTGAATCCCATCAACCTTAAGCACGAAGGATTTGATATTAAAAATGCCAGAAGAAACGGCAGTGATTACGATTTTGGGGAGATTACCGTTAATCAACCAGTGGGACTTTCAGTAAATTTACATGACAGGGCAAATAATACTCCAAACGCTTACGCGGTATACACCTTAACGTTGGTACATCAATCAGATACACTCTATCATTCGAGCGTAGATGAGTTCTCGTATGCTGAAGGCAGGCAGATGTTTCTTGACCGTTCTTACCAAATACTGGCAGAAACCCGAAAAGGTTTTCAGCGGCTTTATAAAGTCAATGGGAATAAACTTCCAATTTATAGAAAACTAAAAAACAGGGGTGTACTGGCCTTGGATGAGGGCAAATATCCTCTTCAAATTATCGCTTCAGATATTTTTGGAAACGAGACTAAAGCTGTGGTAACACTTAATGTGAATGGTTCAAACAAAATCGATAACATTTCTAATGTTCCTACCTATCCCGCTCCGAGTGAAATCTCAAAACCATTTACTCTAAACCAAAAAGAGGTTCTATTTGATAATAGCGTGCCCTTGCTGGCCAGTTCGGAACCAATTTCATTCAGCATATCACGAATTTCGGGTGAGGTTCGATTCAGATCTAACTCCTCCATAGAAAAAAGACTATCTCCCGGCATAAAACAGGTATTTAGCACTCCGAATCAACAGTTATGGATTGAATTTCCCAAAGAAGCCCTTTACGATTCACTCAATCTGCATCTGGATATTTCAAGGATTGGAGATGAGATTCATTTCAACTTTTCACCTGATCGCCTGCCCATCGAGGGAGAGGTCTATTTTAACTACATCCTCCCGGATGAATTAAAAGATAATGAGCACCTTGGGTTATTCTCAGTCGATAAATTCCGAAATCGAACCTACTTCATGTGGGCTACTAATAAAGACGGGATGATCCGGTCACCTTTACGGGAGATCAGCAGTTTGGTAATTATGGAAGATAGAACTTCTCCATGGGTTGGTAAGCCGCGCTTAGAAAAAAATCTTGCAGGGAATTACGTCATAAGGGTACCGGCAGTAGATCGCGACACTGGGATTGATTACCAGGCTTCAAATATTACTGTGAATGGAGAACGCGGCATTATTGAATACGATCCCGACAGAAATTCTCTTTTCTATTACATTCCAGGGTATGTTCCTGAAAACCAGAACCAAGTAGAGATTGAAGTCTTTGATGGAATGGGAAATCGTACATCAAAAACTGAATCTTTTACTTTCTGAAGTTAGATATACGCCACACAACTAATCTCAATTTTTACATCTTTCGGCAAGCGACTCACTTCAACCGTTTCTCTTGCCGGTGGATTTTCAGAGAAGTAACTTCCATAGATTTCATTTATATCAGCAAAATCATCCATGTTTGCCAAAAATATTGAACATTTTAGCACTTTCCCGAAGCTGCTGCCGGCTTCAAGCAAAACCTGTTCAAGATTTTTCATAACCTGTCGAGTTTGTTCGCCAACATCATCACTGATGATTTCCATCGATTCGGGATTAAGTGCAATTTGCCCGGAGCAGTATAGCGTATTCTGATGAACTACAGCCTGGCTGTAGGGTCCAATTGCTGCAGGTGCTTTCTTTGTCTTTACAATTTTTTTTAACATATCATTAAATTCATTCTTAGAGTTTTTGAGAAACTTCAATTTTAAAGAAAAATTTATTCCTAAAATAAATTAACCTACTCCAACTTGTTATGGAGGAACCTGATATTGCGGAATCCTCTATATATAGTTACTTTCTAAGTATTAAATAAATTTGAAAAACATCACGTATATAAAAATGAAAAGATCCAAACTAATCTTACTGATAATCGCTCCCATGCTGCTATTCTGGGCATGCGAAACTACAGATCCACTGGTAAATGATGTGCAGGTAGACTTGGTTACCGGCAATTTTGAGTCAGCTCTTGAAACGGTAAATACTGCACTTGAACAAGATTCATCAAATTATGTTGCTCACTATTATAAGGGGATTGTTTTAGCCTCTCAAGCCTGGGAGATGGAGCCGCCAAGTACCCGGCAACCTGTTTATGAAAATGCGAGATCATCCTTTGATTCTGCAAAAGATTTAATGGAGGCTCAACCTGAAGAACCAGAAGAACTTGAACAGCTTACCAATTCAGTTGTCTCGTTTTGGGCTGACGAGTATAACATGGCAGTAAACATCCAGAATGATGACAGCCTTTTCAATGCTACTGAAAACCCATACGAAACATCCCTTGCTCACCTGGAAAACGCAGTTACTATCAACCCAGACAGTGCCATGACCTATCAGGTACTTTCTTCTACCTACTATCAAGTAGACCAAGTTGATCAAGCTATTGAGAGCTACGAGAATGCCATGGAGTTGTTGGAACAACCGGCACCTGAAGATTATGAATATCTGGTCAGTTTATATCTTTACAATAACAACTATGAAGAGGCTATTGAGCTTTCTGAAGAAGGACGTGAGATCTATCCTGAAGAAACTATGTTTGTTCAATTTCTTGCCGATGCATATATCCAGGCTGGGGACAGAGATCGGGCCATAAGCCTTGTTGAAGAACTGATTGACAGCGAACCTAACAACCCTCAATACAGGCGTGTTTTGGGTACCCAGGTCTATCAAAGTGTTGAAAGAATCTCAAACCAGGTATCTGATCTATATGAAGAACTTTTTGAACTTCGACAGGCAGCTAGAAATCAACGAGGACAGGAGTTAGAACAAACTCAGACTGAAATTGAATCTCTTGAATCAGAAATTGAAAGTATGGAACAAGAGATCGACGAACTTTCCGCAATTTCTATTCGGGAAATGGAAGCAGTCGTTGAACTGGTCCCTGAAGATGAAGAAGCTAACTTTATTCTCGGAGTTATTTATCAAAACCGAGCAGCGAATTTGTTTGAGCGACGCAATAACACCATGGATAATGAAGAAGCTGCTGATTACGATCGACGGGCGAAAGAAAATTTAGAAAAGGCCCGACAATACTACGAACGTGCAGCAGAAATAAATCCGGAAAATCCAGAAAACTGGCGATCACTCTTCCAGGTTTATACAGCTCTTGGTATGGAAGAAGAAGCTGAAGATGCAATGGAAAAAGCCGGAATGAATAATTCCTCGAATTAAATAAATTTATGATATACCAAACTCCCCGAATGCTAAGTTTAGCGCTGGCATTCGGGATTTTTTTTACCCTTTCATGTAGTACCATCGAGAATACGGAGTCAACAAGCCCATCAGGTGATGATGCAGCTACTCTCCAGGAAAGAATCAACGAAGTAAACCAGGAAATTTCAGCCAATCCAAATAATACTCAATTACAGGTAAGGAAGGCAAATCTTCTTTATCAACGATCTCAAAATATGTCTCAAATTGAGAATCGTAATCCTATTTATCAAAATATCAGGGATATTGCAGATAGTTATTCTTCGAATCCTAATATTTCAAATCAACTGGACGATGTTCTTTCAAAAGCCTGGCATCTGGAAAAACAGACAGGAATGAGTTTTCTTCAAGAAAATGAGGCTGCCCAATCTGAGAGTTTTTCAAAGATTGTGTCTCATTTTCAAAATGCAATTACACTCATTCCCGATAGTTTACAGACCTACAGTTTGTTGGCTACGTCTTACTACCAGCATGGAAATTTAAATCAGGCTATCGCAACTTTGGAGCAGGCTGAAGATCAGCATGATTCCTATGAACCGGCAATCAGTGAAAAGTTGGCTTATTTATATCTCGAAACCGGTGATTTATCTGAAGCAGAACGAAGATACAGAGATCTCGTTGATTACGATCCTGATAAACTAATTTATCAGCATGGCCTGATAAACGTGCTCATTTTAAGTGATAAGCACGGACAGGCGGTTGAGATGTTGGAAGAACTCTCCGGGGAATATCCAACACGGTATGCTTACCAGGAATCACTTGCTACCGAACTCTATTATCTGTTCAAAACTAAAACAGAATCGATGGCTTCTTTATCAACGAATAATGAGTTGTCTGAGGAAGAACAGGACGAATTAACCAGCCTGCTTCGTTCAGTGCATACAATTTTTGAGACTATACAAGAGTCATTTCCAACCACAGAAGAGAACCTTCACAGGATGGCCTCTTTCTACAAAAATGCTTCTTCAAGGCTAAGCCAACTTCCCGAAACTAATTCCGAGCTCGAGGAAATGGAACAAAGTTTTATGGAGTATGCACTTCCACTTTGGGAACAACTTGCTGAAATTAACTCTGATAATCTTGGTTATATCAATAATCTATATCAGGTTTATCTTGATTTGGATATGCAGGAAGAAGCAGAGTCGATTGAACGATCATATAATTTCTAAACCTTTTTATGAAATTTAATACAAAAGCGATTCACGCCGGCCAGGAACCTGAAAAAACATCAGGGGCCGTAATGCCGCCAATCTTTCAAACCTCAACCTATGCGCAGAAAGCACCAAACGTACACCAGGGATACGATTACGCCCGGGTAGGAAATCCAACGAGAACTGCTCTCGAAAAGATGATTGCAGGACTTGAGGAAGCCGATTCTTGTGCATGTTTTGCAAGCGGGGTGGCTGCTATTGATGCGATTCTTAAAACACTCAGGCCCGGGGATCATGTAGTATCAACCAATGACCTTTATGGCGGTACGTACAGGCTTTTTCGTCAGGTCTTTGAGCCCTATGGAATAGAGTTTTCATTCATTGATATGACAGATATTGACGAGGTGAAATCTGCTATCAAAGATTCAACCAAACTCGTTTGGATTGAAACGCCTACAAACCCTTTGCTGCGAGTTATTGATATCGCAAAAGTTGCGAAAATTTCATCTGATGCAAGTGCACTTTCAGTAGTGGATAATACGTTTGCATCTCCCTATCTACAGCAACCACTCTTGCTTGGTGCGGATGTAACCATGCATTCAACCACTAAATACCTCGGCGGTCATTCAGATATTATTGGCGGAGCGGTGGCTTCTTCTAACGAAGGGTTCATGGAGAAAATCCGCTTCCAGGTGAAAACATCCGGTGCCGTACCCGGTCCCATGGATTGTTACCTGGTTCTGAGAGGAATTAAAACACTACATCTTCGAGTTCAACGATCTGTTGAAAATGCGAAACAGGTTGTGGATCTGCTCGAATCTCATCCCAAAATTGAGAAGGTTTATTATCCGGGCTTGAAATCACATGCCCAGCACCATATTGCGGCAAAACAGATGAATGATTTTGGAGCGATGGTTTCCTTCACTTTAAAGGACGACACCATTGAAAAAGCAAATGAAGTGATGTCGAATACTAAAATATTTACCTTAGCTGAGAGTTTAGGAGGTGTAGAGTCATTAATCAGTCATCCCGCATCTATGACACACGGGTCCATCCCGAGAGAAGTTCGTCTTAAAGCCGGTTTAACAGACTCCCTGATTCGATTATCTCTTGGAGTTGAAGATGCTGAAGATTTGATTAGTGATTTAAAACAAGCTATTGAATCATAAATCAATAAACTCATGTCTGATGTAGTCATTGTTGAGGCAAAACGTACTCCGGTCGGATCTTTTGGCGGGAGTTTATCATCACTCACAGCACCTGAACTTGGAGCCTCTGTAATTTATGAGGTGATCAAATCTGCGGGGATAAAACCCAATGATGTACAAGAAGTTGTGATGGGAAATGTGCTAACAGCCGGAATTGGTCAGGCCCCGGCCCGGCAGGCTTCTATGAAGGCCGGTCTATCTGAAAAAACTCCATCAACCACAGTAAATAAAGTTTGTGCATCAGGTACAAAAGCTATCATGATAGCCGCTGATCAAATCACTTTGGGGCAAAACGAAATTATGATCGCCGGCGGAATGGAGAGTATGAGCAACGTGCCCTACTATCTCAAAAAACACCGGTTTGGATCAAAACTTGGTCACGGTAAAACAGAAGATGGCATTTTAATTGATGGCCTGTGGGATGTATACAACGATTTTCACATGGGCAATGCTGGTGAAATTTGTGCTAAAGAGTGTCATATCTCAAGAGAACAGCAAGATGAATTTGCCATAGAATCTTACAAGAGGGCCATTAATGCGCATAAAAATGGATATTTCAAAGATGAAATTGTAAAGATTAAAGTAACAGGGCGAAAAGGTGATGTTAACGAAGTATCCATGGACGAGGAGTTGGAACGTGTCAATTTCGATAAAATACCTCATTTGAAACCTGTTTTTGACAAAGAAGGAACCATTACGGCGGCCAATGCAAGCAGTATAAATGATGGCGCAGCTGCTGTACTGTTGATGAGTGAGGAAAAAGCAAAAGAGTTAGGCCTCAAGCCTATTGCCAGGATCAAAAGTTCGGCAAGCGCAGCGAAAGCTCCTGAATGGTTTACAACCGCACCTTCAGATGCAATTCCCATTGCACTGAAACGAGCAGGGATTGCAATAGATGATGTGGATCTTTTTGAGATTAATGAAGCATTCTCAGTCGTTTCACTTGCTAACAACCAGATCCTTGAACTTGATCCCGGTAAAGTTAATATCCACGGAGGAGCCGTAAGTTTTGGCCACCCAATTGGATGCTCGGGTGCCCGGATTGTAGTTACACTTTTACACGCTCTCAAGCGAGTGAATGGAACGTTTGGATGCGCAGGTATTTGCAACGGCGGTGGCGGTGCATCTGCTC
>Ga0102943_1001753_pt1 | contig 13179 bp, 11 predicted proteins | sample SalPonC_black_MG_FD_78174 | JGI IMG/M metagenome (GOLD analysis project Ga0102943, IMG submission 78174) | Salt pond soil microbial communities from South San Francisco under conditions of wetland restoration - Salt Pond MetaG... | ecosystem: Environmental > Aquatic > Marine > Intertidal zone >...
CGACAAATCCATCCAGGGTGAGCCAGCCGCTTCCTCAAAGGTGTCCTCAAGAAGAACACGCCCCGGCAAATCCATGCCCGCCTTCCTTGAAACCAGTTTTATCAGGCCCTCCTCATTCACCAGTTCAAGTTCCAGTCCGGTCCGGTCATCCAGTTCCCAGGTCCCGGCAATGGCCGGGGCCTCACAAAGGATCCACTCGCTGCCCGGAGATGGCCGGTATTCCGGCAGCCGCTCGACAACCAGGTTCCCGCCCGCGAAGAGGGGTCCACTGGCCGATATCGCTGCTCCTTCCATCCCTTCCCTTAAGAGCAACTCAAGGCGGCTCCCCGCCCCAAACTGGGCCAGTCCACCGTTCTCGATCCGCATCCGCCCGTTCAGAAGGAGATTTCCTTCGAGCAGAAGAGACTGGATCGCTCCCTCCGTCTGCCATTCAAGTTCTCCGCCGCTACCAACCTGAATGGTCAACTGCGCTCCTTTGACCTCCCCGTTCAAGGCATGGCCGGTTGCCGGATCACTTCCCATCACAAGGGTCCCTTCGAGAACATCAAAATACGCTCCCGGTGCGTATGACTGCTCGCCCCCCAGCACGAGCGTACCGGCCCCCCTTTTTGTGACCGTCGCCGGGCCAAGGATACTCCAGCCGTTGCGGGCCGTGTAGTTCGGACTTGATTCGCTGACCCCGGCATGGACCAGGTCTGCCTCTGTCACCAGTTCCATGCTCTGGAAGATCCAGACCGCCCCCGGATAAACCTGATCCTCTGTCCGCACGATCCAACGGGTACCGGGCCGATTCTCAAAGACCAGATGCCCGTTCGTCTGCGCTGTTCCGTCCGGACGGGGCCGGTATCCCAGGGGCAGGCTTGCCGAGTGATGGCTGATGAGGGTGCCCGCTCCCATCCGGATCGACCCCAGCCCCTCCTTGACCAGGCCACCGTTTGTGCCATCGGCAACAAACCCTTCCCCCAGTTCAAGGATTCCGCTCCCGTCGCCAGCCACCCACAACTGGAGCGTGAAATATTCTTCCTTGATGAAATGCATCGAAGCCGCCTCCGTAATTCGGAAGTGCCCTCCCTCATCGAGTCGAAGCCAGGACAGGATGCTTCCCGAATTGCTGAACCAGTCCCCCGCAAAGTCCAGGCTGCCGCCAGCGCCCGTCACCCCGACAAGCGGGGATCCTCCCAGGATGGAGCGGATCTCCCCGTTAAACGTCACGGGTCCTTCGGGGCGGAAGGTCAGCCCACGGTCTACCAGGCTCGCCTCCGCGGGATAGGCGTCCGCGCCCGCGCCAATCATACCCCGGAAGCCAAACCAGGGCTGACCCAGTATCCCGCTCACCTCAAGCGCGTCACCCCGGTCGTTATCAAAAAGAAGGAGGTACGCGGGAACGGCGAAGGTAAGCTCCCCTGCTCTCGGTCGGCCCTCGATGGCCACAGTCCCCGCAGGACCGGGAAAATGAAGATTGCTTCCGTTCGTGAAGGCTGCCGGCTGGCCGCTCTCATCGATCCAATTCGGCCTTGTTCCATCCCAGACCGCTTCCACGGCATTTTCCGCCGGGGGGCTCCAGGTCAATTCAGCCGCCGGTAACAAGGGGAGCGGACCAATGAAATAGAAGCCGGCCGGAAGGACCCGGAAAGCTCTGCAAAAGGGGTGTGATAGCATGAAGTTTCTATGGGCTGAGTGCCCTGCAACTTTACCCTCCACAACCCTCCCTCCGCGAGTCACGCTTTTGTCAAACCGATGACGTTATGCGCCACCCTTCAGAGCGTCTTCCACCCTCACCGCGCCTGCAGCCTGACTTTCTCAAGCCCCGCTTTCCGACAGGTATCCATGACGAAGGTCACTTTGCGGAGAAGGCTGTTCTCGTCCGCCATGATGATCACGGGCGTATCCGGACTCAGCCGGGACACTTCCTCAATCCGCTCAACAAGTGGCCCTTCCTCGATCGGTTGGCCATTGAGAAAATACTGGCCCTCAACATCGACCCCGATCTGGACGCTGTCCGTGGGCTCCTCGCGTCCCGCGGATTCAATCCTCGGCAGGGTCAGGTTCAGCATCGTCAGGTTGCGAAACTGCATGGAGACGAGGAAAAAGAAAATCAGCACCACAAGGACATCGACCAACGGGACGATGTTGATCTCGGCCTTGCGCCGCCGACGCTTCGGAATAACGCTCATTTACGGTTTCCGGATTTCTTCATTTCCGAAATGAGGCGCTCCACCCCGACCTCAAGCTGGGCCTCATAGGTGTCCACTCGGCGATTCAGGAAACTGTTGAAGGCCAGAGCCGGAATGGCGATCGATAGGCCGAGAATCGTCGTTGTCAGGGCCATGGAGACACCTTCGACAAAGGAGGCCGGGTCGGGCAGTCCCGTCTCCGGACTGATCTGGCTGAAAACCGTCACCAGGCCCGTGACTGTTCCCAGCAGGCCCAGCAGGGGGGCCGCGCTGACGACAATTTCAAGGATGAAAAGTCCCCGTTCCATCCGCGTGACCTGCAGTCGGGTAAACGCTTTCAACTGCTCCGCGTCCAGCTCCCCGGAATGGAAAAATCCCAGAATGCGGCCGGCCACCGAACGGGGGTCCCCCTGCTTCGGGATGCTTCCCTCGCTGAAGGCATACGTGTATTCGCGCGGTATGATACAGCTCTCCCGGAGGGCAAAAAGTCGCTCAATGACGATCACCATTGCAAGGACCGAACAAAGCCCGAGCGGCCAGGCGAAGATACCCGCGTTCTCAATAAGTTCCTGCATCGCGACCCTATCTGCCAGCCATGTAGGGAAGGTTCGCCGCCACGGCCTCCACTTCCTCCGCGTGGCTGAGAAGGTCCTGAAGGGGATCCCACTTACCGTTCAGGAGCGCGTTGCGCGCCCCTTCACGGATTTCACAGGGGATGCGCCGATCCCGAAAACGAATCTCCTTCTTCACGACATCAATGGTGATCAGGACCTCCGGTTCCGCATTCACAACCGCGCGGAGCACGTCAAGATCCTTACCCTCCGCTGTCACGCAGGGCATGCCCAGCTGGATCGAATTGCCAAAGAAGATCTCCGCGAAGCCTTCCGCGATCACGGCCCGGAAACCGGCCCGGTAAATGGCCTGCGGAGCGTGCTCACGACTGCTTCCACAACCGAAGTTGTTTCCGCTGATAAGGAGACTAGCCCCCGCAAAACGGGCTTCGTTGAGCGGGTGAGTCCGGTCCGTCCCGTCCTCATTCCGGCGCACGTCGTGAAAGACGTACTCGCCCAGCCCGTCAAAGGTGACGCACTTCATGAAGCGGGCCGGAATGATCCGGTCGGTGTCGATGTCGTCCCCGTTAACGGATACGCCCCGTCCAGTGACTTCGGTGATTTTTTCCAATGCCATGTGTTAATCTCCTTTGTCGCCTCAAACTCCCGCGGGTTCAAGAATTCCAAAAACCTCCCGCGCATCGGAGACTTCCCCCGTCACGGCTGCCGCCGCCACCATGAGCGGACTCATGAGCAAGGTCCGGCCGGTCACGCTTCCCTGGCGACCCTTGAAATTCCGGTTGCTCGAGCTTGCGCAGATCTGGTCCCCGACGAGCTTGTCCGGGTTCATCGCAAGGCACATTGAGCAACCTGCTCCCCGCCATTCAAAGCCCGCCTCCCTGAAGACCGTATCCAGTCCAAGTTCCTCCGCGATCCGGGCCACCGCCTGGCTTCCGGGAACACAGATCGCCTGTACCTTCGGATGTACCGTACGCCCTTTCAGGTAGGTCGCCACTTCCTTTAAGTCGCTCAAGCGGCCGTTTGTGCAGGATCCCAGAAAAGCCACATTGATGCGGGTCCCACGGATGGGTTCCCCTCCCTCGAACTGCATGTGCTGCAACGCCTCATCAATCCCCGCTCGCTCGCTCACGGTCTTTCCGTCCTCAACGCGCGGTATCGTCTGGTCAATAAATACGCCCTGTCCCGGATTGATCCCCCAGGTCACTGTCGGGGCAATCTCCTCCGCCCGGATCGTCACCACGTCATCATAGAGACAATCCGCATCCGAGGCAAAGGAACGCCAGCGCGCCACCGCAGCCTCCCAGTCCCTTCCCTTGGGCGCATACGGGCGGTCTTTCAGGTAGGCAAAGGTGGTTTCGTCAGGATTCACATACCCGGCCCGGGCTCCGCCTTCAATCGACATGTTGCAGACCGTCATCCGCTCCTCCATGGAGAAGCTGTCAAAGACTTCCCCGCCATACTCATATGCGAAACCGGTCCCGCCATTCACCCCGAGGGTACGGATGATATGCAGGATGACATCCTTCGCATACACACCGGGTGACAACTGCCCATCGACGTTGATCCGCCGCACTTTCAATTTATTGAGCGCCATCGTCTGCGTCGCGAGGACATCCCGTACCTGGCTTGTCCCTATCCCGAAGGCAATCGCCCCGAAGGCACCATGGGTCGAAGTGTGCGAGTCCCCGCAGGCAATGGTCGTCCCCGGTTGGGTGATTCCCTGCTCGGGGCCGACAATGTGTACTATCCCCTGCATCCCCGTCGTTGTGTCGAAAAAACGGATGCCGTGCTCGTCACAGTTACGCCGGAGTTCCTCAATCATCGCCTGCGCCAGCGGATCACTGTAAGGTTCCTGCATCTCGTTCGTCGGGACGATATGGTCCACGGTCGCAAATGTCCGTTCCGGATGCCTTACCGGTATGCCCTTTTCCGCCAGCATCCCGAATGCCTGCGGACTGGTGACTTCGTGGATGAGGTGCGTCCCGATCAGAAGTTGTGTCTGCCCGTTCGGCAGTTCGCAGACCGCGTGCGCGTCCCAGACTTTTTCAAATAAGCTCTTTCCCATATCTCTTCTTCTCTTTGCCCGTTTTAGGTTGTTGAGAGAACCTGTCTCAATAAGAAGGCTTTCGTCAACCCGCTAATCGATTAAATCAACACTCCCTCCCCTGAATGGGAAGGAATTGGATTTGCCACTGCTGGAGGAGATCCCCAACGTCCCTCACACACAATGGAAACCGAGGTTGTTCAATCCAGGGAAAAGGAACCCGTCATCCAGTTTTCGGTCTTTGCCGACAATAAAGTCGGTCGCCTCAATGACCTCATCCAACGGATCGGGCAGCAGGACATCCACATCATGGCCCTCTCCCAGCTCGATTCGACGGAATGCACCATCATGAGGCTGATCACCGACTACCCGGAGCCCACCCGGGCCCTCCTCAAGGACCAGGCCTACGCCTTTTCCGAATGCGCAATCCTTGCCGTCGAGATCGCCACAGAGGCGGACCTGAAGTTCATCACCTCGGCCCTCGTTGAGGCGGAAATCAACATCCATTACCTCTATCCCTTTATCAGCCGCCCTCGCGGCCGATGCGCCCTCGCCTTGAATGTCGAGGACATGGAATTCGCCTGCGAGGTCCTTCAGGCCCGGCAGATCCGCTGCCTCAACCGCAGCGACATTGCCCGTTGAAGGCCAACCTGCGCCGTTTGTGCCTCATTCGTCCTCGCCATCGTCTCCAATCGCTTCCACCGGACAGCCCTCAAGAGCCTCCATGCACTGCTCAATGTCCTCTTCAGACTCGGGCTGCTTGTACACGTAGGAGTAACCTCCGTCCTCATTGCGCATGAAGAAATCCGGCGCCGTCTCGCGGCAAAGATCACAATCGATGCACTGCTCATCAACATAGAATTTTCCCGCGACATTCTCCGGCCATTTGTCGTCCTTATCTGCCATATCAGGTGAAACAGTGTCGATTTTCAGGGGGTGTCAAGGAGATCGTACAGGTTTGGAAGGGAAATACTTGATCCGGCGCCCTTCGCGATATCATAGTATTCTCCTGCCCAATGAGCATCTATAATCGCAGCTACATGCGCGGGAATCCGACGCCGTTTCAGCCCAGTCCATGGGCCGTCAAGTCCATCCTCATTACCCTCGTCGCCGTCTTCCTGCTCCAGAACATTCTTCGTCACTGGCTTGGAAGCCAGTTCCTCGAGCTCAATTTTGCCCTCAATCTTCAACGTCTCTCCGAGGGCTGGATCCATGCCCTCCTGACCTACGGGTTCCTTCATTCCACCGAAGGAGCCCTTCCCTGGCACCTTGTCTTCAATGGCCTGATGCTCTACTGGTTCGGACGGGAGATCGAGGCCCGCCTCGGGTCCGAACGTCTTCTCGAGTTCTTCATCCTCTGCATCCTCTCCGGCGGAATTGTCTGGAGCTGCACCCACTTCCTCACCGGCCAGGCTGCCTCCGTCCTCGGCGCCTCCTCGGGCGTTTTCGGAATCCTATACCTCTTTTGCCGCTTCAGGTGGAACATGAGCATGGAATTCATGTTCCTCCCCCTCCGTTTCACCGGCCAGCAACTCTTCTGGGTCCTTTTCGGCTTTCAGATGTTTTTCCTCCTCTTTGCCGAAATTCCCGGAACCGGCGCCACCGCCACCGCCTATTCAGCCCATCTCGGCGGCATTCTCGGGGCCTTCCTCTACGAACGCCACCTCATCTTTCGACCCAGCCTCATTTCCTTCTTCAGGCGAAACGCCGCCCCCGAAATCCAGAAACCCCGCTGGGAGAAACGCGCCGCCGCCGTCAAGGCAAGGACGGGCGATTCCTTCAAAGTCAACCTGAGCAACCGCGGCGACCTCCGTCATGAAGTCGACCGCATCCTCGACAAAATCAATGACAAGGGTTTCGGAGCCCTCAGCGAGGAGGAAAAACGTCTCCTCGACAAGGCCAAGGATATGCTCTGAGGCCGTGGCCAATTTTTTCCGCGAAAGCCTCAGTCCTTCGTCCGCTTGAGGTAATCCGTGATCACCGGGTCGCGCTGGATCTCACCCTTCCCACAGGAACAGTTGTGACTGCACTTGCCGCTGCCACGCAGCGAGCAGACCAAACGCCGTCCAAGGAAAAACAGGACCAGGAGGACGATTCCATAGATGATCAGGTGTTGCGGAGAAAACGGCATGGCTTGAAGGTTTTGATGGTGGTTCAGGAGTACCCCAGAAGTCGGCCCCCTTGATATACAAGAAAAGCCATTGCCCAAGCAAAGGCAAACATATAGGCAAACTGGAAAAGGGGCCAGCTCCAGGACCGGGTTTCGCGGCGGACAATCGCCACTGTGCTCACACACTGGAGCGCGAAGACAAAAAACATCAGCACGCTCAGGCAGGTCAGGGGCGTGAACAGCCGGCTCCCGTCCGTGCGTTCCGCCCCCCGGAAAGCCCCGACAATGGAATCGTTCTCCTCCGCCTCGACCCGGTAAATGATCGCCATCGTCGAAACAAAAACCTCCCGGGCCGCAAAAGAGGACAGGATCCCAACCGTGATCTGCCAGTCATAGCCAAGGGGCTTGAAGGCCGGTTCAAGGGCCTTCCCAAGACGCCCCGCAAAGCTGTACTCGAGCTGGGAATCCACCTCGGGACCCACCGTTTCTCCCACCACCGCGGATGCCCCCGCCAGCTCACCTGGAGGCACCTCCTCCAGGTGCGGATAATTCATCAGAAACCAGAGGACAATCGATAGCGCGAAAATAATCGTACCCGCCCGCTTAAGGAAAGTCCAGGCCCGGTCCACCATCTCGTGGAATACACTCTCCCAGCGCGGCAGCCGGTAGGGCGGCAGCTCCATGACCGATGAGGGACTCGGCCCCTTCAATAGCGTCTTCCGGAAAACCCACGCAAAGCCGAGGGCGACAAAGGTCCCCAGAAAATAAAGGAGTAGGAGAAGCAGGCTCTTCGTCAAGGCATGCCCTTCATCATTTGGAAGCATCGCCGCAATCATCACCAGGTAAACCGGCAACCGCGCTGAACAGGTCATGAACGGCGCCACGAGAATCGTCACCATCCGCTCCTTCGGCGATTCAATCGTCCGCGTCGCCATGATCCCCGGAACCGCGCAGGCATAGGAACTCAGCAAAGGGATGAAGGAACGCCCGTGCAGCCCCACCTTGCTCATCATCCGGTCGAGAAGAAAGGCCGCCCGGGCCATGTACCCCGTCGATTCAAGCAGCGCGATAAAGAAGAAGAGAAAGAGTATCTGGGGAAGAAAGACCAAAACCCCGCCAACTCCCCCGAAGACCCCGTCAACGACAAGGTCCCGCAGCGGGCCAGCTGCCAGAAGATCCCCCGCTCTCCCTCCAAGCCAGGAAATGAATCCGTCCAGTCCCTCCATAAATGGAACGGCAAGGGTAAAGATACTGTAGAATAGCAGCCCCATGACTAGCCCCAGCACCGGGAAGCCTATCAGCGGGTGCAGGAGAATGTGGTCAGCCCGCTCCGAGAGCGTCGCCTTTCCAGGATCATATCGCTTTACGCAGTCCCGCATCACTTCCCCAATCCACCCATAGCGGTGTGTGATCCATTCACTCCGCCAGCCGGGTATCTCCCGGTCAAAATGCCGCTGCCACTTCAAAACCTCCTCCCAGACCGTTTCCCCAAGTCCTGGATCCTCGTCACAGGCCAATAGCAATCGCGCCTCCCCGCGCGCCAAGACCGAGTCCGCCGTCTCCCGATGCCTGAATAACGGTACCAGATCCTCGATCGCCTTGTCCACCAATGGCGGCTTTTCCATCTCCATTGTCGGTACCGGCAATGGATGCTGGCTCAGGGCCAGCCGCAATTCCATCATTCCCTTCCCGTTCGCCGCCTCACAGGCCACCACCGGGACTCCCAGCCGCCGCGATAGCTTCTCCACGTCAATCCGCATCCCCCGACGCTTCGCCACGTCCATCATATTCAAGGCCACAATCGTCGGCAAACCCAGCTCGATCACCTGTGTGGCCAGATACAGGTTCCGCTCCAGATTGCTTGCGTCTACACAACAGATTACCGCCGTCGGCTCCGGCAACACACTCACCCGCCCCAGCAAGCCCTCCACCAATATCTGCTCGTCCGGTGAACGCGCGTTCAAACTGTAACTCCCCGGCAAATCCAAAAGCTTGATCGGATGCCCGTGCTGGGAGTAAAAGGTCCCCTCCTTCCACTCTACCGTCACCCCGGGATAGTTCCCCACCTTCTGACGCAGCCCCGTCAATGCGTTGAAGAGCGTCGTCTTCCCCGAGTTCGGGTTCCCCACAAGGGCCACAAATGCCGGGTCTGTATTCAAGGCTTCAATGCAGTGAAATGCCTATCCCTGAGGCCTCTGCAGCCCGCAGTGATAAATGAAAGCCTCGAACTTCAACCTCCAGCGGGTCCCCCATCGGCGCCCGTCGGACAAACCGCACCAGCGTCCCCGGCAGTATCCCAAGCTCCATCAAGCGCAACCGCTGCCCCTCAGCCCCGCCAATCTCCGCCACCGTCCCCGTCTGTCCAGGGCGCAGATCCTTTAATGATACCACCGTTTCCATCCCCTTACCTTCCGCCAACTCAACCCCTGCGTCAACCTCTTATTGAGACCCGTTCCCAATGCAGCCCGGAACCTCCATTCCGCCCTTTTCTTCTTGCAATATTGTGCAATCGGGTGCAACCTTATCGCATGATCGCCCATCCCGCCCCGGTTCACCACGCCTCCCTTTTCCTCTCGTTCTCAAAACTCCCCGTCCGACTAAAATTGCACTACTGTGCATTTTATTATTGCAATTATGCTCGTTTATGCTGAATATTATCTCCGTTCCTTTTTGACCCGCATTTCCAACCTGAACCCTTCGCCCCCCTAACCCCGATGACTCTGAATCGATACCCTTTTGTCGGCTTACGCGTGACAGTCCTGGCCAGCCTGATTTCCGCAATGACCATGACCGCCCAGGCTCCTGATGGATATGTCCTCGCCTGGGCGGACGAATTTTCCTACACCGGTGCGCCGGACCCGGAAAAGTGGACCCATGAGATCGGTGGCGGAGGCTGGGGAAATGCCGAACGCCAGGTCTACACGGACGCCCTTGGAAATTCGCGCGTCGAGGACGGGAACCTGATTATTGAAGTCCGCCAGGAGGATGGGGGCCGTTCTCCCATCTACACCTCTGCTCGGTTGATCACGAGGGAAAAGGCCCAGTGGAAATATGGACGCATGGAGATCCGGGCGAAGCTTCCGAAGACCACTGGGACCTGGCCGGCCATCTGGATGTTGGCCGCAGACAACCTTTTCAGCGAGAGCCTCTGGCCGGACAATGGCGAAATCGATATCATGGAAGCGGTGGGCTACGAACAGGATCCCCTCTTCAAGGAAATCGTCGGTAACGACCGTCTTGAAAACATCCACGGCACGGTGCACACCCTTGACCGGCACGGCGGGAATCCCATTGGCGGGAGCACCTTTGTCGAAGACATTTCGACCGCCTTCCACACCTATGCGGTCACGTGGTCCGAAGACAGCCTCGAATTCGAGGTGGACGGCGAGGTCTACCACACACACCTCAAATCCGACGTCGTCTCCCAACGCAATCCCCCTGACGACATCTCTCCTTTCTGGCCCTTCGACCAACGCTTTTTCCTCATCCTCAATGTCGCCGTCGGCGGCACATGGGGAGGACACTTCAACACCGCCCGCTACCCGCAGTCACCCTACGGCGCCGACGGCATAGACGGCGAGGGTGAGTGGCCCCAGCAAATGGTCATCGACTACGTCCGCGTCTACGCTCCGGCAGACCAGCCCGTGGAGGCAAGCACAGTGCCCGGCACCATTGAAGCGACGGAACTGGACCGTTCGGAGGGGATTCTCATTGAAATCGCCAATGGCACCTCCTCCCCCCATACCCTGAGCTATATCGATGCCGGGGATAGCGCTGAATTCGATCTTGAAGCCGCAACCGCGGGTACCTATTCAGTAGCTGCTTCCATAGCCGCACCCGCGGAAGGAACCACCCTCTCCCTTTCCGTTCCCGGCACCGGAGCCGCAACAGACCCGACCCCGCTGCCTGCTAACGGAGGGATGCCGTCCTGGGAATCAGTCCACCTTGGCAAGGTCCAACTGGCTGCCGGGATCAACACCCTCCGCCTTGAGACGTCCACCGGCCGCTTCCATCTCGCCTCGCTCAGTTTAGCAGCCGCGGAAGGCACCTTCTGGAAGGGGTGGCCCGTGAGCGCCACCGGGGACATCAACACCGAGTCATGGCTCGGATGGATCAACGTCAGCGAGGACCCCTGGATCTGGTCCTACGCCCTTAACTCTTTTTTTTATCCGGATTCGGCCGGAACTCCCGAATTCAACACCGGTCCCCAGTGGATGTACATCGCCCGCTGAAGGACCTTTTTCAACCTCTCAATAACCCAAACCCACAGAACAAATACGATGAATAACAAGATAAAAACCCTCACGGCCATTGGCCTCTCCTGCAGCACCCTGGCCTTTGCCAATACCCCCATCCTTGAAAACGCTGATTTCAGCAACGGCTTTGAAAACTGGTTTATCGGCTCAAACATCTTCACGGGTAACACCTGGCAGGCGTTTGTCGAAGCACCCGATGCCTACGCCTTCGAAGACCGTGTTGCTCCCGAAGGAGACGGCTTTGTCTTCAATTCCTGGGACGACGGCGTCAGTGACACGATCGAAACCTTCCTCGGCCAGCAGTTCAATGCCGGTCCGGCGGGCAGCCCGACGGCAGTGGAATTGTTCGAAGCCGGGGATGTGATCGTTTTCCGCGGCAGCGCCAGCGCGACCACGAGCGATAATGATGTCATCGCCCGGGCCTTCATCAAGACCCTCGGTTTTGTCAATAATATGGCTTTCCAGACGAAAATGGAATACACCGAATTCTTCCCCCTCACGGGAACCCTCCAGGACTTCGAACTCTCTGTCACCTTCCCGGACCTCGCAGTCGACGACAGCCCTCAGGTCCTCCAGGTTGGTTTTGAAATCACAACCTCCTTCGACGGGACCAACATGGATACCGGAGAGATCTTCTTCAAGGACCTTGAAGCCTTCATCGAAGGGGACGGAACGGGCGCCGAATGGCTTGGTATGCCCATGGACGAAAACGGCTGGGTGAACACTGAAAGCTGGATGGGCTGGGTCAACGCCAACGATGCCCCATGGGTGATCAGCGCTACCCTTGATAAATTCGTCTTCGTCGATGAATCCTCCGTTACCGAAAACGGCGGTTGGGTCTACATCCTCGGACAATAACCGCAAGGCCTTCGCTAAGGCCTTACGACCTTTCGGGGCGGCCGAACAACACCGGCCGCCCCCAATGTCCCCCTCCTCATAAATTTACACCGCTGAATACCGATGCACGCAACACTCCTGTCTCCAAAATCCCTCCTTTCACTGACGCTGATCCTGGCTGCCTCACTGCCCGGCATCGCACAGACCGACGATGATGACCCCGTTTCCGGGGACGACATGGTCTTTGAACTTTCACCCTTTGAAGTCGCCACCTCCGGCGACCAGGGTTACTACGCCTCAAACGCCATTTCCGGATCCCGCATTAACGTGCCCATCCAGGACATGCCCCTTACGATTGAGGTCGTCACCTCGGAGTTTATTCAGGATACCGGAGCCACTGACCTTCGCGAGTCCCTCAAGTACAGCTCCGGCATTCTGCTCCAATCCCAAAATGACGCTTTCGGCATCTTTGACAACGTCGGCAATGTCAACAACCCGGAAGGCGCCACCGGAGACAAAAGCAATTCCGGCTTCAAGATCCGAGGATTTGTTGTTGAAAACACCCTCCGCAACGGTTTCCGGCGGCAACACGCAACAGACACGATCAATATTGACCGCATTGAGGTCGTTCGCGGCCCAAGTGCCCTTCTCTACGGGGTCGGCAATTTCGGTGGTGTCGTCAATTACCTGCCCAAGTCACCTCTTCCCGAGGCCCGCCAGGAGGTTGCCGTCACCTTCGGGTCCGACGCCTTACGCCGCGTCACGGTCGATTCAACGACGCCACTCCCGATCGAAAGCCTCAGTTACCGCCTGACCATGGCCTATGAGGAACGGGAGGACTGGACCGACCTCTTCAACCATGACCATTTCTTCGTCTCCCCGCTCCTCGAATGGAAACCTTTTGCAAAAACTACGATTACCTTCGATCTCGAATACGGCGAGGCAAGGGACAACGCCATCGGCTTTAAAAGCGTCCGCACCCCGACGGTTGAAGGCATCCCCATCTTCGAGACCGACCGCCTCGAAACCTTCGGGTTCCTCGAATTCGAAGGGAAGGATCCCCGGACTTTCCGATGGTCCGGCCCCGATACCTTCATCGACACCGAGTCCCTCAATGCCAATGTTCAGTGGCAACAGGGCATCACCGACAATCTCAATTTCATGGTCGGCTACAATTACACGGACG
>Ga0102943_1001754_pt1 | contig 13176 bp, 12 predicted proteins | sample SalPonC_black_MG_FD_78174 | JGI IMG/M metagenome (GOLD analysis project Ga0102943, IMG submission 78174) | Salt pond soil microbial communities from South San Francisco under conditions of wetland restoration - Salt Pond MetaG... | ecosystem: Environmental > Aquatic > Marine > Intertidal zone >...
CTGGACGCCCTGCGCTGGCGGCTGGCCGACGAGCTGGCCGCGACGTCGCCCGCCGGGTTCGAGGCGCTGTACGCGCGCGCGGTGCAGCTGCGGCTGGCGTGGCGGCGGGCCGCCTGGGACGCCGAGGCCGGCTGGCGCGTGCTCGAGGCGCAGCTGCGACGGATCGAGGACGAGGCCTCAGGGGCTGCCGAGGGCGTCTCCGGCGATGCTGCGCCCGGCGCGGGAGGGGGGAGCGCCCGCGATGGTTAACGTCGGTCGCATCGTCGCCGTGAGCGGACCGCTGATCACGGCCGTGTTCGATCGTCCGGTGGTGCAGAACGAGGTGGGCTACGCCCTGATCGACGATCTGCGGCTCAAGGCCGAGCTGATCCGGGTCCGCGGCGACTACGCCGATCTGCAAGTGTTCGAGGACACGACCGGCCTGTTCGTGGGGGGTCAGGTGGCGTTCACCGGCGAGATGCTCGCCGCCGAGCTGGGTCCCGGCCTGCTGGGTCAGGTCGTCGACGGCCTCCAGAACCCGCTGTTCGACCTTGCGGAAGCCAGCGGCTACTTCCTGCCGCGAGGCAGCTACCTCGCCCCGCTGGATCGGGAGCGCCGCTGGCCGTTCACGCCCCACGCGCGCGTCGGCGACGAGGTGCGCGCCGGCGACACCCTGGGCACCGTGCCCGAAGGCCAGATCGCGCACCGCGTGATGGTGCCGTTCGGCTGGCGCGGACGCTGGACCGTCCGCGAGGTCGCCGAGGCGGGCGAGGCGCGCCTGGACGATCCGGTCGCCACGCTCGAGGACGACCGCGGCCACGCGCGGACGGTGACGATGGTGCAGCGCTGGCCGGTCAAGGTGCCCATCCGCGCCTACGACCAGCGGCTGCGACCCGCCGAGCCGCTGGTCACCAAGATCCGGATCGTGGACACGCTCTTTCCCGTCGCGCGCGGCGGAACGTTCTGCGTCCCGGGACCGTTCGGCGCCGGCAAGACGGTGCTGCAGCAGCTGATGAGCCGCCACGCCGAGGTGGACGTGGTGGTCGTCGCCGCCTGCGGCGAGCGCGCCGGCGAGGTGGTCGAGACGCTGCGCGAGTTCCCGGAGCTGATCGATCCCCGCACCGGACGCAGCCTGATGGAGCGCACGGTGATCGTGTGCAACACCAGCTCCATGCCGGTCGCCGCGCGCGAGGCCAGCGTCTACACCGCCGTGACGGTCGCCGAGTACTACCGGCAGATGGGGCTCGACGTGCTGCTGCTGGCCGACTCGACCAGCCGCTGGGCGCAGGCGCTGCGCGAGGTGTCGGGGCGCCTGGAGGAGATTCCGGGCGAGGAGGCGTTCCCCGCCTACCTCGAGTCGGTCGTCGCCGCGTTCTACGAGCGGGCCGGCCTGGTGCGTCTGAGCGACGGCTCGGTGGGGTCGGTCACGATCGGCGGCACCGTCAGTCCCGCCGGCGGGAACCTCGAGGAGCCGGTCACGCAAGCGACGCTCAAGGTCGCCGGCGCGTTCCACGGCCTGTCGCGCGAGCGCTCCGACGCCCGCCGTTACCCCGCCATCGATCCGCTCGAGAGCTGGAGCCACTACCCCGGCGTGGTGGACGAGGCCGACGTGCTGTTCGCCCGTGCGCTGCTGCACGAGGGGGCCGACGTGGCGCAGATGATGAAGGTCGTCGGCGAGGAGGGCACGACGCTGGACGACTTCGTCCGTTACCTCCAGGCCGAGTACCTCGACGCCGCCTACCTCCAGCAGGACGCGTTCGATCCGGTCGATGCCGCCAGCGGCGCCGAGCGCCAGGCGGTGGTGTTCGGCGAGCTCGTGACGCTGCTCCGCACGCCGCTCCGGCTGTCCGGCAAGGACGCCGCCCGCCGCGTGTTCCAGCAGCTGGGCCAGGCGACGAAGGACTGGAACCGTTGCGCCTGGGCCACCCCCGAGTTCGACGTCGCCCGCGACCGGCTTCGCGCGCTGCTCGACGAGATGCGGGCCGTGGAGGCGCGGCCGGAGGAGGTACGGGCCGATGCGTAAGGTCTACACGCGGCTCGAGCGCATCGCGGGGCACGTCGTCGCCGTCGAGGCCGGCGATGCGACGTACCGGGAGCTGGCGCGCCTCGACTGGCCGGGAGGCACGTCGTTGGCGCAAGTGGTGCGCCTGGAGGGAGGTCGTGCCTTCCTGCAGGTGTTCGCCGGCACGCGCGGCCTACCGACCGACGCCAGCGTGCGCTTCCTGGGCCGGCCCATGCAGGTCTCGGCGTCCGACGCCGTGCTGGGGCGGGTGTTCGACGGTGCGGGGCGTCCCCGCGACGGCGGTCCCGACCTGGACGAGGAGGTCGTGGATCTCGCGGGCCCCTCGGTGAACCCCGCCAAGCGGATCATCCCGCGCACCATGGTGCGCACCGGCATCCCGATGATCGACGTGTTCAACACGCTGGTCGAGAGCCAGAAGCTCCCGATCTTCTCGGTGCCGGGCGAGCCGTACCTGCCCCTGCTGGCGCGCCTGGCGCTGCAGGCCGAAGTCGACGTGATCGTTCTGGGCGGCATGGGCCTGAAGCACGACGACTACCTCTATTTCCGCGACACCCTGGAGGGCGCCGGTGCTCTGGCGCGGACCGTCGCGTTCGTGCACACCGCGGCCGACCCGACCGTCGAGTGCCTGCTGGTCCCCGACCTGACGCTGGCCGTGGCCGAGCGGTTCGCGCTGCAGGGTCGGCGTGTGCTGGTGCTGCTCTCCGACATGACGAACTTCGCCGACGCGCTCAAGGAGGTGGCCATCACGATGGAGCAGATCCCCTCCAACCGCGGCTACCCCGGCGACCTGTACAGCCAGCTCGCGGCCCGTTACGAGAAGGCGGTCGACTTCGACGACGCAGGATCGATCACGATCCTGGCGGTGACGACGATGCCGGGCGACGACGTGACCCACCCGGTGCCGGACAACACCGGCTACATCACCGAGGGGCAGCTCTACCTCCGTGGCGGACGCATCGACCCGTTCGGGAGCCTCAGCCGGCTCAAGCAGCTCGTGAACGGCGCGACCCGCGAGGACCACCGGCCGCTGATGAACGCGATGATCCAGCTGTACGCCGACTACCGCGAGACGCTCGAGAAGCGCGCGATGGGCTTCCGCATGAGCGAGTGGGACGCGCAGCTGCTCCGCTACGGCCAAGGCTTCGAGGCGCGGCTGATGGATCTCGCGGTCGACATGCCGCTCGAGCGGGCGCTGGACGAAGGCTGGAAGCTCCTGGCCGAGTGCTTCGAGCCCAGCCAGACCGGCCTCACGACCGACCTCCTGGCGCGCCGCTGGCCGGAGGCGCCGTGAGCCGCGTCTCGGCCAGCAAGCACGAGCTCAAGCGGCAGCGCGACGCGCTCGCGCGCTACGAGCGCTACCTGCCGACCCTGCGGCTCAAGCAGCGGCAGCTGCAGGCCGAGCTGCGGCGCGCCGAGATCGCGGTGAGCGAGGCCGCCGAGGACGAGGCGCGGCTGCGTCGCGACCTGAGCGCCTGGATCGAGCTGTGGACCGAGCCGCTCGATCTGGACGCCTACCTGGAGCTGAGCGAGGTCCGACGGGGCGAGACCAGCGTCGCCGGCGTCACGCTCCCCACGCTCGAGGCCGTGCGTTGGACCCGAAGGCCGCCGTCGCCCACGGCCACGCCGCCGTGGGTCGACGACGCCGTGGCGACGTTCGAGCGCCTGGCCGAGCTTCGCCTGCGGCGGGCGGTCCTGGCCGAGCAGCGCAGCCGTCTGGCCGACGAGCTGCGCTTCACCCGGCAGCGCGTCAACCTGTTCGAGAAGGTCAAGATCCCAGAAGCCCAGGAGGCGCTCCGCTTCATCCGCATCGCCCTGGGCGACCAGCAGACGGCCGCCGTGGTGCGGGCCAAGATCGCCAAGGCGAAGAGCGTCGAGCGGGAGGCGGCGACGTGATCGTGCCCATGAAGGAGGTCACGATCGTCGCGCCCCGCAGCGACCAGACCGCGACGCTCCAGCGGCTGCTGGACGTCGGCGTCGTGCACGTCGCCGAGACCACGATGCCCGAGGACGGTCCGGCCAACGAGCTGCGCCACCGCATCGACGTCGCTCGGCACGCCGTGGGCGTGCTGGACCACGCACGCGACGACGCGGCCGCCGGCTCGGAAACGGCGACCGGCTCCGGGGCGCCGTCCCGCCATCCTCCCGTCGCCGAGGTCGTCGCCGAGGTCGAGCGGCTGGCTGAACAGCTCGACGGCCTGCACGCCACCCGGACCGAGCTCGCGCACGATCTGGAGCGGCTTGCGCCGTTCGGCGCGTTCGATCCGGCCGCCGTGCGAAGGCTTCGCGATCAGGGTGTCGGCGTGCGCTTGGCGCGGCCTCCGGTCGCGCGCGAGCTTGCCGACGTGCAGGGCGCACGCTGGATCACCCTGCGACGCGATCGGCACCGTCGGGCCGTGGCGCTCGTCGGCCCGTCGGAGGCGGTCGACGCCGCCGAGGTGCCCGACGAGGTTCCGCTGCCCAGCGAGGCGCCGGAGCGCCTGGAAGAGCGGATCCGCGAGGTGACCGGGACGCTCGAGCGGACGCGGGCCCGGCTCTCCGCGCTGGCCGAGGAGCGGAGCGAGGTCCAGCGCTGGCTGGTCCGCAGCGAGGAGGCCCTGCGCACCGAGCAGGTGCGCGCCAGCATGGCGACGGTCGGCGCGGTCGCGGTGCTGCGCGGATTCGTGCCCGAGGACGAGGTCCAGCGGGTCCGCGACCTCGCGGCGCGACACGGCTGGGGCGTATGGGCGTCCGACGTGCGCGATCCCGACGAGGCGCCCACGCTGATCCGAAATCCACGCTGGGTTCGTCCGATCGAGCCGCTGTTCTCGTTCCTGGGCGTGGTTCCGGCGTACGGGAATGTCGACGTGAGCGTGCCGTTCCTGGTGTTCTTCAGCCTGTTCTTCGCCATGATCGTGGGCGACGCCGGCTACGGCCTGGTGTTCCTGGCGCTCACCGAGACGTTCGCGCGCCGCGGGAAGCGGACGCCGCCCCGCCTGATCGCGCTGTTGCGTCTGCTGTCGGTCGGCACGATCGTGTGGGGGCTTCTGAGCGGCAACCTGTTCGGCATGGCGGCGCTGCCCTCCCTGCTGGCGTGGGGCCGCCTGGACTGGCTGGCCTCCGAGCGGAACGTGATCGGGCTGAGCTTCGCGATCGGGGCGGTGCACCTCACCGTGGCGCACGTCTGGAACGCGCTGCGGTACCTGAACAGCGTGCGCGCGCTGGCGGAGGTCGGCTGGGTGGCGACGACCTGGACGATGTACTTCCTGGCAAGGCAGCTGGTGCTGGGCGATCCGTTCCCGCAGGCCGGCTGGATCGCGTTCGCCGTGGGGCTGACGCTGGTCGTGATGTTCTCGACGCCGTGGCGGTTGCTGCGGCGTGACTGGTTCCAGCACGCGCTGTTGCCGCTCACGCTGGTGAACAACTTCGTCGACGTCGTCTCGTACGTCCGGCTGTTCGCGGTGGGGGCGGCGACGTTCGCCGTCGCCGCGGCGTTCAACGACCTGGCGGGCGACATCGGTCTGAGCGGTCCGGTCGGAAACGTGGTCGGCGGGGTGCTCAGCGCGCTGGTCCTGTTCTTCGGGCACACCCTGAACGTGCTGCTGGCCGCGATGGGCGTGCTCGTGCACGGCGTGCGGCTGAACATGCTCGAGTTCGCTGGGCACATGGGCGTTCCGTGGACGGGGCATCCGTACCGGCCGTTCGCGCACGCCGGCCCGACGAGCGGAGGACGAACGAGTGGGGAAGGAGACCCCTGATGGATCCCGAACTGACGCTCGCGCTCGCCAAGGTCGGAGCGGCCGCAGTCATGGGCCTGGCCGCGGTCGGCTCCGCGATCGGGACCGGTAGCGCCGGCCTGGCGGTGGTCGGCGCGTGGAAGCGCTGTTACGCCCAGGAGAAGCCGGTTCCGTTCATCCTGGTCACTTTCGTGGGGGCGCCGCTGTCGCAGACGATCTACGGCATGATCCTGATGAACGTGATGATCCGCTCCGCGAACGAGCCGTTCGCCGGCGGAGCGTGGCCGGCGTCGATGGCGGTCGGCGTGTTCGGGGGCGCCGCCATGGCCGCCTCGGCCTGGCTGCAAGGCCGGGTGGGCGCCGCCGCGGCGGACGCCCTGGGCGAGACCGGCCAGGGCTTCGGCAACTATCTGATGGCGATCGGCGTGGTCGAGACCGTCGCGCTGTTCGTTCTGGTGTTCATCCAGGCGGCGCTCTAGCGTCCCTCGCGGCTCGGCGCGCCGGACGCGTCGGCGAGGTGATAGCGTCTCGCTCGATGGTGGGACGTCCATGAAGAAGCTCGAGCCGAAGCCGATCGACGCGCACGTGCTGGTCTGTCAGGGCAAGGAGTGCGCGAAGCACGGTGCGAGCGACCTGGCCAAGAGTCTGCGTCGCGCCCTGAAGAGGGCGGACGTGCCGTGCCGGGTGATCCGCACCGACTGCCTGGACCGGTGCGAGCACCGCTGCGTCGTCGGGTACGAGGGACCGCGTGCGCGCTGGTGGGGCGACGCCGATCCGGACGACGCGAAGAGGCTGGCCAAGAAGATCGCGAAGCGCCTGAGCGAGACCGGCTAGCGCGCGTCACGAACCTGACGGAACGACGTGCGCCTCCCGTGCGACGCTTTCCCTAGAGCCCACGGCGGCGCAGAGGCGCGTCGATGCGGACCGCCCCCGTCCCGCCGGAACGGAGACGAGCATGCCGACGGTCAAGTACGACGGCACCACGGTGGCCAGCAGCGACCACGTCGAGCGCGTGGAAGGCAATCCCTACTTCCCGCGCCAGGACGTACGGACCGAACTGCTCGAGCCCAGCGACACCGAGTACACCTGCCCCTGGAAGGGCGAGGCGGAGTACTACCACCTGCGCGTCGGGGACGATCTTCTCGAGGACGCCGCCTGGTCGTACCCCGACCCGAAACCCGCGGCGAAGCAGATCGCGGGGCACGTCACGTTCGACGAAAGCAAGGGCCTGACGATCGATTGAAGATCGACGACGGGGGCCGTGCGGCCCGCGATACCGTGGGCGCATGAGCTCCCGTGACGATGGCAGAGCAGCGATCCCGTTCGAGCGATTCGCGGCGGTCCGGCGGATCGGCGAGGCGGCGTACGCCCCGCACGGCCGCACGGTCGCCTACCTCGCGCCCACCTCCGGCCGAAGCCAGCTGTGGCTGCAGCCCACGGGGGGCGGCTTCGCCGTGCAGGCGACCGAGCTGTCCGGGCGCCGCGTCACCGCGTTCGTCTGGGCGCCGGAAGGCGACGCGATCGTCCTCCTGGCCGACCGGGACGGCGACGAGATGCACCAGGTGTTCGTCCTGGAGCTCGAGGGCGGCCGCCCGGGCTGGCCTCGCCAGATCACCGACGCGCCGGGCGTGCAGCACCAGCTGGGCGAGGCGCTCCCCGGCGGGCGCGTCCTGATCACGGCGAACGACCGCGAGCCGACCGAGATGGACGCGCAGATCCTCGACCTGGCGACAGGAGTGCGGGACCGCCTGACCGCGGGCGGCCAGATGTACGCCGCCACCGCCTCGCCGGACGGGCGCCGCGCACTGATCGTCGAGGTGCGCGGCAACATGGACCAGGACCTGCATGTGATCGACCTGGAGACGCGCCAGCGGCGGCTCGTGACGCCGCACGAGGGCGAGGCGCAGTGCTGGCCGGGGCCGTGGACGCCGGACGGGCTGAGCCTCTACTTCCGTACCGATCTGGGTCGCGAGTTCCTGGGCCTGGCGCGCTACGACGTGAACCGGGACGGATGGCGCTACGTGCGTGCGCCCGAGCACGACGTCGAGGAGGTGGCGCTGTCGCGGGACGGCCGGACCCGCCTGACCGTCGAGAACGTGAACGGGGCCACCGTCGTGCGGGCGTACGACGTCGCTCGCGACGCGTCGCTCCCGGATCCGAACGTTCCGTTCGGCGTGATCGAGCACGCCGCGCTCCACCCCGTCGAGCGTCGGGCCCTGCTGACCCTGTCCACCCCGGCGCACGCCGAGAACCTGTTCGAGGCGAACCTCATGACCGGCGCGCTGGAGGCCCGCGAGCAGTCGATGCTGGGCGGACTCGATCCGCGGCGCATGCCGGTGCCGGAGCCCGTTCGCTACCCGACCTTCGATGGCGAGGTGCCCGCCTGGCTGTACCGGCCGGCGGGTGACGGCCCGTTCCCCGTGCTGCTCTCCGTCCACGGCGGGCCCGAGGCGCAGGAGCGGCCCGAGTACCGCTATGGCGGGCTGTACGCCTATCTGGTGAGTCGCGGCGTGGCGGTGCTGGCCCCGAACATCCGTGGCTCGACCGGCTACGGCAAGGCGTGGCAGAAGGCGATCCATCGCGACTGGGGCGGCGACGAGCTGCGCGACATCGAGGCGGCGGCCGACTGGCTGGCGGACCGGCCGTGGTGCGACGCGACACGCATCGGCGTGTTCGGCGGGTCGTTCGGCGGGTTCGCGACGCTTTCGGCCGTGAGCCGGCTCCCGGACCGCTGGGCCGTCGGCGTCGACATCGTGGGACCCTCGAACCTGGCCACGTTCGCCGCGAGCGTTCCGCCGCACTGGCGCCCGCTGATGGCCGCACTGGTCGGCGATCCCGACGATCCGGACGATCGCGAGATGCTGGCGGCGCGCTCGCCGATCACGTACGTGGAGCATATTCGCGTCCCGATGCTGATCTTCCAGGGCGCCAACGATCCGCGCGTGGTGCAGGCCGAGAGCGATCAGATGGTCGCGGCGCTGCGCGACCGCGGCCTGGAGGTCGAGTACGTCGTGGACGAGCGAAGCGGGCACGGCCCCGCGGACCGCGAGACGGCGCTGACCTGGTACGGGACCGTCGCACGGTTTCTGGAGCGGCACCTGGTGCTCCGCGGGGACGGGGACGAGGGTCGCGAAAGGGCCGGCGACGAGGGCCGTCCCTAGCCACGACTCGCCCGGCCGGCCCCAGCGGCCCAGGCCGACGCGTCGGCGTCGTGCCTCCGCGGTCCGGTCACGCCTTGTGACGCACCGTGAGGACGGCGATCTTGGTCGCGTGGTTGAACGGCGCGGGGTCCACGACCGGATCGCTCAGCCGGGTGGCCGCGTAGCCGGCGATATCGTCGGGCACCTCGATCGTCCGCTCGATCGCCATCCAGCCGCCGGCGCACAGATCCTCGAGCTCCTGCAGAAACGCAGCGCCCGGGACGAACAGCGAGTTGTTCACCACGACCAGCCGGCCTCCGCTGCGGACCAGGGGCCGCAGCTTGTTCACCAGACGGGAGAGGTTGCGGCTCAGGTCCACCGTGCCGCTGGGCGTGCTCGAGAAGAACGGCGGGTCCAGGATCGCCAGGTCGTAGCGGGCGCCCTGGAGCTTCTGGCCCCGCACGAACGAGAAGAAGTCGCGGGCCTGGAAGTCCTTGCGCTGGACGGGGAAGCCGTTCAGGGCGTACGACCTCTTCGCCACGTTCAGGAAGCCGCGGTTCAGGTCGGTGTGCAGCACCTGGGCGGCGTCGCCCGCGCGGGCCGCCACGCCCAGGCTGCCGGTGTACGCGAACGTGTTCAGCACGCTCGCCCCCTCGGCGTGGTCGATCAGCCAGCGACGCAGGTTCCGCGTGTCCAGGTAGAAGCTCGCGTCCTGGTTCATGCGCAGCTCCAGGGCGTAACGGACCCCGTGCTCGCTCACCTCGGTCGCCACGCCCGGCCCGCCCGGATCCTCGTACACGACGCGTCCCCGCCGGTCCTCGTCGCTCGTCGCCTCGCGATCCTTCACGACGATCGCCTGCAGCCAGGGGAGCTCGGTCCGCAGCCTGGCGATCAGCGTGTCGAGCGTGGAAGCGGCGTTCGCGGTCGTGGGCGCGTCGTCACCGGGCGGGGCCGAACGACGGAAGATCACGGCCGTCGTCGCGTACACGTCGACGACGTAGCGGGCGTCGCCCTCGAGGTGCCCGTTGAACGCCCGGAACGCCGTCCGGTGCGACGGCTCGATCAGAGCGGCTCGCGCTGCGATGGCGGAGGCGAGAAGGTCGGACGTCGCCGGCGACGGCATGTCGAGCGTCAGCGCTTGCGCAGCGTGGCGTTCGCCTCGCGCATGATCGACTGCACGACCTCGTCGTGCGCGTCGCCCGCCTCGACGGCCAGCAACACGGCCCCGTCCTCGAGCTCCTCGTCGTAGAACTCGGCCTCCTTTGCGTCGACGCCGAGCGACGTCAGCTCGCTGGAGACGGCTCCCTTCGCGCTGCCGACGGCGTGCGGGTGCGGGCCGCGAAGGCCGCTCCGGACACGCTCGACGCGCTGGCGGCTGATCGGATGTAGCCCGCGATCCTCGACCCCTTCCCGCACCAGGCGATCGATCGCGTCCTGCGCCTCGGTGGCGTCGTCGAAGATGCCGATGGTGATGCTCACGAAAACCTCCGGTTCGTGCAGATCCGCACCGCCGGGCGTCGGCGATGCTCCACCTTCACCGTAGCAACCGCACACGGGCGCCGCCGGGCTCGGTGAACGCGTTCGACGTCCGCCTACCGGGGATCGTAGCTTCGCGGTCGCGAAGCCACCACGCCGCTCGCGTACGACGTCGCGCGCCTCGCCGCGTCGGAGAGCGGCCGGCCCTCGTGAAGCGCTGCGACGAGCGCGGCGTCGAACGCGTCGCCGGCGCCCACGGTGTCGGCCACCTCGACGGCCGGCGCGGGGTGGCTTCGCAGGCGATCCCCTTCGCGCCAGGAGGCGCCCGCAGCGCCCCGCTTGACGACGGCCCGCACGCCCTGGCCGGCGAACGCCGCGGTCGCCTCGGCGATGTCGTCGTGGCCGGTCCAGGCGAGCGCCTCGATCTCGTTGGGCAGCACGACGTCCACGAACGGCAGCAGCCCGGCAAGCTCCTCCCTGACGTCCGGGGCGAAGCCTTCGCTGGGCCAGCCGGGATCCAGCAGCGTCGTGTGGCCGGCCGCCTTCGCGGCGGCGAGGAGCGTCCGCGTCGCTGGCGTACGGAGCGGGGGAAGCAGGAAGTAGCCGGTCAGGAGGACGAAGCTCGCCGGAGCGGCGGCCACGCTGCGCTCGACGGTTGCGACGTCCAGCGTTCCCAAGTGGCCCACGGTCGTGAAGAAGGTGCGCTCCCCGCCCGGATGGGCCAAGGCGACCGAGTACGCCGTCTCGCTGCGTATGCGCTGCAGCGAGCCTGCGAGATCGCCCAGCTCGCGTACGAGCACGTCGCCGAAGAGATCGTTCCCGACGCTCGCGTGGAGAAGGACAGGGGCGCCCAGCGCCCGCGACGCGAGGGCGGCGTTCCCGCCCGCGCCGCCGACCCGCACCTCGCTGTCGCGCAGGAACGTCTCCGTCCCCATGCGAGGCCACGCGTCGAGCGGGCCCAGGATCAGGTCGAGGTTCACGTTGCCGATCAGGTGGATCGACTCACGCATCACGCGGCGCGCCTTGCCCGTCACGCCTCACTCCTCACGCGTGACCTTCGAGGACCGGAGCGGCACGCCGGGGACGATCCCCCGGGCCTCCGCCAAGCGGAAGGCGACGATCTGGCACGCGACCGCCAGCGGCGCGATGGCGTCCGCCTCGCGGAGCGTGTCGACGTGCCATCGCGTCACGGCGGAGCCGACCTCGCGGAAGCTGCCGGTGGCCGGTTCGGCGCTGTCGATCAGGACGGTGCGGGCGCCCGTCTCGGCAGCGTCCTTCGCGAGCTTGACGACCAGCTTCGCGGTCGGGCCCAGCGCCGTGAGCGCCGTGACGGTGACGCCCGGCCGTCCGACCTCGAGGGGTCCGTGACGGAGCTGGGCGGCCTCGAGCGCCACGCTCGGCACCCTGGCCAGCTCCATGAACAGCAGCGCGGCGTAGCTCGCCACTCCCCACAGCGGGCCACGGCCGGTGAAGATCAACGTGTCCGCGTCGTGGAACGCGCGAAGGACGTCGACCGCGGCCGATCCTTCGCTCTCGACCAGGGCGCGTTCCAGCGCGTCCGGCAGCCCGTCCGGGTCGACGCCCGCGTCCAGCTGGTCGGCCAGGATCATCAGCGCGGCGACGGTGCTCGTGAACGAGCGTGTCGCGGCGAACGCGCGCTCGGGGCCTCCCGGCATCACCAGCGCTCCGCGCGCTGCCAGGCGACCGTCCGGATTCAGCGTGAGCCCGTGCACGCCGGCCCGTGCGCGCTCGACCAGGCGCACGATCTCGGCCGAGTCGCCGGATTGCGAGATCGCCAGGGTCGGGGCGACGGGGAGCCGCTCGCCGTAGTGCACCAGCTCGGAGGTGGGCAGGGCCCACGCCCGTACGCCCTGGTCGCGCAGCAGGCTCGCGATCGCCTCGGCGGCGTGCAGCGAGGCGCCCATCCCGGTAAGCAGCAGCTGCCCGCTGGCACGCACCTCCGAGGCCAGGGTCGCCAGACCGACCTGGAGCGTCCGGTCGTCCAGGACGCGGCGGGCGGCGCCGGCCTGCCCCTCGATCTCGTGCCACAGCTCGTTCGTCGAATCCATGGAGACTCCAATCGTCGGGCGGCTCATCCTTTGATGCCGCCCGCGGTGAGGCCTGCGATCAGGTAGCGCTGGAGCGCGAAGGCGAGGAGGACGGGCGGAAGCGCGGCGATGATGCCGCCTGCCGCCATCAGGCCGAAGTCGACGGCGTGACGCGAGGTGAACTCGGCGATCGCGACGGGAAGGGTCTTCGACGCCGTCGACGAGGTGAAGATCAGTGCGTAGAGGAACTCGTCCCACGCCAGGATCACGCCGAACAGCACGGCGGTGATCACGCCGGGCAGCGACAGCGGCAGCGTGACGTGCCACAGCGCTCCGAGGCGGGAGGCGCCGTCGATCATCGCCGCCTCCTCGACCTGCTCGGGGATCGCGTCGAAGAACCCCTTCAGGATCCAGGTGAGGAACGGCGTCAGGAACGAGGTGTAGACGAGCGCCAGGCCGACGACGTTGTTGAGGAGGCCGACGCGGCTCAGGATCAGGTACATCGGCAGGAGGATCGCGACCGGCGGCGTCATATAGGTGGCCAGCATCAGATACAGCACGCCTGCCCTGCGGCGGCTGGGGAAGCGGGAGAGGGCGTACGCGCCCAGCATCCCGGCCACCAGGCTGATCGACGTCGCGATCAGGGCGACCACGGTGCTGTTGCGGAGCGCGAGGCGGAAGTTCTCGCCTTCGGGGCTCACGAAGATCAGCCGGTAGCGTGCGAGGTCCATCCGGGGCGAGATCCACGGCAGCGGCTTGCGGATCAGCTCGGCCAGAGGCGTCAGGCTCGAGATCGC
>Ga0102943_1001759_pt1 | contig 13169 bp, 21 predicted proteins | sample SalPonC_black_MG_FD_78174 | JGI IMG/M metagenome (GOLD analysis project Ga0102943, IMG submission 78174) | Salt pond soil microbial communities from South San Francisco under conditions of wetland restoration - Salt Pond MetaG... | ecosystem: Environmental > Aquatic > Marine > Intertidal zone >...
TGAGGCAACTTGTGTCAGATACTATAACGTTGGGCATTTTCTATATCTTCGTCAAGTTCATCCGCAGGATAGTTGATCAATGATACATTGTAATCAGCAAGCAGCTCCATGAATGTTTCTTTAGAGTAACCTGCAAGTTCAGCAGCTTGCCCGAGTGTAAGTTTCCCTCTTTCATATAATTTAGACGCCAGTGACATTTTGGCCTCCTTGTCATCGATATCTGCTGTACTCGGTATGTTTATCGTTAACTGTTTCATATCATAAAAGTAATTAAATTTTCTATGTAACGATAATGTCAGCTTCCAAAAAGCCTGATTCGTTCGGATTACTTCCACTTGGAGAGATTTTCTTTAATCTGTTTTTTTGCTTCTTCATTTGAAACAACGTCTCCCCGTGCTATTTGTCGCTCAGCCTCAATCAATTCCTCCATCAAATCTATTTTGTCGATCATGCGCTGATATTCCGATACATCAACCAAAACCGCGGCGCTTTTGCCGTGCTGTGTCAGTACGATAGAACGTTTTTGAGATTTGATACGCTCGATAAAATCCGCAGCATGTTTTCTAAATTCGGAAAGAGGTTGGATGTCTTGGTCTAACTCAATTCTTGCGTTCGCCATGTACTATACGTTAAAACTATTTTATTACGTATTTATAAAGTACAAATAAAATTTTTTTAAGTAATTTTTAAATACTACGATACCAATCACCATCAATTGTAATTTTTTCAACCATTTCAACTTCAATACCTAATCGGAGTTCTTTTAATTTTTCGACTAAATCATAACCATCAATAAGATCAATAGGTGTAGCTCCATCTCTAGCCGCCTCCTTTTTAGCTTCACCACTAAAAGTGCCAGTTGTGATTATTAATCCTTTATCTCCTCTACCCATCATTGCCCTCGAAAATCTCTTACAACTGAAGAAGAAACAGTATTGCTGTAACGTTTTGCCTGAAACATAATGTGGAAAGACATTACGCCTCCCAACCTTAAAATCCCCCGGCCATCAATTCCGCCATCATTTGATTTACGTGTAACTTCTACATTTTTAAATCCTAACTCTCTCAACATTCTTTGGCATAGTTTTTCGAATGATGTTGGGTCAATGTTTTTGACGATGCTTAATAACTCGTCTTGCCAAGCAAATTCGTCAATTTCACTATCAGGATCATCGATTGTTCCAGACTCGGTAGATTCGGATTTTGATTTTTCTTGTTCATCAATCTTTTTTCGTGTTATTCTCTTAATCTTTGTTTTATCAACTTTACCAGCCTGATTACCTCTTTTTGTTAATACCCAAACGCCACGAATAGAGTTTTCAAGTAACCCAGCATTTTTCAAATAGGTTCTAGCCCAAGCTAATCTATAACTCAATTTTGTTCTACTGCCTTTATGAATATCATTAATTTCCTCTTCCGATAAATTGAGAATATTACTTACCTCGTCTTCAATCTCTGAAATAGCGCCAGAACCACCTAAATTTTTGAGTGCTTGAATTGTAGGGTTGAAAAGTTCTTCATACTTGTATTTAAATATGTCAGCCATTTCATTGATTTATTTGAGTGAATGATAGTTTAGATATGTCTTGATGAAAAGTTTAACTCCTGACATAATATCTTTTGATACATTAAAGACAAATTCCATAAGCCGAAATGTTTTACAACACAATCCAAAAAAAGAAGGGTACACTTAATTATTAGCTTTCTTTATTTAGCCCAGTAATCCACAACCATTACATCTTCCAGGTGCGGCTGTAAAATTTCTCCAAATTCCTTATGAGCCGGGTGGGGCAGGTAGGTGGCTCGTCCCTCTTCGCTGTCAAATGTCAGAAGGAAACAGTGTGTAAAACCTTTATCTAATCCTTCAGGGCTGTTGTTTAACCCCCATTCAAAAGCTTTAATTGTCTCAATTTTTGATGGCAATGCTAAAAATGCATCCTCCACCTCTTTAATATCAGCTTCGGTAGCTGAATCTTTAAATTTAAAAAGGACTACGTGACGTAATTGCTCAGACATTTCTTGTACTTCATTAGTATTGGGAGTGTTGTTTTCAGCCGCATCAGAATTTGAACAGTTTGTGAACAATAGGAATGCGGAGAGTACCAAGAATATATTTTTCATGCTTGATTGCTTTTTATGACAGTTAGTTTCGAAGAGAAATAAAGATAATTTTAGGAGAATTAGAAAATCATTCGTCGACTTTAAACTCAAATCAATTCATGTTTATCCTTAAGATGGAAGGTTTTGGCGATTTGTTCCAAATCAGGTAAAGTGAGATTTAGTTGGGACCGCCTCCGATTGTTAGTGGTTTTATAGTTTATAATCTTAACTGTTTTCTCGCAGATTTGCGCAGATGAATCGCTAAGTTCCGCTGAGAAAAAAATCTGCGAAACACTGCGGCAAACTCTGCGCAACTCAGCGAGAATTATATGGCTCATTTCCAGTCAAAACACTTTTTCTATTTCTTAAGCGGCGTCTTCAACATTCCGCCAACTGTTTGATCTTTTTCTTCATCATAGTCATCTAATCCCAGTTCAATTTCTTCCGGTTTTTCTCTGAGACGAAACGTTCTGGCGATTCGATCCCAAAATGAAAAGAGGGAGCTGTAGTTAGAATCGGTCTCAGGCTGCCAGCGGGAGTGATGTACGCGGTGCATATCCGGTGTGACGATAACCGCCCGAAGCATTCGGTCAGCCTTGTGAGACAAACCAATATTTGCATGATGGAATTGAACGACGGTAAACATCACAATTTCATAGAGAACCAACTCCCAAAAATAGATACCAAACAGGGCGATAATGAGAATTCGAAAAACCCCGGAGAAGAAAATTTCCCCAAAATGAAAGCGGCTGGCGGTGGTTACGTCCATCTTGTTATCGGAATGGTGGACTTTATGAAATCGCCAGAAAAACGGCACCTCATGATTGATGCGATGCCAGGTGTACATCCAGGCATCAAACAAAAGAACGGCACCAATGGCATGAGCCCAGAGAGGGAGAGCGAGCCAATCCTGCAGCCAGTGCATCACTCCAAAGCGAGCCTCATCCGCCCAAACCGAAACAGCCAGCCAGAGTGTGGCAAAAATAAGGCTGCCGATCAGTGCATTTATGATGCCCATCACTAAATTTCGAAAAACATGTTTCCCGCGGTCCTTTCCCTTGCCCACGAAATAGTGATAAAAAGGGTGAAATGATTCCCAGGCAAAGAGCAAAACCATCACGCCGAGCATGGCGAGGATTTGCGTTTGTTCTAATGTGGCGATGAGTGCATCCATTGAATCTCAATTGTTTGGTTCATTATTGTAAAATACGAAAGGTTTTTGAGCTTCTCGTTAAACTGGAGAATATAATGGCTTAGTGATATCTTGATTTTGCCCTTTATTTTGAATGTAAATTTTTGGTTTAAATTGGTTTTATAAGGAATCTAAATGTAAAATACTCCGTACGTATTTGCGGACTATTCTAAATTACATCAATTATAAAAAGAAAAGGGGATGAAATCGATTCAATATAAAACATATGGCGGACCAGAAGTACTGAAGATTGTTGAAACTGAAAAACCGTCTCCAACCCAGGATGAGATCCTTGTAAAAGTATTTGAAACGACAGTTACATCTGTAGATTCCACATTTCGAGTGGGAAAAGCGTTAGCTGCACGGCTTTATACCGGTATTCGATACCCAAAAAATCCAATATTGGGAACAGAGTTTGCTGGTATCGTGGAAGAGGTTGGGGAGGGTATTACATCTTTCAAGCCTGGTGACAGAATATTCGGCGAAGCAGAAGGAACCTATGCGGAATATTTGGTAGTTAAAGAAAATAATGTAATTGCCAAAATACCTGAAAACCTGAGTTTTAAAAAAGCAGCAGCCATTCCATACGGGGTTTTAACAGCTCTTCCGTTTCTTAGGGACACAGGTTCAATCAAAAAGGGTGACAAGGTTTTAGTGAATGGAGCATCCGGTTCGGTAGGTAGTTATGGCGTTCAGCTTGCAAAATATTACGGCGCTGAGGTGACCGGGGTTTGCAGCACGGCGAATGTGGAGATGGTTAAATCACTGGGAGCAAACCGGGTGATCGATTACAAAAAAGAGGATTTTACAACATCCGGTGAGAAATGGAACATTATTTTTGATGCTGTTGGCAAGAGTTCATTCTCTAAATCTAAGAGTGCATTGACGGAACAAGGTATCTATCTTACTACGGTGATGAGCGCTACCATCCAATTTGATATGATTCGAACTTCGTTTACCTCTTCAAAAGCCAAACTTACTTTAACGGGGATGAGAAAAACAGAGGAGAAGCAAAAAGATTTTCATTTTATAAGAGGATTGATCGAAGAGGGAACAATAAAACCGTATATCGACAGGGAATTTTCTTTTGATGACATTTCAGAAGCCCATTCATATGTAGAAAGCGGACACAAGACCGGGAATGTGGTTATCAATGTAAACCAAGAATGGGAGAAAGGATGAAATCAATAAAATCAAAAGCAAGAATTGCTGGTGTTTTTTACCTGCTTATTTTTATATGTGCCGGCTTTGCCGAGGGATATGTCCGAACAGGAGTGCTGGTTCCGGGTGATCCGTCAGCCACTGCGCAAAATATTTTAGCATCAGAAGGAATCTTTCGTTTAGGATTGGCGAGTGATCTGCTTGCCTTCGTGTTTGATGTGATTATTGCCGTTCTGCTGTATGTGATCTTAAAACCGGTCAGCAAAACACTTTCGTTGTTGGCGGCTGCTTTCAGGCTGATTGCCCATCCGGCGATTGCCAGCCTGAATATGTTGAATCACTATGCAGCACTGGCAGTTTTGGATGGGACATATCTGGTATCTCAACCGGAAACACTTTCTCTGTTCTTTTTGGACCTTCACTCAGCCGGTTACCTGGTTGCTGGTGTATTTTTTGGAGTTCACCTGCTGATTTTGGGATACCTTGTTATTAAATCCGAGCTGTTTCCAAAAGTACTTGGGTGGTTACTTGGAATTGCCGCTTTGGGTTATTTGATTGAGTCGTTTGGTAGTTTTTTGGTTCCGGGTCATACAGACATCTACACGATGATTGTCACCATTACAGCGGTAGTTGGAGAGATTTCATTTACACTTTGGCTATTAGTAAAAGGGGGAAGGAGTTCGGATTTGGGCTCAAAAACCAATCAGAAATGATAGACAATCAATTCAAAGAAGAGTAAATTTATAAAAGAGGTTATTTTTAATCATTTGCATATTAACATATGAAAAGAAGAAACTAAAAAGAGAGGTTAGTTATGAAAGATAAAGCGAAAGAATCGGGCAGCAGTGGAGCTGTTTACGGATTGGGATTTATTGGAGCGCTCATCTATTACATCTCAACGGCAACAGGTTTTTGGGTTGGAGTGTTGGGTGTTTTGAAATCGATGATTTGGCCGTTGTTTTTTGTGTATGAAGGATTGAAGTATTTTGGAGCATAGAGGTTGACCGAAATGTATAATAGAATAATCTGAAGACGTCATTCTGAACATGTCTGCAGAAGCTTTAGCGCAGGCAGGCTTGATTCAGAATCACCTGACTTGATTTACAATAGGAGATCCTGAGTTAAACTCAGGATGACTTTATGTAAGTATTTGAAATAGCTCAAACCGAATAATCACCTCAACCGAAGTGCATCTTTTACTACATCCCCAAAAGAGCCCTGTTCTTCCAGGATATCTTCAGGCCTTAATACTTCCAGTTTTCGTGATCCGCGGTAGAAGAGGTAGAGACTGATCGCCATCACGGTGTGTGCTAAATCAAGATGATTGAACCAGGTATGCAGGCCAACCCCGCTTGTATAGAAATAGGCGGCAAGAGTGGCAAATATCACGGAGAGGAATATAATTCTGCTGCCCTCGTTTCTGGACTTCCAATAGACCCAAAAGTGCAGAGGAAGCACAATCAAACCTAATCCGTATGCCGAATGAACCTGGATGAAGAAAAAGTTGAGAGTGTAGAAGGAGATTACGGCAAAGGTTAGCAGTTCAACTACATTCGCCACATCTAGAAACTTTGCAAACTTCTTGTTAATAATAGGTGCCGCGTGCATGATAGAAGCGCGTTCGATTGACATCACTGATAGCATACTGATAAGCCAACCGGGGAGTTTCCAGGAGAGTCCGACGGCATACTGAAAAGCATGCCCCAAAATACCGCCCAAAAATGTTGCCAGCGCCATGATGATAAAGTAGTAGCGCATCAGCTGGTGTACTTCCCCCTGTTTATTGAGTTTAACCAGTTTGATGAATGCATAAAGGCAGACCGCTGTGATCCAAAAATCGGTGAAGGTAACCATCGGCTCCATGACGGTCACGCCAAAGATCTCAATGGATGGTTGTGTTGGGTTTGTGGAAGTCTGCATAGATGAAACAAATACACCAATTTTCGGTGAAAGAGTCAATTAGGAATTGACTCATTTGCCACAGAAGCGAAGGGTGATTCTTCGATCTATTATCTATTTAGAACTTCATTCTGTATAAATTCGAATGCTAAAATGCAGGAATTTACCAAGGAGGTACAAGAGGTTATCACAGGGTTCTTAACGTTATGCCTTTATCAGTTTCTTTTTATTCGTTTGGATGAAGATACTGGTAGCCCTGAGCCATCGACAGGTTGGAATGTTACAGGTTTATTTTAAAATCTGGAACAAATAATTACTTATAAATAGGTTTTATTTGATTCACCTTTCATCGGACCTACAATTTCATCGGTAATCCAGCCTCCATAAAATCCACCGGGTTGAGGTCTTACCTCTTCATCATCAACAAAACAGTGCACTTTTTTAGGGTAAAAACAGAAATATCCTGCAATTTCTTTGTAATCATCAAATGGGGTTTGGTATGACCAGGCTGCATTTATAATTTTCTCCCCATCCATCAGCACGTTCCAATAGATAGCTTTTCCTTTCCACTCACATCGGCTGGTTTTATCTGTTTTCATCAAATAATCAAGATTCACATCTTGAGGTGGTATATAAAATGTAGGTGGACTCGCTGTCTCTAATAAACGAATTGTATTTGAGCTTTTTGCTATAATAATATTTTCCCATTTCACTATTACTTCTCTATTATCAGGATCAAGAATGGGGGGACGGGGATAATCCCAGACTGATTCCTGTCCCTTTTTGGGTTTTAAAGCAAATGATGGACGTTTTTGTCCCTTGTATTCCCACTTGTCTCTGTGTTTGGCCGCCCATTGGGGTAAGTTCTTCATATTTGATTGATCTTTTGTTGATATGGATTCTTTCAACAAGAATTTAGATCACAACTCTCCCGATAATTATTTAATTGCCGTTGATTTACATTCTATCGAATCTGAAAGATTCATTGTGAGCCTGGGCCTCTAATTGTTCTAAAACACGTTCAAGATTGGCTTCAAAGATACTTTTCAGTTTTGAACGGTCTGTTTCAGAGTTGAATTCTACAGGTTTTCCAATTTTTATATACAGTTCCGGTTTATCAAAATTTGCCGTAGTAATATAAATTCCAATGGGAACCACGTCGGCGTCCTGTACTCGATTTGCAATCCATGCAAGACCATCTCGAAATTGAATATTTTCTGTTTTAAATGGATAGATCTTTCCCTCGGGGTAAATAAAAAGTGATGAATTTTCACGTTTCATTGATTCCACCGCAAAACGTAAAGAACGAACAGCCGATCGTGGATTTTCAAGGTTCACGGAAAATGCTCCAATTTTTTTGAAGAGTCTGTGTTCACGCATCTGTTTGTCTTCCATTATGGCGCGGGCATTTTGCCGAAACAGTTTTCGATTTAGTAGGAGTGGTATCAACCCATCCCACCAGGAGGTGTGATTCAAATAGTATATAGTATTGCTTTCGGGTCCCGGTTGATATCTTTGATTGACCCAAATATTTTTGAATCGTCGCCAGAATAACGATCGTGTATAAAGATCAAACAGGAAGATAAACCAACCTTTTTCTTGTGCCGGTATAAATTCAGTTTCAGATTTTTTCAACAAAGAATATTATTTCGATTGAACAATTTATTGGGTCATTCTGAAGTCAATTCAGAATCTCCTATCCTAAAGTAAAGGTGGAGATTCCGGCTCGCTGGCCGGAATGACAAGGTATACGATTATGCTTATCATCAAGAAAACAGATGAAATATAAAAACATGAAATTGATAAACAGAGAAATTTCAGAATACACTGAATCGTTCACATCCAAAGAGTCTAAAACGCTCAAAGAATTGGTTCGGGTTTCAGAAAGAGAACTGGAATATACCGATATGTTGAGTGGTCCACAGGTGGGTATGCTTTTAAAAATGTTGGTCCAAATTTCTGGATCTAAACGGATCCTCGAGATCGGCACATTTACCGGCTACTCAGCAATATGGATGGCAGATGCCTTACCTGTAGATGGCACGCTCATTACACTTGAAATGAATGAACGATACAGAGACATATCAAGGCAATTTTTTGAGAAAGAGGAATATAAATCTAAGATCAAGCAAAAAATGGGAAATGCTCTTGAAGTGATTCCTACACTCTCCGGTGTTTTTGACCTGATCTTCCTCGATGCTGATAAAATCAGTTACCCAACTTATTACGAAATGCTTAAACCGAAATTGAAAGCCGGTGGGTTATTTGTGATTGATAATGTGCTTTGGGGCGGGGAGGTATTGCGGCCTTCAGACGAAAAATCAAGAGCGATCCATAAGTTGAATAAAATGATTCGGGATAATAAAGAGGTGGAACAGGTAATGATTCCTGTCAGAGATGGGATTACGCTTGTGAGAAAGTTTTAAAAAAAGCAGAGCTTCAAGACTTGTGATCCGAAGGAGGTAAACTACGCTAAAGCTTCGTTGACCAGGGACCTTCGGATCAAGTAACTGTTTTGGTAAGCATTAAAAAAATCATTCAATTACCCAACTGTCTCCCGGCTCAAGAATGTGATATTTTTCTTTTAAAGCTTCCGAGAGACGAATCTCAACTTCATGAGGATATCCGTCTGCCCAAAATCGATTATCATCCGTAACCACAAGTGTGCTGTGATGTTGTGGAAAGATATAATCCGGGTTCAACCGGTTGATGAGAATCACGGATCTGTCGATATACATGTTATGTTCTGTGGGAGAGACAAAGAGTACATCCACATCCTCTAAAAAGAGATGATCTTCCAGGAGGTACGTATCTCCGGGTTGAACAAAACTTGTTCCGTTGATCATAAATTTATAACCGACATCCTGAAGATTTGCCTGGTAATAAATGGCAAAATCTTTATTGCCGTGAATCGCGCGGAGAGCGTCCACTTGAATTCCCTCTATTTCGAAAGACTCTCTGGGTTTCGCAACCACTATTCGATGATCAGGCAACCCAAAATTCTCTGCTTCTTTTAAAGCACTCTCCGGAAGAACGAAAGTACATTCGCTATTTTCATTCAAAATTCTTGAAGTATAGCCATTAAAATGATCTCCATGCCAATGAGTAACAAAAGAGATATCGATTACTTCAGCAAGCTCTTCGGCAGTAATTGGCAGCGGATCGATTCGATTTTCTTTTGCAAAAAGATATCGGTTGTGACTACAAGGTCTCCTGATTTTATAATCCAGCTATTATGGCCTGCCCACCAGATTTTGGTGCCTTCCCGGTGATTTTTGATTTCGTCTATCATACGGTCGGATTGGGCAAAAGCCGACTGAACTAGGAAGAGGGATACTATGCTGAGGAATATCGATTTGTGCATGAGTTATAGAGCAGATTTCTGGTTATGGATCAAAATAGCATAACTCTTCTTATTTATGAACTTCTGTTGAAGAAACCAGGAAGGTCTTTTAGAATGAGTGAAATAATCCAGGACGTTGAAATTAAAAACAGAAGTGAGTTACAATGTGAAAGGAAACAGAGTTTCATGGTGGGTGATCCGAAGGGTGACCTTCGGATCGAGTAAAGTACAAAAGCGTGAGACTTGCGCCGGCTCAGATTCATTGGGCGAAATATTGAAAGAAATCCAAACCTCATGAACACCCTGTGAGATTCTCAAGAACAATTGAGAATCTCTGTCTATGCTGAAAGACAGACTATTTTTTGGATCCTTTATACAATTCATACTCCAGAAGTCGGCATTCAATCGTGGAATTGAAAAATGTGGTTCTGGAGGAAGCCCGCAATCCTACTTTTTTGGTGAGTTTATTGTTGGCCGTAAAAACGTAGCCCATTTTACCCGGGCAACTACTTTTCAGAAAATCACCAATACCTTTGTAAAGTGAGATGTGATCATCCGGGGAACCGATTCTCTCTCCATAGGGTGGATTGAATACAACCACTCCATCGCCATCGGGAACGGGTGTTTCGGTATAATCGCATGTTTGGAAATCAATCATATGATCCACACCGGCAGTTTGGGCATTCTTTTTTGCAGCGATAATGGCATTGGGATCATTATCCGTTGCTATAAATTTTCCCTCAACATCTTTCACTACACCAAGCCTGGCTTCATCGCGTACAGTTCGATAGTATTCTTCATTAAATTCGAGAATATGCATAAAGCCAAAATTGTTTCTCAAGGAGGCCGGTGCTCTCCGGGTAGCTTGCATCACGGCTTCAATTGCCAATGTTCCACTGCCTGTCATTGGATTGATAAAGTGCTGCCCCGGTTTCCATTGGGTTGCGTTAATGATTGCTGCCGCCAATGTTTCCTGCATAGGCGCAAATGCTCCCGAACCCCTGTAATTCCTGCGGGACAGTGATTCACCCGATGTATCTATAAAAATTCTTGCAATGTTTTTATCCCAGTAAAGAAACAATACGGTTTTTTGGAGATCTGATCCGCTATCCGGTCGTTGATCTTTCTTGAAACGAATGCGATCGGCAACGGCATCCTTTACCATCAGGTTTGCGTATTGGTCATTCTCTATCGTAGGATGGTCTACTCTTGAGGTCACAGAAAAATATCCATTGTCATCTATCCACTCTTCCCAGGGATATTTTTTAATCCAGACTTTGAGTTGATCCGGCGATTTAATCCGCTTTTCATCAATCAGGAAATGCACTCGATGGGCTGTTCGAAGCCAAAAGTTCAGGTAGATGCAATCGTTTAGAGAAGCTTCAATTTCAACACCGGTCTCGCGGCTATTTGTAATATCGAATCCATGCTCTTGTATCTCTTCTTTTAAAAAAGGAGCAAGACCAAGAGGACATGTGATGCTAACGGTACTTTTCTTTGTGAAATCTGCCATTAATTGTGAGATGGATTTTTCGTTGTAATAGAACTAATATTTGGAGCTTGAAATGTCATCCTGAACTTGATTCAGGATCTCCCGACTTTACATTAATTTGGAGATTCTGAGTCAAGCTCAGAATGACGTCTCTAAGCAGTTTGAAAAAAGTGTGAAGTAGAACTCAAAAAAATAGGCCGACTACTATAGGCAGTCGGCCGTTATTACTAATAATTTTATGTAGCTTAAGCTACTTCAAGCAATTCAATCTCAAATGACAGGTTTTTCCCTGCAAGCGGATGATTTGCATCAAGTATGAGTTCCTCATCTTTGATTTCGGTAATCCGAACCGGAATGGGTTGTCCATTCTGTTGATTGACTTGTAGCTGCATTCCAACTTTTGGTTCAACATCATCAGGCAGCTGATCTTTGGGTACGTTGATTACCAAGTCATCTCGTACTTCTCCATATGCTTCATCGCTGGGGATATCAACTTTGGTTGAGTCTCCTTCACTCAATCCAATAACTGCTTTCTCAAAACCTGGAATGAGCTGACCCTGACCCAATTGAAACTCAAGGGGTTCTCGTTCTTGTGATGTATCGAACACCTCACCGTTCTCAAGTGTGCCGGTGTAGTGTACTTTAACGGTATCTCCGTCTTTTGCTTTAGACAAAATATTCCTCGTATTTATATTATCAATTTAACGTACTTAAAGGTAACCTTTTTTTAGCACAATCGAGAATAGAAACACCTTTAGAGGGTCATCAACTATGACAATGAAAGAGATTATAAATTCAACAAAAACAATTGCCATCATCGGGTTATCGTCCAGCCCGTATCGAACCAGCCACAGAATTGGCAAATACTTACTGGATGCGGGATTTACAATTATCCCGGTAAATCCAAATGAAGAATCTGTTTTCGGTCTGAAAAATTACCCGAAAATGTCAGATGTTCCTGAGAATATTGAAATTGATATGGTTGACATTTTCAGAAACAGAAGATACTCGGCGGATATGGTACAGGAGATTGTGAACTGGTCAGAATCCAGCGGTCAGAAGCCTGTTATTTGGACTCAAATTGGCGTTAGTTCGGACGAAGCTAAAAGAATAGCGAACAAAAATGGAATTACATTTATCGAAGACAAATGCCTGATGGTTGAACACGGTCGGGTAAGTTAATCTTCCTGGTCCAGCAACCGTTTCTTTCGTTCCTCAAAATATTCATCCATTTTTGATTTGAGGATCATCTCAATCTCTTTTCGTTCAATCTCGGGGATTGTAGTTGTAAATTCCTTGATTCGCTCCTCGGTTTTCTCCTCTTCAACCAGGTACTCAATCCCAAGAATATCTTCCCCGATCCATCGCCAGGAGATCACCTCCTCCCACAATATATAGCGATCCAACAGAATTACACCTTTTGATCGAAATTCAGGCACTGCCTTCAATGTCCATGTAAATAAGCCAAAACAGATCAGCGAAAGGCCTGAAGTGACCCGAATTCCGGTAATGATTTGATCGGTTAATACAGCTGTTCTGAACAGTCCAAAGAGGATGATGCCTAAAGCTAAAAGGTTGGGGGCATGATCAACCCAAAAAGAGCGATATTGATATAGCACATAGCCCGATTCTTTTCTGAGGTTGTAGAGTCGTACTGCGTATCCAAAGAAGAAGCCACCCAAAAAAGAGTAGAGAACCATCATGAATGGTGCTGCAATTGATTGAGGAAAAAAACCAAGAACGTACAGGACCATCAGCAGTGTAAAAACGGAAAGAGTGATGAGGGTTCCGTTTAAAACATTGGTTTTATTAAGTCGGTCGAACCGAAACCAGGGCTGAGCCCCGGTATAGACACCTGCAATAGCCGTAAAAAGTAAAAAAAGATTTAAAATCCACATGGTTTGAACGTATTTTTCAACGTGATATGTTACTAACCCAAATAGCGAATAGCAATCCAATTTCATTCATGAGCAAAAGAGAAA